>Ga0209485_1000005_pt1 | contig 147139 bp, 121 predicted proteins | sample NCAS100_FD_187516 | JGI IMG/M metagenome (GOLD analysis project Ga0209485, IMG submission 187516) | Agricultural soil microbial communities from Utah to study Nitrogen management - NC AS100 (SPAdes) (version 2) | ecosystem: Environmental > Terrestrial > Soil > Agricultural land | place: USA... | reverse complement strand
GAAGCCTACCAGTCCTACCTCGAAGCGCGTTATCACTGGAGCAAATACACCCGCCGGGGCATCGAGAAAGCCATCGTCCACTTCCGCCACGCCATTGAACTCGACCCCAACTACGCCCTGGCTTACGCTGGCATCATCGATTGTTATCTGCGGCTAGCGACCAACTATCTACCGCCGGAAGAGACTCGGAGGCCTAGAGACGTTGCCTCAAAAATAGATCCAGCAGATTCATGTGACCTTGCACAAGACGCTGAGGACTCTGATACCTCCGCTGATCTAACCAATGAAAATGTCAAGTTGCGTTTTGAATGGGACTGGAAGGCCGCAGAACGAGAACTACTTCGCGCATCTGAGTTGAAAACCGACTACCCTGCGGCACACCAATGGTACTCCGCTTACAAAGCCGCGAAAGAAATCTTCGAGAATTCCAATAGCGCGTCTGACGCTGAAAACCCCGATTCAGAGTGCAAGCTGCCGCATCAAGTTCTGTCAGGAGAGCCCACGGCTGCCGAACAACTACAGGTATTCTGTGCGATTGCTCGGGAACAGATTGCCGTCACGAATTATGCGGCGGCGGAACTAATACTTGAACCGTGGTATCGAGAACGCAATTGGCCAGACGTCTCGTCAATGACAACGCACGCAGCTGCTGACCTTCTCTTTACGCTCGGAGCTCTAATTGGATGTGTAGGTGGTAGCAAACAAGTGCCTAATGGACAAAAACGTGCGGAAGCGTTTCTGAACGGATCAATTGCGCTATTTTCGCATGTTGGTTCGACGAGCCGCTCAGTAGAAGCGCAAGCCGAATTGGCACGCTGTTACTATCGGCAGGGTCTGTTTGATCTGGCGCGTGAAACTTTTTCGACCGCTTTGTCTAAATTACCCGACGATCAAGTCGAACTTAAAAGTCTGTGCCTTGTTTTCCTCGGCGCCGTAGAAAGGGATTCTGGTCGGTTGCTCGACTCTTTAGCGACTTTGAGAGAAGCGAAGAGTCTGCAGGTGCCCGGTAGATTGGGAACTGGTCGCTGTGAGCTTGAGTTGGCTACAACGTTGAAAGAGTTAGCGGCTGCTGGCGGTGAACAAACCTATAACGATGAGGCGCTAATGAATTACGCGAATGCCTTGCGAGAATCTGAAGCCATCGGCAATCACACCTTGGCAGCTGTTGTCGAAAACAATCTCGGGTTTTTCTTGTTGAGCATAGGCTCTCCCATAGAATCCGAACAACATCTTTTGCGAGCGAGGAGATTTTTCGAGAGCATTTCTGACATGGTCCGTAGAGCTCAGGTAAATGACACTCTCACCCGACTGTACCTCGCGACGAATCGTTGCGCTTTGGCACAACAAACGATCGATGACGCGCTTCAGACGCTTGAAATGACGGATGCAGAAGCAGTCCTAGCTGAAACCTTGACGACTAGTGGCATCGTGTCGAGGCGGCTTGGCCATCTGAATGAGTCGCGGAAAAGGTTTGAAGAAGCATACAAGGTTGCTGAACGGTGTGGGGACCGCGAGGGCGCTAGACGAGCATTGGTAAGCAAGTTCGAGGAGATGTGTGACGTATTGGAGCACGACGAATTACGGCAGATCTCTGAAAAGCTGCGCCGATTAGTGGCTATAAATGAGCCCAGTCCGCTTGCCGGTCGTGTTGGAGAAACGATTGCTAAAATCGGAGCTATGTTGGATCAAAGGAATCCGCCAGTCGCATAGTAATGACCCGTGGGTCAGAAAATGCGTCCGAGGCAGCTTTAGAGTCAGAGTTGGAGCACGTCGGGGCTTAGGTGACGGTGCTTTTTCTCGCCAGGAAAGATCCCCAGCCTGCCTCGAACGAGCAGTCTGGTTATCCTCATCTCGAAATTATCTGGGAAGTTTCAGCCACAAGGTTTTCTTGGGCCAAAGGCTGGTAAATCCGCCACAGGCTTCATCCGGCACGGGTTCCAACGAGCTATATGAGTTCGGTTGGAAAGATGAAGCCTGATAGCGGTTCCTTTGCCCGAGAAACGAGCGATTCGCAAAACCTAGCGTCGGGATCGATTTCGGTTGTCATCTCAAGTCTCCTCATGCGGCTGCGGTACGGGCTTTGCACTTTACGCAGCTGCGTGGCCTAAAGCTGCGATTTCTGAGCAGCCTGACCGATATTTGACAACGTCGCGACCAAGTTGACCGGTCATCGGTCAACTTAAAGCAGCGCGCCGCTTTCGAGCATCATGCGGATTAAACCAGTGAGCGATCCGGAAAAGGCGGCTTCAAAGTCGAATCTTGAAAGACCGTTCAGCTCGGGACTGGTCAATGGATTTGTGAATACGGCAGATCTTCCACCAGCGATATTACCGGAGGCGCGACCACCGGCAATATGACCTGCAGCTCGGCCACCCGCGATATTGCCGGAGGCGCGACCACCGGCAATATTGCCGGCAAATGCGGTCGAAGAAACTACCATTATCAGAGTCACCGAAAGAATAGTGGATGCGGGGCGTTTCATTTCATTTCTCCTTGTGAAAGCTTTTGCAGGATAGCTGGCTCTGGCGGAATCGCGTTGGCCCTCACTCCGCCGGAACTTTCAATTGATTAGTACATGCCTCCCCTTTCTCAACAACCGTGCCAAGCTTTCGGACAGAATGGGAGTAAACATAAGTGCAACCATTTCTTAAATTAGGCCAAAGTGGGGTTGGCAGGTCGGCTTCCAGCGTAAGCGTATATTAAGTATGCGCGGGCGGATGCGGACGCTTTCTCAGAGAGGATCAGGAGTCTATTGCTTAATTAATTCGAAACTTAAGCCTAACTGGAACAGAATGTATATCAATGTTGCATTGGATACTTCCTATCCAGCCTTGGGGCTGCTGCTATCGCCGCATGTGGACGGGTGGTGTAAACCGTTAATGAAATGATTGGAAACCAACTCATCGAAACGCGTAAGACAAGTCTCACGGAAAGTGAACGTGTAGAAGCGTGCTGTGCTCTGGCGCGTGAGAGGCTTGAAGTAGGGGATTATGATGGGGGCGTTGCGGTGCTGCAGCCATGGTGGCGTGTGGGCCAGTGGCCCACACAAGCTGGACTAAATAGTGAGGCGGCTGGAGAACTGTTGCTGACCGCTGGAATATTAAGTGGATTGCTCGCAAGTACAAATCAGTTTCTTGGAGGTCAAAGACCTGCAGAAGCACTTCTAAGCGGTTCAATAGCATTGTTCGAGCAGGTGGGAAGCAAGGATCGTGCTTCAGAAGGTCGGATTGAGTTGGGATGGTGTTATTTTTGGCAAGGACTTTTTGATCTTGCGCAGGCGAGTCTGCGTTCGTCCATAGATACCCTACGTGATTCGCAAACGGAACTACGAAGTGTCGCGCTGATTAGGATGGCAGTTGTCGAGCACTACGCCGGGCGGCTTCACGATGCGGTTCGTTTATTGAATGAGGCATGGCCGCTAGTTCAAACGCAGAGGCCGTGGATAAAGGGTAGGTTTCATTTAGAGCACGCCACGACATTGAGGGACTTAGGGGTCGCCGAGGCAACCGAAGAATATTACTCTCATTCTCTCCAACATTATCGACAAGCACTCCACGAGTTTCAAAAACTCGGCAACTTACGCTACTCGGCGATTGTTGAGAATAATCTAGGCTACCTACTTCTGACGTTACAGAAATTCGACGAGGCTCAATCGCACCTTCAACGTGCAAGTGATCTCTTCGGCCAGTTCGGAGATCAGGTTAAACGAGCCCAGGTTGACGAGACGATCGCTCAACTGCACATTGCAAAACATGAGTACAAACAGGCGGATTCTGCGATCAAATCTGCAGTAAATATTCTGGAGGATCGCAGCGAGGATGCGTTGCTCGCTGAGGCGTTGACAACGCAGGGGGTGGTTCTGTGCCGCCTCGACCACAAGCAAGAGGCCAAGCCCATAATTGAACGCGCCCGACGCGTCGCCGAAAGGTGTGGCGACCGCGAAAGTGCGGGGCGGGCGCTGCTGATCCTCATCGAAGAGATGTGTGATCAACTGCCGGATGACGAACGACGCGAAATCGGGGCCCAGGCGAATCAGTTGCTTGCAAACTCGCAACAGCATGCCACCAGAGAGCGTCTTAAAAAGTGCCTCGAGAGAATCGCCGAAGCTCATACCCGTCACGTCGCCCAGCGGGAACAGGAGATCCACGCCCAAAAAATGGCCGCCCTCGGCGAACTCTCCTTCGGCGTCGCTCACAACGTTAACAACACGCTCACCGGAATTCTCGGACGCGCCCAACTAATCCTCCGCAACAGCTCCGACGCCGGTAAAGTCGAAGCGGGGCTCGAACTCATCATTAAAAGCGCCGAAGACGGCGCCCACATCATTCGACGCATCCAGGACTTCGCGCGCCAGCGCCCGAGCCGCGAATTCGAAACGATCTCCGTCGCCGAACTGCTGAAGGACGCCTGCGAGATGACCCGACCGCGTTGGGAATCCCGCTCGGAATTCTCCCCAATACGCTTCGCGCTTCACGCCGACTGCCAGGCGTTCGTCAAGGGCGACCCCGTCGAACTACGCGAAGTGCTCGTCAACATGATCTACAACGCCGTCGACGCGATGCCGTCCGGCGGCGAAGTGCGCGTCTCCACCCAGGAAACTCGCGAACGCGTCGTGCTCTGCATCACCGACACCGGCACCGGTATGACCTCCGAGGTGAAACAACGACTCTTCGATCCGTTCTTCACAACAAAAGGAAAAGCCGGCACCGGCATGGGCCTCGCCGTCAGCTTCGGTATCATCCGCCGGCACGAAGGGTCGATCGAGGTCGATAGTGAACCCGGCCGCGGTACCACTTTCAGGATCTCGTTGCCAAACGTCACTCCGACCGGTACTAACCCCGAGCAGGACGTCGTGACAGCCGCGACCACAAACATCGGAGACAAGACGCGCGTGCTAGTGGTCGACGATGAAACTCACGTGCGCGAAGTATTGATCGAGGCGCTCGAAGCGGAGGGTTGCGAAGTTATCTCAGCACCAAGCGGTGAAGTCGCGTTGGCGCTGTTCGATCAGCATGAAGGGAAATTTGACGCGGTCTTTACTGACATCGGCATGCCCGACATGAGTGGCTGGGAGCTGGTTACCGAAATCCGCGAACGTTCGAAAACAATACCGCTGGCGATCGTTAGTGGTTGGGCTGATGCGATCAGCATTCAAACCAGAAACGCCGTCAACGCCGATTGGGTAATAGCGAAGCCCTTCGACATCAACAAGATTTGCAACATCGCGCAGGAAATCGCGCAACGAAAAACCTTAGTGGTTGTGTGACGGATCGTCAGGCGCTGACGCTCAGCTCGTGGCGTTCAAGCTTCAGGTATAGACCACGGCGCGTCAGTCCCAGTTCGCGAGCAGCGCGGGAGATATTCCCACTGTGGCGCCGCAGTGCGTCGGCGATCATACGTCGCTCGACCTCGGCCAACGCTTCCGCCAACGTACCCGCACTTTGCAGATTTGACGAAGACGGCATCGCCGCGATCGAAGCTGCTGAAGGCGTCGTCGGCGATGAGGTCCGTTTCAATTCCGGTGAAAGCTGCTCGGGAGTAATGACCGCTCCATCTTCAGCCCGTGCCACGGTGCGTTGAATCTCATTACACAGTTGCCGCACGTTACCCGGCCAGTCGCTCACCATCAACAGGTCCACAGCTTGCGGCGTGATCTGTATGTCCTTGCGACCAAACTTCGCTGAATAATGATTGACGTAGTAGTTGACGATGGTCGGGATTTCCGAACGACGCTCACGCAGTGGCGGCACGCGTAGGCGAATTACGTTAAGACGATAATAAAGGTCTTCACGAAAACGACCTTGAGCCACCATCTCTTCCAGGTCGGTGTTGGTGGCCGCGATGATGCGCACATCAACCTTGCTTGGCCGTTGTTCGCCAAGCGGCTGAATCTCACCCTCCTGCAAGAACCGCAATAGCTTGGGCTGCACGTCGAGCGGGAGATCGCCGACTTCGTCGAGGAATAACGTCCCACCAGCAGCCGTGCGAATCACGCCCTGCGAATCTGAGACTGCGCCCGTAAACGCACCGCGCCGGTAACCAAAGAGATAACCTTCCGACAACTCTTTCGGTACGGCCGTACAGTTAAAAGGCACAAACACTTTCGCTCGACGCGACGAGATCGCGTGAATTGCGCGCGCGACCAACTCCTTACCCGTTCCGGATTCGCCTGTCACCAGTACGGTCACGTCCGACGAACGAATCTTATGAACCTCTTCCACCAACTGGGTCATCGCCGGGCTAGAGTGGATAAACCCTGGCATTAAACTCGTGCCGGCCAACTCGTCGGCGTTCTCATGAGCGCCACCTTTATTCGCCCCTATGCGCAACGCACAAACGTCCATGCCCAACTCAACAACACGCAAAAGCGGCTCGAGCGCGATGCCTTTCGGCAAGGTCGAACGGTTGCGAGGCGCGAGGTACATCAGCGCAGGTGGGGCATTCGATGATTTCAACGAAATTAATTCGACGTCGTGTTTTCGCGAATACTTTTGCCGATCGTTTTCGCCCCCCAACTCGTTCAGCGCGACCGCGATCGTCATACTTTCGGCGGGCGTGCAACCCATCGCTACCACCACGCGCGGCTCCTGATGTTCGCCTTGCTCAGTGATGATGACGCGCTGCGCTCCAGTTTCCTGACGCATCACGGCGGCGAGCTCGCGTAACAACAGTTCGCGCGACGCAACAGCTTCAGCCAGGCGCAACGTCAACAGTTGTGTCAGCGCCGATTGTTCCTGCGACCGTTCCGGAGTAGCACGCGCGAGAACCTGCAACTCTTCTTCCGCACGCTCGAGATCAATCTTCGCGCCCAGCTCCCGGAACGTATTCAAAGCCCGACTGAGATGTTCGCCGGCACGCTCCGGCAGAATCTTGTTGTAAGCACGCCCTAATTCCAGGTGCGCACGTGCCGCACGATAGCGATCTCCAAGCAAGTCGAAGATGGAAACGCTGCTGCCAAAGTGTTGCGCGGCGGCGCCTGCATCGCCCTGGGCCATGTTCAGCATGCCGCTGAGCCGATGCGACTCACCAGTGAAACCGAGATCAGTCGCGGAGTCGGTCGTCGCCTCGTTAACTCGCTGCAACTCCGCGGCACATTGATCGAACTCGCCGATTTGCAGGTGCGCCTCCGCGGCGATAAGTCGTGATTCGCATATCGCCTGACGGTCGCCGATCTGTTCGGCAAGCGCCAACGCTTCTTTTGCTTTGCCCAACGCTCTGGCCGGATCCTCTCTTGCGACGCAGCAGCGGCCGAGTGTTCTCAACGCCTGGCCCGCGTACCACTTGTTTCCATTTTCCGTAGCGAGTGCGACGGCTTGCGTCAGGTATTCTTTCGCGGTGTCGAGGTCGCCGCGGAGCATGTGTAACTCACCCAGCGAATCGAGAATCATCGGCACTTTCGCGCCTCGTTCGTCAACCTCCCTCGCCAACGAAAGCGCACGCTCCAATGCTTCCTGTGCGCGATCCCACTGCCCGATCAGGATGAGATTGATGCCGAGATTGTTGTAGCCATCGGCGGCGTTTGTTTTATGGTCCGTCCGCTCGTAGTAGGTGATTGCCTTCTTGAGGTGATCGATGCCTTCCTGCGGCCGTTTCAGGAACCAACAAGCGCCGGCCATGTTTGCGTAAGTGCGGCCGAGGAGGTGCGCGGCGGGACGATCGCCGATTAGCTTCAACGCCTGTTCCAGATTCTCGAGACCCGATTCGTAATTACCCTCGTGGATGTCGGCAACGCCGACTCCGAAGTAAGAATCAGCAAGTCCGCGCCATTCGCCACTCTGGCGAAAACTTTCTAAAGCCCGCTGCGCAAAATCGCGCGCGATGGGGTACTCGCTGATGCTTCGATACGTTCGCGATAACGCACCGTAGATTGGACCAAGATTTGCGGCGCCACTCTCCGCGTATTCGCGCAATGTCGCCTGCAACATCGCGATCGCTTTCGGATGATCGCCGTTGTAGTTGTAACCGAGTCCGATCTGGACACGGAGATAGCTGATCGTCTGGGGGTCGAGTTTCGCGCGCGACTCGGGCGACTCGTACATAGACACTGCCGCGAGCGAATCGCGGTAGTGTCCCTGCTGTTCGAGCGCGGTCGACAGCGCACACCGCGCCATCGCCAGCACCGAAGGAAAGTTTCGTGCGTTGGAAATTAGCGTTGCGAGGCGTTGCTTTGCTTCAGTAGAAAGCCCCTGATCCAGGAGCGAGCGAATTTCATCAAGCTCTCGAAGCAGCGACTCGTTGGACGGCTTGGGACGCGAGCGAATTCGCACACGCGCATCGGCAAGATCGACCACACCTCGCTCATTAAGGGGCTTTTGCTGGTCGCGGCCTGGGGGCCCGTGACCCACACGTTTATCCATTTAGTACCTATAAAAGATCAATCAAGCTGACTTTTCAACGCGTTTTGATCGATGGGAGGGAACCGTTTCAAAGCTGCTTTCTGACTACGGTAGCCGCAAACGTGTTATCGGTGGTGAATTTAACATATGGAACGACAGGCGTACAGGTGTTTCGCGCTAGTTTTTTGAAGCCGGGCATGGTTCCGACACGGTCGCGTAGGCCGTATTAACTTATCAAAATACAAAGGTTACACGTGGCCACGACGACGGCCACTCGCCTTGACACCCCAAAACCTCATCGCTATCATTCCCGTTTCCGTTTTCAGCACGGAACTTCGCCTAGCGTTATGTTTGAGTCGCTCTCGGATAAATTAAAGCGCACCTTAAAGAATCTCCGAGGCGAAGGCGTGTTGACAAAGGAGCACGTCGACGCCGCGCTGAGAGAGATCCGGCTCGCGCTGCTGGAAGCCGACGTTAACTATAAAGTCGCCAAAGATTTTATAGCCTCGGTCCAACAGAAGGCCGAAGGCCAGCAGGTCTGGCAGGAGCTCAAGCCTTCAGAACAAGTCGTTAAGATTGTTTTCGACGAGTTGGTTGAACTACTCGGCGGCCAATCGTCTCGACTCGTTTTTACGAAACAACTACCAAATACGGTCATGGTAGTTGGCCTGCAAGGGTCGGGCAAAACAACTTCTACCGGGAAAATCGCGCGCTGGCTTGCAAAGAACCAGGAACGCAAGCCGCTGTTGCTTTCGGTTGACGTTTACCGGCCCGCCGCGCGCGAACAGTTGAGGGTCATCGCAAAAGCGACTGGCCAACAGATCTTTGAATTTCCGGAAAGTAACGATCCACTGACTCTCGTCCGCGAAGCGCAGAAGCACGCGCAACAGACCGGGTTTGACACTCTGCTCATCGACACAGCGGGACGGCTGCACATCGACGATGAGCTGATGGAAGAACTGGTCCACATCAAGAACGAAACGCGTCCCGTCGAAATACTCTTCGTCGCAGACGCGATGACCGGGCAGGATGCAGTTCGCTCGGCGGAGGAGTTTCATCGCCGCATCGGAATCACGGGCGTTATCCTGACAAAAATGGACGGCGACGCACGCGGAGGCGCTGCGTTGTCGATCAAACAAGTAACCGGGCAGCCGGTGAAGTTTGTCGGAGTAGGCGAGCGTTATGACGCGCTCGAACCGTTTTATCCCGATCGAGTCGCGCAGCGAATCCTCGGCATGGGCGACGTTCTGTCGCTGATCGAAGAGGTACAATCCAAGGTCGATCAGGATGAAGCCGAAGAGCAGCTCAAGAAGCTTCAAAAGAACGAATTCACGTTAGACGATTTTCGTTCGCAGTTGCGCCAGGTTAAGAAGCTCGGCTCTTTCTCAAAGATCATGAAGTTGTTGCCCGATCAGCTTCTCGGCGGCATGGGCATGCCGCAATTGAACGACGAGCAGTCGGCGATGATGGAGAAGGAACTGAAGCGCACCGAAGCGATCATCGATTCGATGACGTGGGCAGAACGCAACGATCATCGCATCCTGAACGCAAACCGCAGGCGTAGGATCGCCCGTGGTTCCGGAACAAACGTAACCGCCGTCAATCAGCTCATAAAGCAGTATGTCGAGATGCGGCAGATGATGCGCCAACTTTCCAGTTCCGGCCTGTTTGGCGGTGGTGGTTTGAAAAGCAAGATGCTGCGAAAGATGACCGGCATGCCCGACATGGCCGGTTTTTCTGGCGACGACGGCGAGCTGCCGCAACTACCGACCGGTCCAATGGGTGCGAGCCCATCGCGCCGGTCAAAAAAGAAGCAACATAAGAAGAAACGAAAGAAACGTAAGTAAAGCACGACTGCCACGCACGCGCGCGGCATTTCTGAAGGAGGAACGATTTGTTAGCTATTAAGTTAATGCGCACCGGGGCTAAAAAGAGCCCGTCGTACCGCGTCGTCGTCAAAGAGAAACAGTCCAAGCGCGACGGCGCTTACCTGGAAAACCTGGGCACTTACAACCCGACCAGGAATCCAGCCGAGATCAAACTCAACCTGACTCGCGTCAACTACTGGCTGGAAAAAGGTGCGCAACCCACTGACACCGTAAACCGACTGATTAAAGCCAGCACCAAAGCAGCAAGCGCCGCCGCCGCGGAAGCACAAGCCTAACGGTGGGCCAGACGGCTTTCCTGTATAACCCATGCGAGACGCCATTGAAATGATCGTCAAAGCGTTGGTCGATGAGACCGACAGTGTTGACGTTCGTGAAGTTGAGCAAAAGAACGGCTCGACGTTAATAGAAGTGCGCGTGGCGCCGAACGACGTCGGCAAGATCATCGGCAAGCAGGGTAAGACCATCCGCGCCTTGCGGTCGTTGGCGCGGATTGGCGGAACTAAAAAGAACCGTCGTTATCTCCTGGAAATTGTCGAGTAACCGACGTGGCGGAAACCGGCTCGGATCTGATTTTAATTGCGCGAGCCGTGAAGACCCACGGTTTGAAAGGTGAAGTCGTAGCGGAACTCCTGACGGACTTTCCGGAAAGGTTTGAAGACCTCGACGAAGTAGTCCTCGTTTCGCCAAACGGTGAGCACAAAACTGGTAGCCTCGAGGATTTCTGGTTTCAGAAAGACCGCGTTGTTTTGAAGCTTAGTGGTTACGACGACGTCGATGCCGCAAAGCAATTGATCGGATACGAATTCGCCGTTCCCGAGTCCGATCGCGTTCAACTCGAAGCAGACGAGTTTTACGATTGGGAACTTGAAGGATGCACCGTTAAAGTAGGTGATCGCAGTATCGGGCAAGTTCGCTCGGTAATGAAAACGGGTGGCGCCGAGATACTGGTAGTTAGTGACGAAAGTGGAAATGAGAAATTAGTGCCCTTAGCGGCCTCGATTGTGGTCGCGATCGACCCGGCAGCAAAAACAATCGTGGTCGATCCACCAGAAGGACTCCTGGATCTTTGAGATGCTGCGCTTCGATATCATCACGATCTTTCCCGAATTCTTTCGCGAAGCGATTGACTGCGGAATCGTGAGACGCGCGCGCAACGCCGGACTCGTCGATATCCATGCGCACGATCTGCGACAGTGGACCACCGACAAACATCACGTCGTAGATGATCGTCCATTTGGCGGCGGCGACGGGATGATACTGAAGCCCGAGCCGATCTTTACCGCAGTGGAAGCGCTGACTGGCGTAGCTCGGAAAGAAGGCTTTTCGCCTGAGATTCGGGTCGTTTTGTTGTCAGCGCAGGGACGACCGTTTTCACAGTCGCTGGCGCAGGATCTATCAAAGGACGCGACGCGGATCGTGCTGATTTGCGGACGCTACGAAGGCGTTGACGAGCGCGTCTCGGAAGCATTGGCGACTGACGAGATCTCGATCGGCGACTATGTTTTGTCCGGTGGTGAGCCTGCTGCGCTGGTCGTCGTCGACGCGGTTGTCCGGCTGTTGCCGGGAGCATTGGGTAGTGAAACGTCGGCGGTGTTTGAATCTTTTTCCGAAAGCCTGTTGGACCATCCGCAGTACACGCGGCCACCGGAATTCAGAGGCATGAAAGTGCCGGATGTCTTGTTGAGCGGCAATCATGCGGAGATTGAACGTTGGCGCAAGGATGCGGCGGTCGCGAAAACGCAGCGTAATCGTCCTGATTTATTGCAATAATAAGGAGTGTTGAGAAATGAATCGATTGGATAACATTGAAGAGACCCAGTTGCGGAAGAACATCCCGAAATTTCAGCCGGGCGATACGGTCCGCGTTCACGTACGCATCAAGGAATCAGAAACGAAGGAACGACTTCAGGCGTTCGAAGGCGTCGTGATTGCTCGCAAACACGGCGGCGCGCGCGAAACGATCACCGTCAGAAAGACCAGCTTCGGAGTCGGGGTCGAGAGAATCTTTCCGTTGCACGCTACCATCATCGACCATATCGACCTGGTGAAACGCGGCCGCGTCCGCAGGGCCAAGCTCTACTACCTGCGCGGTCTGAGAGGTAAAGCCGCCCGCATCCGTGAGCGCGATACTCGCGGGCAGCAATCCGAGTAAACACGAATGGAGAAACCGATTGCGCATCGCAATCGACGCTCATTCAGTTGGCACGAAGCTGGGAGGAAACGAAAGCTACGCCGTTAACCTCATCGAATCACTAGCGCAAATCGATGAAGCTAATGATTACACACTGTATGTAACGACGGCTGAAGCTCACGATCGTTTCCACCAGCGCTGGCCCAACTTCAAAGTACGCACGACGCTTCCTCACACTCCGTTAATTCGTATCCCGTTAACTCTTAGTGCCGAACTGCGAAAGCATCCCGTTGACGTTTTGCATGTGCAGTTCACGGCGCCGCCGTTTTGTCCGTGTCCGGTTGTGGTAAGTATTCACGATCTGTCATTCGAACATCTGCCGCACACTTTTCACCGCCGCAGCCGAACCCAGCTTCGGATGACCGTGCGACACTCGGCCCGGCGCGCTGCAAAAATTCTTACTCTTTCGGAGCACACTCGACGCGACATCATCGACACGTACGGTATCGAACCGTCGCGCATCACCGCGATTCCGCTCGCCGCACCGACCCATTTTTCCCCAGTCGAAGACGATAGGGAACTGCAACGCGTGCGACATAATTACGGGATAGACGGCACATACATTCTGGCTGTCGGTTCAATTCAGCCCCGCAAAAACCTGACACGCCTGGTGAACGCGTATGCTTTACTGCGGGGTAAATATACTCAAACTGAGTTACCTAAACTGGTCCTGGTTGGAAAGTGTGCGTGGCTTTACGACGAAACAATGCGCGCTCTTGAACAAACAGGCGTAAAAAACTCCGTTATTGTCACCGGCTACGTACCTGAAACTGACCTGCCGGCGTTGTACTCGGGAGCGCTTTGTTTTGTTTACCCGTCATATTTCGAGGGCTTCGGATTACCGCCGCTGGAAGCGATGAAATGCGGTGCACCAGTGATCGTCGGCAATAAAACGAGCCTGCCGGAAGTGGTAGGCGACGCGGCGTTGACAGTCGATCCTTTTGACGTGTCATCAATCGCCGGGGCAATCGAGCAATTGATAAATGATTCCGTCCTTCGGCGTGAGTTAAGCGTCAAAGGTCGTAAGCGAGCTGACATGTTCGACTGGCGGGTGACCGCACGGCAGACGCTTGAGATTTACCAGCAGGTCGGAACCCGGTTATAACTAAATAGGACCATGCGAATCGCTATTCTGGGAACACGCGGTATCCCCGCCAGTTACGGCGGATTCGAAACATTCGCGGAACATCTGGGTACCAGACTCGTGGCCCGTGGGCACGACGTGACCGTATATTGTCGCGCACACTATGTTTCGCCGCGACAGATGGAGTATCACGGCGTACGGCTGCAAATACTACCGACTATTCGCCACAAATACTTCGACACAGTCGTGCATGCTTTCCTATCTTCAATTCATGCGGTATCGCGCCGCTTTGACGCCGCATTGATCTGCAACGCCGCAAACGCGCCGTTCTCCACGATCTTACGATTGACCGGAACGCCGGTGGCAATCAATGTCGACGGCCTCGAGCACAAAAGAAAGAAATGGAACTGGCTGGGGCGCCGTTATTATCAGTTGGCAGAGCGCCTCTCGACGTTGTTGCCAAACGAAATGATCACCGATGCGCAAGTGATCCAGGACTACTATCTGACTCGGCACAGAGCACGCTCGACGATGATCGCGTACGGAAGTGAAGTGGAACGACGCCCGGATCGCGAATTGGTGCGGAAGTGGCGTGTCGAGCCGAACCGATACGTTTTGTACGTCTCGCGACTAGAGCCGGAAAATAACGCACACCTCGTTATCGAGGCTTTCAAGAAAGTACGAACGGCTTATCGACTGCTGGTCGTCGGCGACGCGCCCTACGCCGAGCAATACATCCAGGATTTGAAGGCGCGGGCTCGCGGTGACAAGCGAATCATTTTCACGGGATTCGTGTTTGGCCAGGATTACCGAGCGCTACAGCAGAACGCCTATTGTTACGTACATGCGACCGAGGTTGGTGGCACTCATCCAGCGCTGCTCGAAGCGATGGGTTACGGCAACTGTGTACTCACACTTGCAACCCCTGAAAACCTTGAAGTGGTCGGCGAGGCTGGTGTTCCTTACTCCGATGAGCTCGACTTAGTTGAGAAGTTGCAACGTATTTTGCGCGACGGGTCGCTGGTGCACGCCTATCGCCATCGCGCGCAATTGCGCATTCGGAGCCATTATGACTGGGACCGCGTCGTCGATCAGTACGAACAACTTTTTGCGCGCATGTGCGGCCGCACTTTAAATAGTGTGACCGTAAATGTGGAGGCTGAGCGGGTAAGTTCAACGCCAGTGGAGACGTTCGAGTCCGTAACAAAACGTTAGCCGGGAGTTTCTGGACCAGAAAGAGAGGAGCCCCGCCGGTTCAAAAACCGACGGGGCGAAACTTTACGGGTAGGTTCGGGCAAATCGGGTGGCAGACAAAAGCATGGAATCGTCAAAACTGCGAAAACGACTCGATCGGGCGGCTCACTAGCGGGCGGAAAATAATGCCAAATAAAAAGGGCCGCGCCTTAGCTCGTCCAACACCCAACACAATTTTCCAAACAGCAAGATATCTGGCTACGCGAAGTTGTGTGAAATTATACGATTAATCTGTAACCTGTCAAGCACATTATTAACTTTTTCGCAAAACTCTCGTAACATACTGTCTGAAAATCTGTAGGCTTATACACCAGATCGTGCCTGGACCAGCCGATACGCCTGACGCCGAACCGTCTCCGAGATGTTTCGATTCTGACTAAGTTGCTGGAGATCCTTGGTCCGGATCCGCATCAGGACGTTAATCGCCGTGGGTATTGGAGTGCGAGGATTGCGGGCCAGATTGTGAATGATCGTGTACGATCTGGCCCAACTTCGATTCATCGCGATAAGCCGCAGCACCTCGGCAGCAACAGTGCGCATCGCCGAAATGTTTTCTACTTCCTGATCCGTCACGCGTGGATTCTTCACCACCGCCGAACAGACGATCTTGTTGGAGTCGCGGATCAGAATGCCGCGTGCCTCGCGATCACCTTTCATGGCCAGCTTCATCCGGTCCTTAACGTTCATGAACATGACCTTCCGGATCAGCGAGACGCGTTCCGGGGAAACCTCATTGCCCTCGAGTCGCTCGCCCTCGATCACGCGCTGAGCATTGGCGACACTCTCGGCCACAGTCTCCGGCAACAACTCTTCATATCGTTCGGCGGGCAGCCACGAATCATCGATGTCCGAATCGGAGACTTCGATGTGTTGCGCGATTAGCCACGCGTCCGCAAAGCTCATCTCGCCGCCCGCGGTAGTTAGTTCCGCGGACTCAAAAAACTCCGCAGCCGCTGTTTGACCGCGCGCCCTCAACTCGTCGGCAATCTGGCGCGCCCCGCGTTCCTTTTCAAAGAACTCCTTGCGCGTTTCAGATGCCCGTCTCTCCGCTTCACCGCTGCGAGCAGGATTAGAGAGTATTGCGTCGATGATGGCGGGAGAGCGGACCAGTCGTTGCTGGTTGACGGCGATCAACTCGAGCAACGATCCGCTGGAGGTAGCCGAAGCCAACTTGGCGATCGCATCGTCGGGAGTTCGATTGTTGAGAATCGTCGCTTCGTGAACTTCGTTTGTGCCCACAGCGTGAGTAGCGAGATAGGCCAACACGTTTGGCGACGTGTCAGGCGCTTTAGCTGCGAGTAAAAGATTGTCTGGTGTTTCAGCTGTGAGTGTTTCAGTTGCTGCTGACGAAATTTGTTCGTCAGCGCTGCCGGTTAACGCGACCAGCACTTCCAACAGATCGTTCTGTGGCAAAGGAAGCATTCCACGCGCGGCGGCAAGCCGCGCGGGTTGCGGAGCTTTGCCGGTGATAATCGCTTCGACAACAGGATTGGTGAAAGTGTTTTCTGAACTCAAGCGACAACTGGACCACGAGCGGTTTAATAAAAGTAGGTCAGTACAAGTTGAAGTTGTATTCGAGTTGCATCCACATCGAAACCGGGGTCGCGTTAAGCGTAGCCGGAATGAACTGGATTTGCTTAGCGGCTGCGATCGACCGTTCCGTCAGACCGTTTGGTAACGCTTGGATCACAAGCATGTGCTTAACGGTCCCATCAGCCGCAAACACGCACCGCAGCACCACCCTTCCGACGATCTGTTGCTGGCGCGCTCTCTCCGTGTAAAAAGGCTCCGGCTTAGCGACTATTCGGACCTTCGTTGTAACGTCACTGCCAGTATAGACGTCACCGCCTCCTCCCAGATGAAACTTCAAGGTTTTCAACTGTTCTTTCCACACCTCAGCCGCGAGGGGATCGGTTTCCACTGCCAGGTATTTCTCAAGCGCATCAGCGGCTGAGCGATACCGGAGCTGCTGGTCCGGCTGTGGTTCGGAGTTCGGGTACGTTGCGGACCCCAGGCTAACGAAGGCCTGGCTCTTGAGTAAATATGCCGCGGCGAAGTCCGGTTTCAAGGCGACGATCGTATCTGCTTTCGTGATCGCTTCCTGCTTTGCTCCCTTGCGAAAATCGACGATCGCCAACGTGTAAAGCGCTTCAATATTCGTCGGGTCAATCTCCAAAGCCTTGTTCGCGGCCACCGCCGCCGAGTCCAGGTTACTGCGCAACACCAACGCATAGGCGTATCCCGCCTGCGCCTGCGCCGCGAGATCAGGCCGAAGTTCTGTGGCTTTTTTAAACGCGTCAGCGGCTTTTTTGAAATCGCTCAGTTGAAGATAAACGACGCCGAGGTAGTACCACGCTTCGCCGTCAGTCTCATTTTCTCTGACTGCCTTTTTAAGAACGTCGAGTGCTTTGAGGGTTTCGCCGTCGCGAACCAACTGAACTGCCGGCGCGAGTGCCGGGTTAGAAGGTGGACCGAACGTTTGACCGAGGACGCTGCTTGAGGCGATCGCGATAACGATCGTCGCCACAGTTAACGTCCGTGAAACGCGGAGGTAAATCATTTATGCGTTTACGCCGTGACACTTCTTGTACTTCTTGCCGGAACCACAGGGACACGGCTCATTACGTCCGACTTTTGGCTGATCGCGAACAACAGTTTTGACCTTACCGTCTTCCTCACCCGCAGGCGCCGCGCCCTGGTTTGGACCAGTGAAACGCAACGCTGCCGACCGGCGTGCCGCACGTCGTTGCTGCAACGTCTCCGGAGCTTGTTCCGATACGACTTGCAGGTTGAAGAGCGATCGAATCGTCGTCGTATCGATGCGGTCCAGCATCTCCTGAAACAGGTCGAAACTCTGCTTCTTATATTCAACCAACGGATCCTTCTGTCCGTAACCGACCAGCCCGATGCCCTGTTTGAGGTGATCGAGCGATAGCAAGTGGTCCTTCCACTGCGCGTCGATAATGTTGAGCATGATGATGCGCTCATAGGTGCGCATCGCTTCTGGCCCAATCTGTTGTTCCTTCCGTTCGTACTTAACCTTAAGCCGTTCCCAAATGGCATTGACGACTTCCGGCGACGTCATTGTCAGTAGATCGAGACCTTCGCCGTCGATGTCGAAATCGTAAATGGTCTTGATTTGGACCTTGTAGTTATCTACGTCCCAATCGTCGGGAGAAACGTCGGGATTCAGATACTGCTGCGTGATGTCTGACAGCAGGTCGAAAGCCACACCGGCCTGCGGCGGATCGCCCATCAGGTAGTCGCGCTGATCCGGCTCTTCCATCAACTGACGACGCAGGCCGTAAATCGTCTCGCGCTGCTTGTTCATGACGTCGTCATACTCAAGCAGGTGTTTGCGCGCTTCGAAGTTGCGGCCTTCAACAGACTTCTGCGCCGCCGCGATTCGCTTCGAAACCATCTTGGACTCAATCGCGACGCCCTGTTCCATGCCGAGACGTTGCATCAGCGCCTTCACCTTGTCGCCGGCGAAGATGCGCATCAGATCGTCTTCGAGTGACAGAAAGAAGCGCGACGATCCGGGGTCACCCTGACGACCGGCGCGTCCGCGAAGCTGGTTGTCGATGCGGCGCGACTCGTGTCGTTCAGTGCCGACGATGTGCAGGCCGCCAAGTGACACCACCTCCTTGTGCTCTTCCTCCACGATGCGTTTCGCGCGTGCGAAAGCGGTCTCCCACTGCGCTTCCGTGGCTTCGTCAGGATCGATCTCTTCCTTCTTCAAAAACTCGCGCGCCATGAAGTCGGGATTGCCTCCGAGCAGGATGTCGGTGCCACGACCGGCCATGTTCGTCGCGATCGTTACCGAGCCTTTGCGTCCAGCCTGGGCCACGATCTCAGCTTCACGTTCGTGATACTTCGCGTTCAGCACATTGTGCGGAACTTTGTCTTTCATCAGACGCCGCGAGATCAGTTCCGAGTTTTCGACTGAAACAGTACCAACCAGCGCGGGTTGGCCCTTGTCGTGACACTCCTTGATTTCTTCGATCACAGCGTCCCACTTCTCAGGCAACGTGCGATAGATCACGTCGGAAAAATCCGTGCGGACCATCGGCATATGCGTCGGGATAACTATGACGTCGAGTTTATAAGTCGAGCCGAACTCCGCGGCTTCGGTTTCGGCGGTACCGGTCATACCGGAGAGCTTTTCATAAAGCCGGAAGTAATTCTGCAGCGTGATCGTGGCGAGTGTTTGGTTCTCTTTCTCGATCTGGACGCCTTCCTTCGCCTCGACTGCCTGGTGCAGCCCGTCGGACCAGCGGCGTCCTTTCATCAAACGGCCGGTGAAGTCGTCGACGATGATAACCTCGCCGTCCTGAACAACATACTGGTGGTCCAACTTGTAAAGTGTGTGCGCCTTTAACGCCTGCTCGACGCAGTGCAGCAACTCCATGTTCGAAGGATCGTAAAGATTACCGACGGCGAGCAGTCGCTCTGCTTTCTCGACGCCTTCTTCGGTAAGCACTGCGGTGTGGGCCTTTTCGTCAACAACGTAATCGCCGGTCTTTTTACCGTCGACGTCTTCGCCCTTGCTGAGGTGCGGAATGATCGCGTCGGCGTTGCGATATTTATCGGTCGCTTCGTCGGATGGCCCAGAGATGATCAGCGGTGTTCGCGCTTCGTCGATAAGGATCGAGTCGACTTCGTCGACGATGGCGAAGTAGTGACCACGCTGCACGCACGTGGCGAGGTCAAACTTCATGTTGTCGCGCAGGTAATCAAAACCAAATTCGTTGTTCGTGCCGTAGGTGATGTCGGCGGCGTACGCGGCTTGCCGTTCAAAATCATCCATGTCGTTCTGGATGCAGCCGACTTCGAGACCGAGAAAACGATGGATTTGGCCCATCCACTCGGCGTCACGCGAGGCGAGATAATCGTTGACGGTGATGACGTGAACGCCGCCTCTTCCGGTCAGAGCATTCAAGTACGCCGGCAAAGTGGCGACGAGGGTTTTGCCTTCGCCGGTGCGCATCTCGGCAATCTTGCCCTGGTGCAGAACGATGCCGCCGATCAACTGTACGTCGAAATGGCGCATGCCCGTCGTGCGAACGCTCGCTTCGCGAACCGTTGCGAACGCCTCGGGCAAAATCTCGTCCAAAATCTCTTTTTCGCGCTGCTTGAGGCGATCTTTGTCGGTAATACCTTCGACCGCGCGTTGGATCTTCTCTTTGAAAAATGCGCTCCGCGCGCGTAGTTCCCCATCGGAGAGCTTCTGAGTGGCAGGCTCGAGCGCATTGATCTCCGCGACCATCGGTCCAATTGTTTTCAGAAAGCGCTGATTACTGCTGCCAAAGACCTTCGTTAAAAATTTATCGAAACTCATAGTCCTGTTAATTTACTCCAAAAAACGCGCCCACGACCACTAAGCACCGGGTTGCATCTGCTTCTTAATCATGTCGACTACGCTCTGCCGCGGCATAGAAAAATTGACTACCACTTTCTTACCATCGGGCGTGGCGTTCGTATTCTTCATTATTACTTCTTCGTCTTTTCCTGCTCGCGAGCCAGCGCCGAAGTAAAGCAGGTTATTTAAAACACCAGCCAGCGCCTTCGCGCGCTCAGGCGACGTGGTTTCCGACTCCACCGACGCGAGCACTTCCTTTTCGCCCTGCTTGATCATGATTGTGACCGTCGAATTCGGATTGTCTTTGCTAATTGGGGACAGATAAGTCAGAAAACCACTGTCGTTCAGGGCAGAGACCATTCGGCCGAATAACTCGACCAGGTTCTCGTCGCCGTCCTTCTTTTTGAAGACAGGTTTCACAAGTTTGCCCTTGTCGTCCAACTGGGCTTCGATAACGATCTCAAACGGCTTATCCAAATCGAGTTTGCCCTGATTCTTCAGATCATTTGCGTAAGCAGCAAAGTCTTTCAGGGCCTTTTTATTAATCTGGTTTTCTTCAGGCAGCGTAACGTCGTTCTGCGCAGCGGTTTTTTCAAGCTCCTTCTGCGCGTCTTCCTGACTCAGCGGACTGGCCGCGGGACTCGCACCGGGACTAGCGCTCGCCTGCGCGATAGCAGGAGGTGCTGACGCACTGGGACTCGGTGATGCTGAAGGGCTAGCTTCAGGACTCGGCGAGGGGGTCTCTTCCGGGTCGGGACCTCCGCCCTTCCACTGCGAGATTATCTTTGGCGCAAAAGGATCGTTTGCCGCGGCGACGGCCGGGTCGCTGAATCCCTGGGTTTCGGGAGCAAAGTAACCGTCCGGATAGCGAAACTTCTCAAGTTGAACGATCTGAACGTCATCGCCAATGTGAGTAGCGGTGTAGTCTTCCTCAACCCACTTGGTGCTGGCGATCAGCGCCGCGATGTTAACGGTGTCGCGAACGGCGGGAACGTAAATAACCAGCCAGACGAGCACCAGATGCACTGCAAGCGACGCTCCGATCAGGCGGAGCAGCACTGCCACTCTAGAGTCGCGATTTACTTCAAAATTTTCGAACAGCTCAGTCATCCTACTTGAAAACGCCAGCTGGCTTATTTTGTTTCAGTGCCTTTAGACGCCTTCGGCGGTCGACGCGTTGCGAGAATGAATTGTAACTCCGTCGTGTCTTGTTAGCACTTCGCAGGTCCACGGTTGCGCAGTTAAAATGACCGACATGCCACGAAAATCCCGGGATAGCCATGATCGGCGTCGTCACCGCGTAAAACCGAGAAAAACAGAATCCCCTGAACGACCTGCACGTCCTGTGCCCCCATCCCGCGATTTAAAAAAACTGCTGGAAGGAATCGGGACTCCGCCTTCGGCACCTTTCAAACCGGACCCTTTTCAACTCGAAGCGCTCGCGATGCTCGAGTACGAAGACGTGCTGGTAACCGCTCCGACCGGAAGCGGCAAAACATGGATCGCGCGCGAAGAAATCCGCCGGCTTTTAACCGCAGGGCGGCGCGCCTGGTACACCACGCCGTTAAAGGCGCTCACCAACTCCAAATACCAGGAGTTTATCGACGAGTTTGGCGTCGAGCGCGTTGGCATCCTGACTGGCGATCGGAAAGAAAATTGGGATGCACCGCTAATCGTCGGTACAACCGAGATCTACCGCAATCAACTCTTCGATTCGTTGCGCGGCGGAAGTGAAGTCAGTGCGGATATCGTCGTGCTTGACGAAGCACATTATCTCGCCGACGAAGATCGTGGTCACGTTTGGGAAGAGGCGATCATCTTGACACCGCCGCGAATTCGTTTGCTGCTGCTGTCCGCAACGATAGGCAACGCAGGTGAGTTTGCTTCGTGGTTGGAAGAGGTGCGCGGCGTGCGTTGCGGCGTGATCACTGGGCCACATAAACGACCCGTGCCGTTACGATCGGCGCTGTTACTTCCAAATAGACAATTAATTCCGATCATCCGTGATGACGGAAGGATTAACCCGGAGATTGAGCGATTAATTAATGAAACTGCGAATGCCTGAAATGCCGCCCGCGACTCTGTTGTCGACCCTGGACGGTTACAACCTGCTGCCTGCGATCGTCTTCATGCCGACGCGGCGTCGTTGCGATCAGGCAGCGTCGGAAGCAGCGCTCGCACGACGCGATCCGAACGAGAGTCGTCGCGAAGCACGCCGCGATTTCATACGCAGTTTCGTCGAACAGAACCCGGAGGTGCGCGGTCATCGACACTGGGACACGATCATTCGCGGCGGAGTCGCGTCGCACCATGCGGGCCATATTCCAGCGTGGAAACTGGTGATTGAAAAACTGATGAGCGCCGGGTTATTGGACGCGATCTTCGCGACTGCGACCGTTGCGGCAGGTGTGGATTTTCCGGCGCGCAGTGTTGTCTTAACTGGCGCAGACGCACGCACCGCAAGTGGTTGGCGTTCGTTGACGGCGTCAGAATTACAACAGATGACGGGACGCGCGGGACGACGTGGTCGCGACAACGTCGGCTTTGTTGTCGCCGCTCCCGGCCTCCATCAGGATCCAGCGCGCATCGCACAACTTCTGAAAGCATCGCCGGATCCGTTGACGAGCCAGTTTCGCGCCACCTACACCACGCTGCTGAATCTGCTCGACGCGTACGGTACGTTCGGCGGGGTGAGGGAGATTGCGGAACGCAGTTTCGCCTATCGCGATTACGCGCGTCAGATGCGTCAACTCGAAAACGCGCGCCAACAAAGCGAACAAACCATTTCCACAGGATTGAAGGAAGCGGGTTGCGATCTTCCAGTCAGCGTCGTGCTCGGGTTGGAGCGACTAATCGGTGCGCGTGCTCGTCTTCAGGAAGCCAAGCCACAGACACGCGCGGAACTGTTTCACGCCTGGCTCGGCGAAGTTGTCAAACCCGGACGCGTTGTTGGCGTGGGACGCGCGAGCCGCAGATTGGTGATGGTGACGGAGAAGCGCGACGGCAGCGTCCGTGGCTTGCGCGAAGACGGAAGCACCGCGAGCTTTCCGCAGGAACGAATCGGACGCGTTTATTCGCCGGTCTATCGCCTCCGCGATGAGGACATCGAAAACGCGTTTGTCGAGATTCGCGAGCGAGGCCGCGAGTTGGTCCTACACGAGCCGCGATTGCGCGATCGGTATGCGGAAGAAACTGATGCGCTAAAAGTGCTGGACGATACGATTGAAAACCTGCTGCCGCCGCTTCTCCGCGGCGCGGAGAGACAGCGTTGCACCGAAGAGCTTTGGAAGTTGCACGAAACCGCCGAAGACTATGAACGAGCTTCGCGACGCATCGAATCGCTGCGCGAAGAAGTGTGGCAACCGTTCGAGCAACGGGCGAAGGTGCTCGCGGTGTTTGGTTATCTCAACTACGAAGCGGAGAAAGTAACAGAGCGCGGACGCTGGCTTGCCGATCTGCACATCGATCGTCCGCTGCTTGTCGGCGAAGCACTCGAAAGCGGTTTGTTCAACTCGCTCGCGACTAAACAACTTGCAGGAATCATGGCCGCACTAACCGCAGACGAGGATCGCGACTACGGCGAGCTTGAGTTGGACGACGACATCGTCACTTCACTGTCGCGCTTCGAAGACATCGGTTTCAAAGTGTCGGCGGAAGAGTGGAAGCACGGCGTAGATCCCGCTCCCGAGCTGAACTTTTCCGCAGCGGGCGCGGCGGTCCATTGGGCCAACGGTGCGCCGTGGTCGCAAATCGTCAGTGAAACGCGCGCCGAAGAAGGCGACCTTTTCCGCATGTTCTCACGCACGGGCGAGGCACTGTTGCAAGTTGCCGGTCTGCGCCGTAGTCATCCGCAAGCCGCCGAAATGGCCGCTGCAGTAGCCGAGACGGTGTTGCGCGATCCGATACGGTAAGTGCAGAATCAGCCACCTAGAAAGCAGTCATCAACCAAGGAAAGAAAGGATCTTTCATGTCTACTCCCGCGTCCCAGCAACCATCACCACAACTTTTCTTCCAAACAATGAATGCGCACCAGCGCACTGAAGCGTTGAAGGCAGGTATCGAACTCGAAGTGTTCACCGCTATCGGGGAAGGCAACACTACCGTGCCCGAGATCGCTAAACGCTGCCAGGCGTCGGAAAAAGGAATACGCGTTCTCTGTGACTACCTCACGATCATGGAGATGCTAACCAAGCAGGGTGGGCGTTATGGACTTACGCTCGACTCGTCTGTGTTTCTCGACAAACGCTCGCCCGCCTATCTCGGCGGCGCTGTCGAATTCCTGAGCGATCCCAAGATTACCGGCGGATCGAAGTACATGACCGAAGCAGTCCGCAAAGGCGGTACGGCGCTGCCCGACGACGGCACTGTCGGTCCCGACAATCCAGTGTGGGTCACGTTCGCGCGCGCGATGGCGGCACTGATGGATCTGCCGTCGCAATTGATGGCGAAACTGGTCGATCCGCAAGGTGATCGCAAGTTGAGGATTCTCGACATCGCCGCTGGTCACGGTTTTTTCGGTATCGCTTTCGCAAAGAACAACCCGCAAGCAGAAGTAACCGCGCTCGATTGGAAAGCCGTCCTTGAAGTCGCGAAAGAGAATGCTCAGAAAGCAGGAGTCGCAGACCGCTACAGCACAATCGAAGGCAGCGCTTTTGACGTCGAGTATGGCACCGGCTACGACCTCGTGTTGTTGACGAACTTCCTGCACCACTTCGACGAATCGACTTGCGAGACAATACTGCGGAAGGTTCATGCGGCGCTCGCTGACGGCGGCCGCGCCGTGACATTGGAATTTGTTCCGAACGAAGATCGGGTGACGCCACCAGACGCCGCCGGGTTCAGCATGATGATGTTAACGACGACTCCGTCAGGCGACGCCTACACGTTTGCTGAACTCGAACGCATGGCCGCAAATGCCGGCTTCTCCCGCAGCACGCTTTATGCGCTGCCGCCAACGATCGAGCAAGTCGTTATCTCGGAGAAATAATCGTGATGCGCTACTGCCTGTTGTTCTTTCTCTGTGTAGCCGTTCTGTTACCGGCAACGAAGGCGCAGCAGCAATCCGCGCAACCTCAAAGTTTCCCCGCTTACGTACTCAAGCCCGCGCGCATTTTTGACGGCGAATCGGCCCAGCTACACGAAGGCTGGGCTGTCGTCGTCCGCGGCCCACGGATCGAGTCCGTCGGTCCATTGAAATCCATTCCGATTCCTCTCGACGCACAAACGATCGATCTACCTGGCCTCACGCTGATGCCAGGTTTGATCGAAGCCCACTCTCACGTCTTGTTGCATCCTTACAGCGAGACTGTTTGGAACGATCAAGTCGCGAAGGAGTCGTTGAGTCTGCGCGTCGCGCGCGGAACTAATCACTTGCGCAACACACTTCAAGCCGGTTTCACCACCATTCGCGACCTTGGTACCGAAGGCGCTGGTTACGCCGATGTTGGACTGAAGCAGGCAGTCGAACAACGCATCATTCCCGGTCCACGAATGCTTGTGACGACTAGAGCCATCGTCGCCACCGGTAGTTACGGACCGAAGGGTTACGCATCAGAGTGGCGCGTGCCGCAGGGTGCTGAAGAAGCGGATGGCGTCGATAGTTTGACCCGCGTGGTGCGCGATCAAATCGGCCATGGCGCCGATTGGATAAAGGTCTACGCGGACTATCGCTGGGGCACGCAGGGCGCGGCGCCGACGTTTTCCCTCGACGAACTTAAGCTCATAGTCGAAACAGCAAAGAGCGCGAACGTTCCCGTTACGGCTCATGCATCGACCGCCGAAGGAATGCGACGCGCGACCTTGGCCGGTGTTGAAACAATTGAGCACGGCGACGGCGGTACGCCGGAAGTGTTCCAGTTGATGAAAGAACGTGGCGTCGCGTTTTGTCCGACGCTTTCAACTTTCGCCGTCGCGAAACTCGGTAATGGCGACCGAAAGCGTGCTGCTTTCAAAGCAGCACTCGCGGCCGGCGTTACGATTTCGAGCGGCAGCGACGTTGGTGTTTTCGCGCATGGTGATAATGCGAAAGAGATCGAAGCGATGGTGGACTTTGGCATGCCCCTGATCGACGCAATACGCTCTGCGACCTCAACCAACGCTCGTGTGTTGCACATGGCCGACAAGATCGGTTCGGTCAAGCAAGGTCTGTTTGCAGACTTGATCGCGGTTGAAGGTGATCCGACGAGCGATATCAAGGCGTTACGGCGAGTAAAGTTTGTGATGAAAGATGGAACGGTTTACAAACGGTAGGAAGTGTTATTTCGAAACGAGCCGTTTCACAGTCAGCAACAGTTCTTCAGTACGAAAAGGCTTCGCAACGAAGTCGCTAAAGCCGGATTGCAGGGCGCGAGCGCGATCCCGGTCGGTATGGGCCGTAACGGCGACGCAGGGAATGTGCGCGGTTAGGGAGTCGGCTTTTAGTTCTCGAAAGACTTCCCAGCCGTCGAGCCCCGGCATTGAAAGATCGACCATAATCAGATCCGGAGGGTTCTTACGAGCGAGATCCAGGCACTCGCGACCATTCCTGGCTTCACAAACCTGGTGGTTTGCGCCGGAGAGCAATACTCGCAGTAGCTCGCGATTGTCGTCGTAATCCTCAGCGATAAGAATCGTGGCCATCGGTAAGTGGGTGTCGACCTCGACCGTGTTCTTAAATGAAAGGCGTTTAGAGAATACCAAACGATGCCCGTTAGTTGTAACTAGTACTTTTGCGGTGTACTTCGAAACCTGAATTCACGAATGACACGATTATTCGCAATACTGCTTTTTCTGGTGCTCATCTGGCCAAACGCGAGGCTAGCCAGCACAGACACGTCCTGGCGGCTTGTTTGGTCTGACGAGTTCAACTACACCGGGCTGCCCGATCCCGCGAAGTGGGGCTACGACGTCGGCGCTCATGGTTGGGGCAACAAGGAACTGCAAAGCTACACCGACCGCCGCAAAGAAAACGCCCGCGTCGAAAACGGTGTACTGATTATCGAAGCGCGGCGTGACGGCAGTGAGGCCCAGCCGTACAGTTCAGCTCGTCTGGTAACAAAAGGCAAAGGCGATTGGACGTACGGCCGGGTCGAAATCCGCGCAAAACTGCCTTCCGGACGCGGCACATGGCCCGCCATCTGGATGCTGCCGACACAGCGGAATTACGGAGCAGGTTACTGGCCCGACAACGGCGAGATCGACATCATGGAGCACGTTGGCTACGACCCTGACGTGATCCACGCCTCCGCTCACACCAAGGCCTATCATCATTCAATCAGCACCCAGAAGACAGCGAAAACCAGAGTAGATTCCGCGCGAAGCGAGTTTAATGTTTACTCTGTCGAATGGACACCCGAGGAAATTCGCTGGTACGTGAACGGGCGGCAGTACTTCAAATTCAATAACGAGCGGCTTTCCAGCCCTGCGGCGGACTACAGGCATTGGCCTTTCGACAAGCCTTTCCACCTCCTTCTTAACCTCGCTGTTGGGGGAAACTGGGGCGGCGCGGAAGGCGTTGACGACTCGATTTGGCCACAACGGATGGAAGTTGATTACGTCAGGGTCTATCAGCAGCACAAATAATGAGGATTCCCACCGCTCGTCTGGAAAAACAATTGACTAGCGGATTACCAGCCGTTCATAATCACTCCTGAGTCTTGCGGCCCCCTTTGCCAGACTCCTTTATTGCCGGAAACAGCCTTGGGTTTAACACATCCTACCTGAACGACCTTGAGGTTTCGGTCACCACTAACACCACGACACGGAGGAGCGAGCTGTGGTCAACGAACAATTGGAAGATAGTTTGCGGCGTGAGATCGAGAGCTATCTCGACGGTCGCTTGAGCGCGATTCGACAAGAGATATCGACGCTGCAAAGCCTGCTGAATGAGTCACTTTCGACTTTTCTTGACCGCCAGGGTGACGTGCAGATGGAAGGCAGCCTGCTCGCTTCCATCACCGAACACCTGCACGCCGCTCACGAACGCGGTGTCGAGTTGGCCTCTTCGCAAACCTCGCGCGCCAAAGCGTCGAGTGACATTGCAATCATCAAGTCGGCCATCGGGGAGATCAATGAACAAAAATCGCAGGCCGAAGTCTTGAAAGCGCTCGTCAGTCGTGCTTCGTCATTTGCGCCGCGCGTCGCCTTTTTCGTGATCAAGGGTGACACCGCTTCGGGCTGGCGTGGCCGCGGTTTCGAAGGAACCGTAGGCGATCAAACGATCCAGGAAATTTCGCTTTCGCTTAGTTCTGACAACGTCATCAGCAGCTCAGCTAAATCGTTGACTACCTGGAGCGGCGGACCGGGTTCTCACGCAGAGGACCATTCCCTGTTGAACCGCCTCGGCGAAGAACCCCCGCAACGAATTGTCGCCATTCCACTCAACGTACGTGGCAAGGCCGTGGCTGTTTTGTATGCCGACTCCGCAGGTCTCGATTCAGAATCGATCAATCTCGAAGCACTGGAAACCTTGGTAGCCGTGTCGTCAATGGCCGTGGAACTGCTGTCGATGTCTCGTGCAGCAGCTCCAAAACGCGCGGAAGAAGCACCGGCGCCCGCTGCTGAGCCGGAACCATCATATGCACCGGCCGCTGAGTATCAGGGGACACCCGAACCAGTTGCGGAAGAAGCTTCTTTTTCTGGCGCAGAAACGATTGAGAGTTATCAACCCGAGCCCATCGAGCCCGAGAAGATCGTCGAACCCATGCCGGTTGAAGAACCCGGCGGCGTTTTCGTTGATAGCGCCGCTGAACCCGCTGAAGCGTGGACGAGTCCCGCCCCCGTCGAAGCCACACCGGAACCTGCGCCGCGTCGACGTTACGGCCAGGATGCGGAGTTGCCCGTCGAAGTGGCAGGGGACGAAGAGCGTCGACTGCACCATGACGCTCGCCGTTTCGCTCGTCTGCTGATTTCCGAGATCAAGTTGTACAACGAGCAGAAGGTTGCGGAAGGACGATCCGAACACGACCTCTACGATCGTTTGCGCGAGTACATCGATCGTTCGCGCGAAATGTACGACAAGCGTGTGAAAGCGGAAGTTGCCGCTCGCTACGATTACTTTCACGGCGAACTGGTGAACACTCTCGCTGAGGGTGATGCATCAAAGCTCGGCGCGAACTATCCCGGGGCAACGGTGAACGCGTAGTTTGGTTTTTGGGTCTTTGTACTTTGTGCTTGGTTTCAGACCTTAGGTCTTCTCGTAGCCTTTTGGAATATACTGAGGCCCGGGCGGAAAGATCGAAGGCAACCGAATACCAGGTACAAAGAACAAAGCACTAAGAACCATGGCTAAGCATCGCTTTCTCTTCATCGTAATCGGCGTTGTAGTTGTCGGACTCGCTTCGCTTCCCTACCTCATAAGCGCGAGCTGCGTAACGCGGCCGCAAACTCCCGGCGAACAACAAGCACTTGACCGCCTGCGCAGCATGACGCGTAACGACGTGCTGCCGTCGGAAGACGTCGTTGCCGGCATCGAAAACCAGTTTCCCCGAACGAAAGCCGCCGCGCTCGCCCGCATTCTCCGCGCCCGAATCAAGGCCAACGCTCGCGATTTTGCGGGAGCAGCATCGCTGCTCGATACGAGAGTCATCGCTGACTATAGTTCCGTTGCCGACTACGCTCTGTTTATGCGGGCGGACGCGTTCGAGCAGGCAGGCAAGACCGCCCAAGCACGCGCGCTCTATCAACAGTTGATCCAGGAACACCCGAGTTCCTTGCAATCGCGTGAAGCGACCCTACGCGCGGCGAACTTGTTGGTAAAGAATGGCGAGGCTGCTGCTGTCCCGTTGTTGGTAAAAGAATTAGCGGCAAATGACGACGCGGCGGCCTTACTCGCCACTGCCAAAGCATACGAGCAAGTCTCTGATTCAACTCGTGCCCTCGCGGCTTATCGTCGCCTCTATTTTTTCGCGCCTGCATCTGACGAAGCCACTGAGGCAGCGACCGCGATCCCACGACTCTCATCGACGTTGTCGCCCGGAAGTGTAGAAGAAGCGATCACGCGCGCCGATCGTTTGTACTCAGCGAAAAAATTCAACGATGCACTGGCTGCATATAATGAAGCGTTTGGGCGATTTCCGGCAACCGCAACGGCAGAGAACCAACTTCGTCGCGGAATCGCCGCTCACACCGCGCGCAACACAACCGAAGCTGTCTCAGCTTTCAATAGTGTACCGGCTTCTGCCGGTCAAACCCGCGCTGAAGCGCTCTCATATCTTGCCCAAACGTATGCGCGAGCTCGGCAATGGCAACAGGCGCGCGCCACCACCGAAGAGTTGCGTCGCGCGTTTCCGACGAGCAGTGTCACGCCGCGCACGTTTGTAGCCGTGGGACAGATTGCCAAAGAAGCGAAGAACGCCGCAGATTCGTCATATTTCCTGCGCGCGGCAGTGAACGGTTTCGGGAGTTCAATTGAGGTGGCCCAGGTGCAATTCGATCTCGCCTGGGAAGCACACGAGGCGAAGAACTTTTCCGAATCATCGAGAATGCTGACAGAGCATCTCGCATACTACGCTGACAAGAACACCGACAATCGCGGTCGCGCCGGGTACTGGGCCGCGCGCGATTCCGAGCGCGCCGGAAAGCTGGCGGAGGCCCGTGCGTTGTACGAGGCGATGCTGGCGCGATACGACGCTAACTGGTACGGCTACCTCGCCAAGCAACGACATAACATCTTAAGCAAGACCACGCAGCCGAAAAACTTCGCACCAGAGTCGATCGTCGCCCGCGCCGTTGCCAATTTGAAAACCGTAACCGTCGCCGAAGAGTCCGCCACACCCGAAGCCGATACACGACTCGTCAAGGCCGATCAGTTATGGAACATCGGACTCGACGAATGGGCGTTGAAAGAGTTGGCAACTGTGAGCGAGAAAGCTCCAGACAGTCCCAAAATCAATCTTGCGATCGCTCAGATCTATCGCTCAGACGACGACAACGTCCGCGCGTTGAATACCCTGCGACGCAGCTTTCCCGACTACTCGCAAATGAAGCCCCAAGAGATGACGCGCGAACAGTGGGACGTGTTTTATCCGCTCAAATACTGGGACATCATCGTTCAGGAGTCGAAGAACCGAAGCCTCGATCCATATCAAGTCGCTGGTCTGATCCGGCAGGAGACGATCTTTACGACGCGCGCGCGTTCGTCGGCCAATGCCTACGGACTGATGCAGGTGCTGGTGCCAACCGGCCGGCTGACTGCACGAAAATACGGCCTTGGACGAGAGGTCACCGCAGAGTCGCTTTACGAGCCGCGCTTGAATATCCAACTTGGCACCGCTTACTTCCGCGACCAAATCGACAAATACGGACGCATCGAGTACGTCGCCGCGGCTTACAATGCGGGCCCCGGCCGAGTGGTCCAATGGAAGGCGTCGTTGCCTTTGGAGATTGACGAGTTTGCGGAAGCGGTTCCCTTCAAAGAGACTCGCGGGTATATTCAAGGCGTCGTCAGAAACTGGCTCCAGTATTCGCGTCTTTACGATGCGGCCGGGAACTTCAAGCCGGAAGTCGGTTCGCGTGTAGTCAATTCCGATCCGAACGTGCGCAGACGACGTGTTTCCGGTGGTGGCGCTGAAGAATAAGAATTCGTCTTCTCCGTGTTATGAAGTTAGTTGTAGTACTCGCTGTTCTACTGCTTCTGGCACCTGCGATTAGTGCGCAGTCGCCTCTTGTCATCACCAGTGAGCCGAATGCGATCGTTTGGATCGACGAAGTGCGGCGCGGGACAACCGACGCGTCGGGCAAACTGTCGCTGACGAAAGTCACGTCGCGCCGGCATACGGTACGAGTTCGAGCAACCGGGTTCAAAGAGGCAACGGCAGTGTTGCCTCCCGGCCGTCGCGCGTTATCGGTGAAGCTTGTACCGACGACGGATCAAGCCGAGCTGGCGTTTCAGAAGGCGGAGACGGCGCGTGAACAGGCGCGCGACGATGCAGCGAGAGAAAAAGCAGCCGAACTCTATCGTGAGACGATCAAACTACGGCCATCACATGCGGCGGCGCACGTGGGTCTCGCGCGCTTATTGCTCGACCTGAATAAGTTCACCGAAGCGCTCGACGAGATCGACGCCGCGCGGCGATCGAGAGCGGTTTACCCTGAAGCATCGGCAGTCGAGGGTCGTATCCAACGCGAAGCTGGGTCAGACGCGGAAGCGATTCGCTCTTTTCGTCGTGCCATTCGCGAGGCCGGCGGGTTCCAACCCGAAGCGCACGTTGGACTCGCGCGCGTGTTGGAAGACAAGGGACAGTTTGCCGAAGCCGTGGTCGAATTGCGCAAAGCGCTCGACCAACTTTCCGACAGCGAACCAGTTATCTACCAAATGCTCGGCGCAGCTTACGAACGACTCGAGAAGCCAAAGGAAGCCGTGACGGCTTATGAGAAGTATCTTCAACTCGCGCCCAACGGCAGTTATGCGGCTGCGATCCGTTCCATCCTCGATCAACTGAAACGTGAAGCTGCCGGCGAAACAATCATCCCTTAGCCACAAAGAGGTTTTCACAAAAGACACAAAGACAAAGAAGAATGAACGAGTGATGTCAACTGAGTTTGCAAGGTATAAATGTCAGCAGAGTTCGCAAGGTTTAAAGGGCGGACGAACATACCCCAAACTACTCTTTCTTGCTTTTGCCTTGTGTGGTTTTGTCCCTCTTGTTGTTAAAAGCGCATAACCCTATGTCCACACCTTCAATTTCAAAGAGCCGCCACGTATCTCACAAGGCGAGCCTGTTTACCGAGTCGGTGATTCGCGAAATGACGCGCGAGGCGCTCAAGCATGGCGCCGTAAATCTGTCGCAGGGGTTTCCCGATTTCCCCGCGCCCGACGACATCAAGCGTCACGCGATGGAAGCGATCGAACGCGACGTGAACCAGTACGCGATCACCTGGGGCGCGAAGGACTTTCGCGACGCCATCGCCCGCAAAACGCGTTGGTATCTCGGCCTCGACATCGATCCTGAAACTGAGGTCACGGTCACCTGCGGCTCAACCGAAGGCATGATCGCGGCGATGATGGCCACGGTAAATCCTGGCGATGAAGTTATCGTGTTCGAACCTTACTACGAGAACTACGCGCCGGATGCGATCCTTTCTGACGCGCGTCCGCGCTACGTTCCGCTGCGTGCACCCGACTGGAGTTTCGATCGCGAGCATCTGCGCGCGGCATTCAACGAAAAGACAAAAGCAATAATTGTCTGTAATCCGAACAATCCGACGGGCAAAGTTTTTACTCGCGATGAGATGGAGTTCATCGCGTCGTTGTGCCGCGAGTTTGACGCGTTGTGCTTCACCGACGAGATCTATGAACACATTCTCTACCCACGCACGGGCGCCGAGATCGAACATATCTCGATGGCCCAGATCGATGGCATGCGCGAACGGACCGTCGTCGTCAATTCAATGTCGAAGACTTATTCAGTTACTGGCTGGCGCGTCGGTTACTGCATCGCGCCTCCAGAAATTACCGGGGCGGTTCGTAAAGTCCACGACTTCCTGACAGTCGGCGCAGCCGCGCCGTTGCAAGCTGCCGGTGCGTACGCGTTGTCGTTGCCGCCGGAGTATTACGAGCGACTGCAAGCCGATTATCGCAAGCGCCGTGACGTGCTGCTCCCGGTCCTGGAAAATGCAGGGTTCCGAACGTTTGTCCCTGACGGCGCCTACTACATCATGACCGACATCTCCGCGTTTGGTTTTGCGAACGACGTGGACTTTACGCGGCACTTGATTCGCGAGATAGGCGTCGCCTGCGTGCCGGGCTCGAGCTTCTACAGCAATCCGGCTGACGGCGCACAACAGGTTCGCTTCTGTTTCTGCAAGAAAGACGAAACACTCAATCTCGCTGCCGAGCGACTGTCGAAACTACAATTAGCAAAATGAGATTCTTTACGATCTGTGTTCTCCTGCTCGTCCTGGCAACGGGAACGTTTGCCCAACAAGTGCCCGACACTGAATTCAACACGTCCGTCGAGAGCCCCGCTTACTCGAGACATGGCCCGCGCGTGCTGTTCGACGAAGCCCATCACAACTTCCATACCGCCGACGGACGATATAAGCCGTTCGTCGATTTGTTGATGAGCGATGGCTATCAGGTGGTTCGCAATCGCAAGCCGTTTTCGAAAGCTTCGCTTAACAGTTTCAAGGTGCTCGTCATCGCAAACGCGCTGGGCGCCGAGGATATGGAAGACGAGGGATCCGACAAGTCGGCGTTCACTGAAGATGAGATTACCGCCGTTCACGATTGGGTAAAGGGCGGCGGTGCGTTGCTGTTGATCGCGGACCACGCGCCGTTTGGCGGCGCGGCGGCCGCGCTAGGAACGAAATTCGGTGTCGATATGAGTAAGGGTTACACGTTCGACGCCGCAAATGCTCTTCAAGGGATTGCTTCTTTTCTCGTCTTCTCGCGTGAGAACAAATTGCTTGGTCCGCATCCCATCTTCGAAGGCCGCAACGAGAAGGAGCGGGTCAACCGCGTGTTGAGTTTTACGGGACAGTCGTTGAAAGGGCCGGAAGATAGTTTGCTTATTTTGAAACTTGGTGAAACGGCGCAGGACTCGCCGAATCATGAACAGAAGAACATGGTCACAGCAGCTGGACGCGCCCAGGCGTTGGCGTTCAAAGTCGGCAAGGGACGTGTGGTGGTCCAAGGCGAAGCAGCGATGCTCAGCGCGCAAATTGCCGGTCAGGAAAAATTTAAAATGGGGATGAATTTCGAAGGCTACGATAACAAGCAGTACGCGTTAAATCTCATGCACTGGCTTTCCGGTTTGTTGAAAGAGAAATAGGTTTGTGGGACAAGAAACGCCAACTGATCTGGATTGTCGGAGGGTTAATTATCGGAACGTACGTCGCTTACTCTGATTCTTTCACCGACGACAACGAGTTTTCCTGGCGGTTCTTTCTCTTTATGGAAGTTCTCGTGCTCTTGATAATGGCAGGACTTTTTTGCTGGTACTCGCGGCGAAGATAATCAGCATTCAGTTCGGTTGCTGCATCGACTTGGACCTCACCGTGATCCCCTGGTTCCCCAACACAAGCAGACTTCTCGCTTGCCCAAAAGGCGCACTCGACGGCACATACGAAAGCACGTAGCGATTCTGTCGCAACTCATCGCAGATCGCCTTCGCCGCCACCTGCGGTTCGTCAATAGAAAAGATCTGTCCCCCCGTGCCTTCGGCCAACTTGTCGATAACCACTCGCGGCTTCGGCACATCCCGTCTGATCGCCCCGCGCGTCCGATCGACCGCCTGCACCGCATAGACCATGATATTTTCCAACTGTAGCTCCGCGAGCGTCTCTTCAAACGACGCCTTGCTGCCGCGATCGAGACCATCGCTGATCACTACGATGATCCGCTTCTGTCCCTGCACCGGTCGCAATGCACCCTCGACCACCGCGCGAATCGCATCGAACAAGTGCGGCTGTCCTTTCTTTCGAAACAGCTTCAACGACTTTTCGATTGACTTAGCATCATCCGTCCAATCAGACACTATCTCAGCCTGCTCGTCGTAACCGACGATTAGCAACTTGTCGCCTTCATAAATCTCGTAGGCAAACTCGCGCGCGGCCTGTTCCAGTTTGTCAACGTCCGCCCGAATGGATAACGAATTGTCGACGAGCAAAACGATGCGTGCCGGTGACGGATCCGGAGTGAAGTTACGGATCGACTGTTCGAAGCCGTTGTCGTAAACAGAAACTTCCTTGCTGGTGATTGGCCCGGGCCGTTGATCATCGCGGCGGGCCACAATACCAACCAGCACGCCATTCGCGGCATTTGCATTCGGCCGGTTGCCTGACTGGGCCACCATCGAAGCCGCTAGCAGAAGAATCGCAAGGATTGCAATAAATCCGTGTTTTGATGACCTACCGGAGCACATGTCTCGAACTATTGGACGGCCTCAATCGCCAGTTGACGCTTTAGGGGATGAGGCCTTCTCTGAAGTCTTCTTCGCCGGGGAGCTTTCTTTAGTCTTCTTGTCGTCCTTCTCGGACTTATCGGTTTTTGCGTCGGTCGACGATTCGGATTCCGACTTCTCGCCCTTCGTTGCCTTGGACGCGTAGTCAGTCACGTACCAACCCGAGCCCTTGAACTGAATAGCAGGCGCCGAGACCTGCCGCTCGAGCCTGCCGCCGCACTTCCGGCACTTGACGGGCGGCTTGTCGCTAATCTTCTGAAAAACCTCGATGTGTGCCTTGCACTTCCGGCACTCGAACTCGTAGATAGGCATGCCCGAATTATAAAGGCCGTGGCAACACGGATTCAACTAACGACTTTTGAACTTCGCTGGTGCTTCGTCTATCCTCTTTCCCGACGATGTCAAACACCGCCCAATCTCTGTCATTAGAACGCAAAATCAAGATGCACGAAGCGCGCGAGGGGATCATCAACCGCCTCGCCATGACGCTTCCGCGAGCTATCAACCTCGATCGGTTCCTCACAGTTATCGTGTCGGAACTGGGGCGCATGATGAACGTCGACCGTTGCGACGTGATTCAATTGAAGTCCGCCAGCGAATTGCGCATCAGCCACGAATGGCGCGCGTCCGAGGATGTACCGTCGAGTTTGGGAACCGTTATTCCGCTTGACTTAAAACAGCTCTCCGAGCACGTCGATATCCGCAAACCAATCCGCCTCAATGACACCGCCGCCGCCGGACTCGATCAGAAGGTGCGGCTACTGACGGCGAGTTTGAACACTCGCTCGCTGCTGGTCGTGCCGGTGATGCTTAACGATAACGTGCTTGGCCTGGTTGGTCTGCACACCACGGGCACGCCGAGAGAGTGGCTCGACGACGAAGTCTCGTTTCTCGAATCGATCGCCGGACAAATCGCCATCGGCTACCAGTACACGCGCCTGTACACGGACAAGGAACGCGAGGCTGAAACAAAACGCGCGCTACTTTCGATCGCGAATGCGTTGAATGCGCGTTCGGATTTTCGAGAGGTTTCGTCGCTGGTTTTGGAACGAGCCATCGCACTGGTCGGTGCTGACTACTCAGCCTTGGGCGTGCTCGATCCGGCTGGCGGAAAGATCAATTTGGCGGCGTTCAAAGCCGCCCCTGGCGCCGCTGTCGATGCTATTCAGGGTCTGTTTGATGAGCACGGAAAATCTCTCGACGTGACGGCCTTTCCGGCGATGGTTGAAGTTCTAGCACAGGGCAAAACGCTTCGTCTCCTCGAAACCGACTTGCCGTTTCCGATTCGTCTCGCCTTCAACGCTGTACTCGGAGGACGCGCCGCGCTCGTTGCGCCGGTCCGCGTCGGTGGACAAACGTTTGGATTGCTCGGTCTTGTCTGGAGCGAGGCGCGTGAAGGCTTCGACGAACACGAGGTGGCGCTGGTCGAGGGGATCGCCGATCAGATCGGAACGGCACTCGAACGCGATCAGTTATCGGCGGAAATCATGCACCTCCGGACGGCGCTGCACGAGCGGTACGGCGGCGATCGCATAATCGGTCAAACCCCCGGCATCCGGCGCGCAATCGAACTCGGGCTCAGCGTTGCCGACACGCAAACGACGGTGCTCATCGAAGGCGAGTCGGGAACGGGAAAAGAACTGCTTGCGAACCTGATTCATTTCAACTCCGGCCGCGAAGATCAACCGTACGTAAAACTAAACTGCGGCGCGATTCCGGAAACACTCCTCGAATCGGAATTGTTTGGTCACGAAAAAGGGGCGTTCACCGATGCGCGCGCGTTGCGTCGCGGACGTTTCGAAGAAGCAAACGGCGGGACACTGTTTCTCGACGAAGTTGGCGAAATGAGTCTATCGGCGCAAGTCAAACTATTGCGCGTGTTGCAGGATGGCGAGCTGACGCGCGTCGGCGGCAACGAAGTAATCAAAACGGATGTGCGTGTGCTGGCGGCGTCGAATGTCGACTTGAAACGCGCGGTCGAGTTCGGCACTTTTCGGCAGGATCTTTTCTATCGCCTGTCAGTGTTTCCGATTAAGTTACCGCCGTTGCGTGACCGCCCACAGGACATCCATCCGCTCGTCATCCATTTCATCGAGCACTACAAGCAAAAGACCGGGCGTTTCATCTCCGGCATCTCGAAGGACGCGTTGCAGGCGCTGATTACTTACGAATGGCCAGGCAACGTACGCGAACTCGAAAACGCGATCGAACGCGCCGTGATCATTGCGTCCGGCCGCCAGATCGAACTCGAAGACCTGCCCGACTCCATCAGCAAGATCGCCCTCCAGGAACGCGATCAGATCAAAGTGGAGCGCGCGAAAGCCGCCAGCGAGGGCCGCACGACCACGTTTCAGATCACCGTCCCTTCGTCGATGGAAGAGATTGAACGGCAGGCCATCGAGGCAACCCTCGATTACACTGAGGGAGACAAGTCTCATGCTGCCCGGGCGCTTGGCATCGGCCGCAAAACCCTCTACCGCAAGTTGGAACAGTACAACGGTGGCCCGAGAGATTAGGCATCCGGAACACGGATTTGCTATAGTCCAACGCCGAAACATACACAGAAAGGACCCCAAAATGGGATACGAAGATTACCGGAGAGATAATGGCGACAACATCTCTACCAGATTAACTTACTTGCTGATTGGCGGTGGCATCGGAGCGATTCTGGCCCTGCTTTTTGCGCCAAAATCCGGTCAGGAATTGCGCGGCGACATCGCTGACGCCACACGCAAAGGCATCGACCGTTCGCGCGAAGCGGCCCAGCACCTGGGCGAGCGCGCCGGCGAGTACTACGACGCCACACGCGAGCGTGCTGGCGAACTTTATTCACAGGCCGCGAGCAAGGTAGGTGAAGTGGCCCATACCGCGCGTGAAGCCGCGTCTCGCCAGGGCGGCACGGTTGCCGCCGCGATTGACGCGGGCAAGAAGGCCTACCAGGAAGAGAAGCGCAAGACTGAAATGTCAGGCCGTATCGAAGCGCCAAACTTCGGCGACAAGACTAACTGAGTCCTAACCAAACGGCGATATGTACCTCGCACTCTTGCAGATGAACACCAACGATCCGATGTTCTGGGTGATGGTGATTATTGCTGCTTCGTTTCTCGTCATCGCGATCGCGATGGTGGCGATCGCAGTTTTCGTCAATCGTGCCGTGAAGTCGGTCAACCGGATGGAAGACAAGCTGGAGCCGCTGATCGAACGCGTTTCGGTAATGAGCGAGCAGGGCAAGCAGATCGCCGTCCAGGGCAAACTGATCGCCGAGCAGTTCACGGCAGTTTCCGGTCACCTTTCGACGGCGACACAGCACTTTTCGGAATCGCTGGCGATCATCAAAAGCGAGGTCAGCGAGCTGAAAGCGCTTGTCAGCGACACTGCGATCGAAGCGCGTGACAAAGTTGAACTCGTCAGTAGCACAATCGATCGAACTCATCGACAAGTCGCCCTGACGACCGACTTCATTCAGTCGAAGGTGATCGAGCCGGCCCGTGAGCTGGCGGCGATTATGGCGGGCTTCCGCCGTGGCCTCGAAGTACTCGTAGCGCCCGTTCCGAAGCCCATAAACCAAACTTACGCTGAGGATGAGATGTTTATAGGCTGAACAACGGCTCAAACGCGGAAAGTTCGAACCCGAACCATCGCATCCTTGATGGTTCGGGTTCTTTCTTTGAGACACAAGCTGCCCAGAACACAAGTTGCACAGAGGAGACACGAAAAGACGCCAGAAACAGCGCTCACTAACTTGAGACGTTTGAGCCTTTTTGCGGCCCTGTTTTGTGCCTTTCGCGACTAACTTGTTACTATTGCGAATTCAAATTTATGTCCACAGAAACCCCACTCGATCTAAAGAAGACAGTCAATCTGCCTAAAACGAACTTCTCGCAGAAAGCCAATCTTGCGCAGAGCGAACCCGCGCGCCTCCAGAAATGGAATGAACTTGACCTTTATCGCTTGATTCAGAAGTCACGCGCCGGCCGCGAAAAATTCATCCTGCACGATGGACCACCGTACGCCAACGCTGACATCCATCTCGGCACGGCGATGAACAAGATTCTGAAAGACTTCATCGTCAAATCACGCTCGATGATGGGTTTCGACGCGCCATATGTTCCGGGTTACGACTGTCATGGACTGCCGATCGAGCAACACGTCGAGCGAGCACTCGAGAAGAAGGGGAAAAAGAAGAGTGACCTCAGCGTCGAAACTTTTCGCCGCATCTGCCGGGAGCACGCTGAGAACGCGCTGAAGAGCCAGACGCGCGATTTCAAACGCCTGGGCATTTTGGGAGAGTGGGACAATCCGTACCTCACGATGTCTAACCATTACGAGGCCGAGACGGCGCGCATGTTCGCGCGTTTCGTTGAGCGTGGTTACGTTTATAAAGGCGCGCGTCCCGTTTACTGGTGTATCAAAGACCAAACAGCATTAGCGGAAGCGGAGGTCGAGTATCACCAGCACACGAGCCCGTCGGTCTATGTGAAGTTTCCGCTGCGTAGCGATCCGGCGTTAATCGATCCTGTATTGGCGGGACGGAAAGTGTTTGTGCTGATCTGGACCACCACGCCCTGGACGCTACCCGCGAATCTCGGCATCGCTGTTCATCCTGATTTTGAATACTCAGCATTCGAACACAGCGATGAGGTTTATATCGTCGCCAGTGAACTCGTTGAAGCGGTCGCTGCGAAATGTGGCTTAGGACCCACGCCAAACGTGATCGCGCGGTTTTCGGGCACAAAGTTGGACCGACTCGAGGCGGGACATCCGTGGATCGATCGCCCGTCGCTGTTGATGGTGGGCGATCACGTCACGCTAGGCGGCGAAGCGGACGCGGAAACCGAGCTTGATGTCAGCGAAGCGCAAAAAAAATCACCCGACAGCAAAGCAGGAACGGGTGCGGTGCATACTGCGCCCGGGCACGGTCATGACGACTTCGTCATCGGTAAGCGTTACGGTTTGGAGATCTACTGCCCCGTCGACAATGCCGGACGCTTCACACCCGACGTCGCGCACTTCAGCGGCCTGAACGTGTTTGCGGCAAATGATCAGATCGTTGAATTTATGCGTGAACGAGGTGTGCTGCTGTTCAGTGAGAAGTACGACCATCGTTATCCGCACTGCTGGCGCTGCAAGAATCCGGTGATCTTTCGCGCGACTCCGCAGTGGTTCATTGCTATGGACCACGTGCACAGCGACCTCATTGAAAAGGACGAGGATGGGCGCGACCGGAGCAACTTCACGCAAAACGAAACTGACACCGCACCGCCGCTGCGCGACGCGGCGTTGTCCGAAATCGAACGCGTTAACTGGATTCCTGCGTGGGGCGTCGATCGCATGCGCAACATGTTCAAGTCGCGCCCCGACTGGTGCGTTTCGCGACAACGTGTGTGGGGCGTTTCAATTCCCGTTTTCTACTGCGCTAAATGCACCGAGGCGGTTGCCGACCCGGCGGTGATCAATCATGTGGCCGACATCTTCGAACGCGAGTCGGGTGATGCGTGGTATACGCACGACGCAAGCGAACTGTTACCGCCCGGTTACGCCTGCAAAGGTTGCGGCGCCATTGAATGGACCAAAGAGACTGACATTCTTGACGTGTGGTTCGACAGCGGCGTGTCGTCGATCGCAGTGCTCGAAAATCGTGAGGAGCTTCGCTGGCCCGCTGATGTTTACATCGAGGGTGGAGACCAGTTTCGCGGCTGGTTTAATTCATCGTTAATGGTCGGCATCGCGGCGCACGATCGCGCGCCGTATAACACGGTAATCACGCATGGCTGGACGCTTGACGCGCAGGGGCGGGCGATGCACAAGTCTGCCGGGAATGCAATCGAGCCTGACAAAGTGATCAAGCAGTCTGGTGCTGAAACGATCCGGCTTTGGTGTGCGTCGTCGAACTACTTCGACGACATGCGTGGCTCGGACGAGATCCTGCAACGCGTCACCGATGCGTATCGCAAGCTGCGCAATACCGCGCGATTCGCGCTCGGCAATCTTCACGAATTCGATCCGGCCCGTGATACGGTGCCCGACGACGAGATGGAAGAGATCGATCGCTGGGCGTTGGCTGAGTTGGATCGCGTGCTGGCTAAAGTGGCCAGGGCGTACGAAGCTTACGAGTTTCACAACGTCTATCACGCGTTGTATAACTTTTCGACCGTCACACTATCGGCCCGCTATTTCGACATCATCAAAGATCGGCTCTACACGTTTGCGCCGCGCAACAAGGCGCGACGCTCGGCACAGACAGCGCTTTTGCGAATCGCTGACGCGCTTGCAAGAACGCTGGCGCCGATCCTCGTTTTCACTGCCGACGAGATCTGGGAAAACCTTCCCAATCGGAAAGAACCGTCAGTCCACGTCGCCGAATTTCCAATGGCAGGCCAGCAAAGTCATGACGAATTGCGCGGGACATGGGAACGGCTTTTTGCGGTTCGCGATGACGTTTTGCGCGCGCTCGAAGAGGCACGAGTTGCGAAGCAAATCGGCAGCTCACTGGAAGCGAAAGTAACGGTGACCGCTTCCGCCGAAACGCTCGAGCTCCTAAGAAATTATGCGGCCGATCTGCGTTACATCTTTATCGTCTCTCAGGTTGAGGTCGCGGATGGACCACAGTCCATCACTGTCTCGCGAGCTGAAGGCCTGAAGTGCGAGCGGTGCTGGAACTATTCGACACGTGTCGGCGAGTCTGAAGTGTATCCAACCGTTTGCGAGCGCTGCGTCGCGGCACTCGCGGAGCTTGAACAAGGAAACACGGATTGACAGAAAAGGTGGTTGATCAAAGCAACAACTTTCGTCTGCGCTTTGCCTGGCGCGCCGGATACCTGCTGGCTGCTTTCGGCATATACCTCGCAGACCAGGCTTCGAAAGCCTGGGCCGTGAAGACGCTGCGGTTCGGCGAGGATCGCGTTGTAATTCGTGGTTTTCTCCAGTTTGCTTACACTGAAAATCCTGGTATCGCTTTCGGCCAACTTCAGGACGGTGGCTCGTTTGCCCGCTGGTTCTTTGTTGTGCTCGCCGCAGTCGCTTCAGTAGCAGTTTTCTACTATTTCATGCGCACGCCACGAAATGACGATCGCGTACTCGGCGCGTGCGCGTTGTTGCTCGCGGGCATTCTGGGCAACCTGACGGATCGCGTGCGGCTGGGTTACGTCGTCGATTTCATCGTCATGCATGCCGGTGAATACCATTGGCCGACTTTCAATATCGCTGACGCGAGTATCTGCGTTGGAGCCGTGTTCTTGATACTCGATCTGTTTTTCGGGAACCGAAAACAAACCGTGACGGCTTCGCCGTCAAGTTGATCTTTATACTTGGTTCTTTGTGCTTTGTTCTTTCTTTTACCAAGCACAAGATCCAAGCACTGAATACACAGATGTACCCTGAGCTTTTTCGAATCGGCAGTTTCCCAATCAATACCTACGGCGTGTTTCTCGCGATCGCGTTTTTGGCTGGGATACTGATCACGGTCAGGCTCGCTGAACGCGATGGGCTGCCGCGCGAACGCATTTACGATCTCTGCCTTTGGATGTTGCTCTCGTCGCTGATCGGCTCGAAGATCCTGATGCTGTTCACCGAGCCTGAATATCGCGATAACGCGTGGGCGTTGTTATCGTTGGATTTCCTCCGCTCCGGAGGCGTGTTTTACGGTGGACTGCTCGGCGCGGTTGTCGCTGGTTACTTCCTGATGAAGCGTTACCAGTTGCCGTGGTGGAAAACAGCAGATGCTTGCGCGCCCGGAATCGCCATTGGTAGCTTCTTCGGTCGCCAGGGATGCTTTGCCGCCGGATGTTGCTGGGGTGAACCGACGTCGCTGCCGTGGGGCGTCAAGTTTACCGAGTTGGGCCATGAAATCACCGGCGTGCCGATCGACCACTATCTACACCCGACTCAGCTCTACGAATCGTTCGCGATGCTGCTGGTGTTCGTGTTTCTATTGTGGCTGCACAAGCGGAAACAGTTCGATGGCCAGGTGTTGCTGGTTTACGCGTTGCTTTACGCGATCATTCGTTTCGCGATCGAGTTTGTGCGCGACGATCCGCGTGGCGACATTTTCGGCCTGACAACGCTGACCGGGCTTTCAACCTCCCAGATGATCAGTTTGGTAGTCGCCGTTATTGCTCTAATTCTTTTAATTACCCGTACTCGGAAGTCAAGGGTCTCAAACTATGAAGATTCTCGCGCCCCTATTCGTGCTGGCGTTACTGATTAGCGTCCCACAAGCTCAAACCAACAACCTGCTTCTTCCCAACGAAAAGCATCTACGCAACATCAAGCAGTTGACCTTCGGTGGCGAGAACGCCGAAGCCTACTTTTCGGCCGACGGGAAGCAACTGATCTTTCAGGCGACGCGAGAGGGTCATGGGTGTGACCAGATCTACACGATGAACATCGACGGCTCGAACGTCAAAATGATTTCGAACGGGGAAGGACGTACTACTTGTTCTTATTTCTTTCCCGGCAACAAACGCGTCCTCTATTCGTCCACTCATCTCGGCAACAAACAGTGCCCGCCCCGGCCTGACTTTTCTCGCGGATACGTTTGGGCTGTCTATCCGACTTTCGACATCTTCTCTGCCAATGCTGACGGCTCGAATCCGAAACAGTTGACCAGCACGCCCGGCTACGATGCCGAAACGACGATCACACTCGACGGAAAAAACCTGGTATTCACTTCGACGCGCGACGGCGATCTAGACATCTACACGATGGACGCCGACGGTAAAAACGTGCGTCGCTTAACGAACGAGCTCGGTTACGATGGTGGTCCATTCTGGTCGTACGATGGGAAGCAGATCGTCTATCGCGCACACCACCCAAAGACAGACGAACAGAAAGCGGACTATACGAGTCTGCTCAAACAGAACTTGATTCGTCCAACCGTGCTCGAGATTTTTGTGATGAATGCCGACGGTTCGAACAAGCGTCAGGTAACCAACAACGGCAAGGCCAATTTCGGGCCTTACTTCTTTCCGGATGGGAAACGAATAATCTTTTCGTCGAATCTGGATGATGCGCGTGGCCGCAATTTCGACCTTTATCAGATCAACGTTAACGGCACGGGGCTGGAACGGATCACATTCAACGAGACATTCGACGGCTTTCCGATGTTTTCGCCGGACGGAAAGAAACTCGTTTTCGCTTCGAACCGCAACGCTGCCAAGCAGGGCGACACAAACATCTTCATCGCGGATTGGGTGGAGTAATCAAATCATGAACACTAAACGAATTGTTCGGCTACTCGCGCTTCTCCTTATCGCTGCCGGCGCAGTCGCGCAACAAACAGCGCCTTCGCAGAACGGACCGAGCGTTGCGAAATTGCAACAACACGTCAGCTATCTGTCTTCAGACGCACTTGATGGACGACGCACCGGCACCGCCGGCGCCACCGACGCAGCTCGCTACATCGCCGGTGAATTTGCGCGTCTAGGTCTGCGACCTGCCACTTCCGGTCCGGCAACTCGCCGGGGCAGCCAGGTCATGGCTCGTTATCTGCAATCCTTTCCCTATGTCTCGGGAGTGGAACTGGGTGCCGCAAATGTGTTGACGTTCATTGGGCCATCCGGTTTTCAAGGCGTTCAGATCTTGCAGGTGGGCGTGGCGTGGATGCCGCTTGGTTTTACCACCAATGCCAAAGTTAGCGGGTCGCTCGTATTTGTCGGGTTTGGAATTACGGCATCAGAACAAAACTACGACGATTACGCCGGCCTTAACGTTAAAGATAAAGTAGCTATTGCTTTGCAAGGCACTCCGGACGGCGATAATCCGCACGGCCAATTCGCGCGTTACGAGGGAATTCGCTGGAAAGCGATCGCCGCGCGCAATGCCGGAGCCAAAGCGCTCCTCATCGTCGCACGTGAGAACGATTTTAAGAATGAGAGATTGGCAAGGCTCGCCTACGACCACACTGGCGGTGAGGCAGGAATCCCAGTCGCTGTCATTTCCCGCAGCGCAGTTGACGCACTTCTTGGCACTCCAACCGTGAACGATTGGCAAACGATTGCCAAAGAAAAGTCGCAAGTCTCGAAACAACCGCTGACTGGACAACTGACTCTCGTCACCGACGTCGTTCGCAAAGAAGTTCCCGCATACAACGTGATCGGCGTACTCGAAGGCTCGGATCGACTGTTGAAGAAGGAAACGATCGTAATCGGCGCACACTACGATCATCTTGGGCGCGGTGGCAATGGCAGTCTCGCGCAACGCTCGGGTGAGATTCATCATGGCGCCGACGATAACGCATCCGGAACTGCGGGCATGCTCGAGTTGGCCCGTCTGTTCACCTCGCAACGTCCGCGTCCGAAGCGGACGATCGTGTTTGTCGGCTTCGGCGGTGAGGAGGAAGGGTTACTCGGATCGAACTATTACGTTAATCAACCCGTGATGCCGCTCGGTAACACGGTTGCCATGATCAACATGGACATGATCGGCCGGATGAAGGATCGGAAGTTAGTGATCGGCGGAGTCGGAACGGCGAAAGAATGGCGCGACATCATCGCCAAGGGAACTGCTGATAGCAATCGCAGTTTCGCCTTGACACTTAACGAAGATGGTTATGGCCCAAGCGACCATTCTTCGTTTTACGGCAAGCAGGTGCCGGTGCTCTTCTTCTGGACGGGAACGCACATCGATTACCACAAACCGTCCGACACGTGGGACAAGATCAACTACGCGGATCAGGCGCGCGTTCTTGACCTCGTTGCGTATATCGTGCGTGAGATCGACGGCGCCGATAAACGAGTCACTTACGTGACTGCCAAAACCGAAGCGACTCCACGCACCGGCGGCTTCCGGGTTTACCTGGGAACGATTCCGAACTACGCGGAGAGTAACGATGGTTTGCTGATCGACGGCGTCCGCGACGATTCACCCGCTGCAAAAGGGGGATTGAAAGCCGGCGATCGCATCGTCAAGATTGGCACGCGCGACATCAAGAACGTCTACGACTACACGTACGCGCTGGGAGAGATGAAGGCGGGAGAAGAGTATGCAATTGAAGTTATGCGGGGGAAAGACAGACTAAGCCTTAAGATCAAGCCTATTCAGAGATAGTTCTTGAAAAACCCGTGTTTCACTTACGTTTCCGTAAGCGCGAAACACGCATAGAATACGAATTTAAGAACGGAAAGCAGGGCAGCGCGGGGGAGTTGCTGCCCCGAAAGATTTACCAGCGCGGTTCGCGCTCGAAGCGATCGTTGTCGCGATCACGACCGCCGCCGCCGTAACCACCACGACCACCACCATAACCGCCTCGGCCGCCACCGCCACCACGGTCCGTTCTCGGCTTCGCTTCGTTGACGGTCAAATTTCGCCCGCCGAAGTCTTTGCCGTTAAATGCCTCGATTGCTGCTGCCGCCTCCTCGGGGGTTGCCATCTCCACAAAAGCAAAGCCCCGCGATCGCCCGGTTTCTCGGTCTTCAATCACCGAAGCTGATTCCACTGTTCCTACTGACGCGAAAGCATCGCGCAGTTCCTCGCTCGTGGTACGAAACGAGAGGTTTCCTACGTAGAGTTTTGTAGCCATTCTACTATCCTTAGTCTGAAGGGAAGCGCGGGCTTGCTGGAATTCGCTGATACAGTTCGGGGGAGACGGCCGATACTTTCGGCGAGCTGCGACGCACCCGGTGCTCTAAATCTCGAGAGCGGCTTCTAAACTAGTTGACAACTGCCTCACTCTCTATTCAGCCGAACCTCGTCGCTATACGATCACGGACAGGCGCAGTCACCATTGATGCGCGAGAGCAGGTACTGGTAAGCAAAAGTATGCAGGACGCCTTCTGAACGCGTCAAGGATATTTTCTAAAAAAACATAGTTGTAGTTCCCGGCAAAACTGGAACGCCCCGAGTCTCACTTCTGGAACCCGGATTTAGTAATTCCAGACTTTGGTGTACTATTCGATGCTTCTTTCTAGCTCCGCAAAAATACTCGAAAGGCTTTGGAATTAATGTCCAACCGCATTCCTATCACTGTCGCAAACGGCGACGGCATTGGCCCGGAAATCATGGGCGCCACACTGCGAATCCTCGAAGCCGCCGAAGCGCCACTGGAGATCGAAACTATCGACATCGGCGAAAAAGTCTATCTTTCCGGGAACACATCCGGCATCGAACCGGGCTCGTGGGAATCGCTCCGCCGCACCAAAGTTTTTCTAAAAGCGCCAATCACGACGCCCCAGGGCAAAGGCTACAAAAGCCTTAACGTCACTGTGCGTAAAGTGCTAGGTCTGTACGCGAATGTTCGTCCTTGCGTCTCTTACGACCCATACGTCGAAACGAAACACCCGGGAATGGACGTCGTCATCGTCCGTGAAAATGAAGAAGACCTTTACGCCGGAATTGAACATCGCCAAACGAACCAGGTGTACCAGTGTCTGAAACTCATTTCGCGGCCCGGCTCCGAAAAAATCGTCCGCTACGCTTTTGATTACGCCCGTCGCAACAACCGCAAAAAGGTCACCTGCTTCACCAAAGACAACATCATGAAGATGACCGACGGGCTGTTTCACAAAGTCTTCGACGAGATCGCCGTCGAATACCCCGAAATCGAGAACGAACACTGGATCGTCGACATCGGCGCCGCGAAATTGGCAGACACACCCGAGGCGTTCGACGTCATCGTGATGCCGAACCTCTATGGCGACGTGCTGTCGGACGTTGCTGCGCAGATCGCTGGTTCGGTGGGGCTCGCTGGTTCCGCAAACATCGGCGAGCACGTTGCGATGTTTGAAGCAATTCACGGCTCTGCGCCCCGGCGCGCCGGGCAGAATCTCGCTAACCCATCGGGACTTTTGCTCGGCGCGGTTATGATGCTGGTCCACGTCGGGTTGAACGAACACGCCGAGAAGGTCCACAACGCATGGCTGCGTGCGATCGAAGACGGCATCCACACTTACGACATCTACGACGAAACAGTCAGCAAACAGAAGGTTGGCACAAGCGAGTTTGCGAGCGCTGTTATCGAACGGATCGGCCGGGAACCGCAGATTCTGAAACCGCGAAAGTACAAAGCAACGGACGGTGAAAGCCTCCCGAGCCCAATTGCTCCATCGACTGCGATTCCGAAAAAGGAGATGGTCGGCGTCGACGTGTTTCTTGATTGGACAAAGGGTTCACCGAACGATCTCGGCGGCAAGCTCAGTGAGTTGAGTGGCGAGGGTCTGAACTTGACGATGATCAGCAACCGTGGGGTGAAAGTGTGGCCCGAAGGACACGCGGAAACATTCTGTTCCGACCATTGGCGCTGTCGTTTTCGAGGCGAAGGCGGCGACAGTGCCGTGTCGCACGCGCAGGTTATCTCGCTGTTGAACCGGATCGCTGGCGCCGGATACGACTTCATCAAAACCGAGGGTCTTTACACGTTCGACGGCGAGCGCGGCTTTTCGCTCGATCAGGGAGAATAAACGATGGCGAAAAAGGCCGATAAGAATAAGCAACAAGAAAACGGTGACAGCTCGCTGGTCGCCGTGATCATGGGTAGCCAGTCTGACTGGGACACGATGAAGCATGCCGATGAAACGCTTACGAAGTTTGGTGTCGCACACGAGTGCCGGGTAATTTCCGCTCATCGATCGCCCTCGTTGGCGTCGGAGTTTGGTTCGACCGCCGAAGCGCGGGGTTTGGAGGTGATAATCGCCGCGGCTGGCGGCGCTGCTCATCTCGCCGGCGTGATGGCAGCGCATACAACATTGCCAGTGCTGGGTGTCCCGATGCGCAGCGAAGCGCTGAACGGTCTCGACTCGCTGCTGGCAACGGTGCAGATGCCCGGCGGCATACCCGTAGGTACATTGGCCATCGGTAAACCCGGTGCGGTCAACGCCGCGTTGTTCGCGGTAGCAATTCTAGCGAACTCCCGTCCCGAACTACGCAAAAAGCTGCACGAATTTCGCGCCGCCCAGGAAGAAAAGATCCGCGCTACAAATCTGTAATCCCTTGAATTTGAAAGTGCCTTGGCGCACAATGCCCGCACTGTCACACTTTCTTCCTTTTCTCGCACTCAAAGGAACAACAAGCGAGCATGATCGGCCAAACAGTTTCTCATTATCGAATTATTGAAAAACTGGGCGAAGGCGGTATGGGCGTCGTCTACCTGGCCGAGGACCAGCACCTGGCCCGCCGCGTCGCGATCAAGTTTCTAACCTCGACCGATCACCACTATCGCGCCCGCTTCATTCGCGAGGCCCGCGCCGTGTCCGGACTCAATCATTCGAATATCGCGATCGTTCACGACTACGGCGAGACCGCGACCGGACAGCCGTTTCTCGTGATGGAGTACATCAAGGGCAAGTCGTTGAGTGACCTGCTCGACGAAGGCCTGACCCTCAGACGGTCGGTCGAGATAGTTTCCTCAATCGCCGAAGCGCTGGGCGAAGCGCACGAATCGGGCATCGTCCACCGCGACATCAAACCGTCAAACGTGCTCATCAACGAACGGGGGCACGTGAAAGTCCTCGACTTCGGTCTCGTCAAACACCTGTTCGAGCCAACAAGCTCTACCGATGGAGTCGATCTCGACGCACAAACGATCTACTCAACGCAAACCCGCAGCGACGTGATCGTCGGCACGCCGCTTTACCTTTCGCCTGAACAGGCGACCGGCAAACAGATCGACGGCCGCAGCGACCTTTTCGCACTCGGCGCTCTCTTGTACGAGTGTTTGACCGGACAATCCGCGTTTTCCGGCGGGAGCGTGCTGGAGATCGGCGCGCAGATCATTCACGTCACGCCGGTGCCGCCGTCGGCGATCAATCCGCAAGTTCCACGCGAGCTCGATCGCATCACGTTAAAAGCGCTCGAGAAGAAAGTCGAAGCGCGTTACCAGAGCGCGGAAGAACTGTTGAAAGACTTGCGCGCGGTTATCGTGACACTGAGCGGCAACGGCATACCTGTCGCAAGTAAAGCGAAACGACCGACCGACAACTTCAAACGCGCGACGAATGCCTTCGCGACTTTGACAACTCAGTTGCGGCGGCAACGCTTTTCACTCGGAACCGTAATCGGCGCGTTCGTCATCCTTGGACTGATTATCTGGGCGGCCGTTCAATGGTGGCCGCGCTCGTATTACCAACCATCGGCCTCGGCGCTCAATTGGTACGAAAGAGGCACCGATAATCTCCGCAACGGTGCATACTTCCAGGCCAGCAAGGCTCTCGCGCAGGCAGTTGAAATCGACGGCCGCTACGCGCTCGCGCGGGCGCGTTTGGCCCAGGCCTGGAGCGAACTCGATTATTACGACAAAGCGAAAGACGAGTTACTCGCTGCCACGACGATCGCCGCCGATCGTTCTTCCGTTTCACCACGCGACCGGCTTTACCTGGACGCAATCTCCGCCCTTGTGCGGCGCGACTTTAAGGAAGCACTCAACTCCTACACTAAGATCGCGCAGCTTACGCCTGAAGACAGCCAAGTCTACGTTGACCTCGGCTATGCCTACGAAAACGACGGCAATCCGGACCAGGCGCTCGAAAACTATCTGAAGGCGATCCAGTTGAACAGCGGTGAGTATGCGACCGCTTACCTGCGTGCGGGCATTGTGTATAACCGCAAGCAACAAACACCGAAGGCCCAGGAGATGTTTGACCGCGCTGAACACTTATATCGCGCCGGCAGCAACAACGAGGGCGTGAACGAAGTTATGCGCCAGCGTGGCATCCTATTTCGCGACCAGGGCCACTACGCCGACGCGGAGGCACAATTCCGACATTCGCTCGAGGCCGCGCGTGCGATCGGCAACGAAGCGCAACAGATTAACGCGTTAATCGAGTTGAGTTACCTCGCATCCCGGAAAGGATCCATCTCGGAAGCAGAAAACTTCGCGCAGCAGGCGGTCACGTTCTCGCAGCAGAAGCAACTCGAGAACCTCACGGCCGGAGCTTTGCTGGAACTCGGCAACACGTTCTCCACTCAGGGCGATTTGAAAAAAGCGGAACAGTATTTCAGCCAGGCGATCCAGTTTGCGCGGGCAAACAAGGGGCGCCTGCGTGAGGCGCGCGGGCTTTCAAATCTTGGCGGGCTCTACATTCAGACGTTGCGCATCGACGATGGGTTGGGGCTGGTCCAACAGGCACTCGACTTTTTCCAACGCGGCAACTACCCGCGCAACGTTGCCTTTTGTTTGACGCAGATCGGGCGCGGCAACCGCCGCAAAGGCGACTACTCCGCCGCTCATCAGGCGCTTAATCAAAAACTGGAACTCGCGAAACAGAGCAACAGTCAACCCGCCATAGCCGACTCGTATCTCGAACTCGGAGCGCTTTTGTTCGATCAGGACAAATGGCCGGCGGCGCTCGAACAGTACGAAAACGCTCAGAAGATCTACGAGTCTGTTGACAATGACTTTCGGATCGCCTTCTGCAAAGCGAATCGCGGAAACATTTTGTGGCGTCTCGGTCATTATGGACAGGCGCAGCAATTGCTCGACGAGGTAGGAGCCACAACAACTGAGAACAAAGGCACCTTTCTCCAGTTGCTGCCGGCTATTACGGCTGTAAATGCCGAGCTGAAGTTGAGTGAACGAAATTTTCCAAGTGCGATAGCGTTGAGCAGCCAGGCGATCACGATGGCTGGCCTGCAGCACCCGGAAGTGACGATCCAGAGCAAGTACGTACATGGTCTGGCAAAAGCATTTTCGGGCGGACAGAAAGAAGCCCAAAAGTTCTGCGATGAAGCGTTGACCGCGGCGTCGAAAGCCGGCGATTTCGGTTTGCACTCACGGGCTTTGTTGGCTGCGGCAGAAGCAGCACTCGCTCGCAACGACGGGCAGCAGGCTTTGTCGCTCGCGACCCAAGCGCAGGAGCGAGCGGCACGCGGCGGACAGCTGGCATCCGAATGGCGCGCCTGGTATGTCCTCGCGCGAGCCAACGCGCTGTTGGGCAATATGGACCAGTCAACACAACAATTCAGAAAAGCGTCGGACCTGCGTGCACAACTCGAACAACAGTGGGGCACGGAGGCCTTCAAACAATATTCTTCACGGCCTGATATTCAGGTTTACATGCAAAAACCAACGGGTTGATATCAACCTGCTAAACTCTCAAACATTTTCACAAGGAGCTCAGAACAATGTTAGATAAAGAGAACGACGTCGAAAACATCGATCCTCCCGACAACCAGGGCGGTGGCAATTTAGAAGAGTCTGATGCGGAGACCGCTCCAATCGATCCTCCTGATAACCAGGGTGGAGGAAACTAAACAATCGACGCGTTTGATCCACAGGTTATGCGACCGACCAGCATGATCTGTGGATCAAAACCGCTTCTGCGCCAGCCATGTCCTCACAACTTCTTTCGGATCTCGCTTGTTTCCATCGATTTCGTAATTGAGCTGGCGCATCTCGTCTGTCGAAATGGCGTTGGCCAATCTTGCTAACGCGTCGCGAAGCTGCGGTGTGCGTGCGAGCGTATCCTGGCGGATGAGGTAAACGGCTTCGTATGGAGGGAAGTAACGCCGATCGTCGGTCAGTTGGACCAGATCGAGTTGCGCGATGCGTCCGTCGGTTGAATTGCCCGCGATCAAGTCGACCTGTCGCGACGAGAGCGCGATGTAGGTCAGCGAAAGATCCATTTCGCGCACTTCGGCGAAGTTAATGTTGTACGCCTTTGAAAAACCGGGATAGCCGTCGGCGCGCGTCTTGAAGTCCTGACCAAACCCCGCGCGCCACTTAGGCATGTGTGGAGCGGCGTTGGAGATCGTTTTCAGGTTCAACTGCCTCGCATCGTTACCGCGAACAAGGATCGCGAACGTGTTTTCGAATCCAAGCGGTAGGCTGACTTCGACTTTGAATTTGTCTGCGTACTCGCGTTTCACCTGTTCGTAAACCGCCCGCGGGTCGGTGATCGGCGCGTGGTGGAGAATCGCTGTGTACGAAGTTCCGGTGTATTCGGGATAGAGATCGAGTGTTCCGTTGATAAGTGCTTCGTGCGGCAGGTTCCCACCCAACTCGGTGCGCCGTTCAACTGCAACGCCACGCGCCTCAAGCATCTGGGCCAGGATCTCCGCGAGCAGTGCTGATTCCGTAAAGTCTTTCGAACCGACGACGACGCGGTTAGAGGCGGTCGGAGCTTTTGTAAACTGCCAGAACGCAACGCCGAGTGCCACCAGCAATGCGACAACTGCGAAAGCTAACCTCGGCGCGACAGACGGTGTCCTCGCTCTTTCATAACTGAACCGACGTTCGATCAGTCCGAGCAGAAAATCCGCAGCCAGAGCCAGCAGCGCCGCCGACACCGCGCCCGCGAGTAACAAATTGTTGTCGTACTGCCGCAGCCCGCGAAAAATGTAAACACCCAATCCACCCGCGCCAACTGCCGCGGCGATTGTCGTCACGCCTACCGCGATGACTGTCGCCACGCGAATTCCCGTTACGATCACGCCCGCAGCGAGTGGTAATTCGACCTGCCGCAACACCTGCCCGTCAGTCATTCCCATTGCCACAGCAGCTTCTCGCACACTTGGTTCCACGCCGAGTATTCCGGTGACGGTGTTGCGAATTATCGGCAGCAGTGAATAGAGCACGAGCGCAACTAACGCCGTCCGCGTTCCGATGCCGCCGATAAAAGGTAGCGGGATCAGAAAACCAAATAATGCGAGACTCGGAATTGTTTGCATCACATTCGCGATGCCCAAAACCGGCCCACGCAGTGCTCGATAACGCGTGAGCAGAATTCCCGTGGGAACACCTATCATGACCGCCACAACCATCGAAATTAAAACCAGAACGAGATGTTCTCTGATTAGCGTTACCAATTCGATCCAATTGGTTTGGAGAAACTGCCAGAAGGTCATGCCGCCCCTCCAATGCTGAGCGTCTCCAGGTATGCGCGGGCTTGGGGATTGGACGAAGCTCGAAAACCGTCAGGCGACTCCAGCAACAGCAGACGCCCTTTGTGCATGAGTCCAACGCGATCGGCGAGCGTCAGCGCCTCGCGAACATCGTGTGTTACCAGAATCGCAGTCTTTCCTAACCGGCGGGAAAGGTCCGCAAACTCGCGCTGCAAACTAGCGCGTGTCAAAGGATCGAGCGCGCCAAAAGGTTCATCAAGCAGCATCAGTGGCGGATCCGCGGCGAGTGCACGCGCCACACCCACACGCTGTCGCTGTCCTCCTGACAATTCGCGAGGGTAACGCTCAGCAAATCGATCCGGATCGAGTCCAACCAGATTCAACAGCTCGCGCACACGGTCGTCTATCCGTGGCGATTCCCAGCCGGAAAGCGACGGCACGAGTCCAACGTTTCGCGCGATCGTGAAATGTGGAAACAGGCCGCCTTCCTGAATTACGTAGCCGATGTGCCGTCGCAAAGCGATAGGGTCCCACGCAGTCGTCGACTTTCCTTCAACCACAACTTCGCCGGACGTCGCTTCCAACAAACGATTCACGAGCTTAAGCGTAGTAGTTTTTCCGCATCCCGACTCGCCCAACAACACGAGCGTCTCGCCGCGTTCGACAGTCAGATTCAAATCATTGATTATCGAATTACCTGAGAGTGAGACGTTGACGCTTTTGAATTGAACAAGAGGATTATCGGCGGTGGTGACGTCCATCCGTTGCGAATCAGGCTGCAAGCAGTAGATTGCTGCTGAAGCGTTCTTTGGAATCAAACCACGAGCGGGAGCGGGTGAAACCCGTTTCTTCGGCAAGGCGCGCGATGCCGTCCAAATCGTACTTGTAAGAGTTTTCGGTGTGAATCAACTCGCCGGCTTCGAACAACACTTCGAGATCGAGTTTTTCAATACGAACGGTTTGCTTTATCAGTGACTCAATATAAATTTCAATTCGCCCCACCTCTTCGTTATAGAACGCGCGATGACGAAATGCATGTAGATCGAAAGTTCCACCGAGTTCGCGATTAATTCTTGCCAGGACATTGAGATTGAAAGCCGACGTCACGCCGAGCGCGTCGTTGTAAGCCGCTTCGAGAGTCGCCGGGTCTTTTCTTAGATCGGCGCCGAGCAGCAGCGCGTCGCCCTGGTTAAGCACACTACGCATGGCGCGCAGGAACCGGAGCGCTTCGTCGCGGTCGAAGTTGCTGATGTTTGAACCGAGAAACAGCGCGAGGGTGCGGCGTCGTGGTTTCTTGCCGAGTTCAGCAAGGCCGGCGAAATAGTCCGCTGCAAACGCCTCAATCTTTAGCCGGGGGTACGACTGCAACAGGATTCGTGAACTACTTTCGAGAGCCGTCGCCGAAATGTCGACCGGCATGAACAGCAACTCCGATTGCGATCGCAGCAACGCTTCGATAATCAAACGCGTCTTCGACGCACTCCCGCTGCCCATTTCGACAAGCGTCTTCTGTCCTTCGACGGACGCGGCGATCTCGTCCGCATATCGTTGGAGGATCTCGTTTTCAGCGCGGGTCAGGTAGTACTCGGGCAGCAAACAGATTGCTTCAAAAAGTTGCGAACCAAGTTCGTCGTAGAAGTATTTGGGCAGAAATCGCTTCGGAAGCGCGGACAATCCCTTGCGCACGTCTTCCGCGAGGCCGGTGAGCGGATCTCGCTTGACGAAGTTATGAATGACCAACCTGGGATCTCGAATCGCTTGTGCCAAAGTGCCGAATATCATAGCCCATATGCGCTTGACCATCGAGTCGGACGTGGGCAAGATCGCTCGGCAATGTTTTTCAGCAGATTTGTAACACTCGTCTTATTGCTACTTCTCGCTGGCTTTACGCGCTCAGCCTTCGCTCAGGGCTTCAAACAGGAACTCGAAATCCCTGAAAAAGTGACGGTTTCGATAAAGAACCTCGAAGGGCGTGTCAGTGTGGTCGCTTCCGCCGAACACGTAAAGAAACTGACAGTTGATGCCCGGTCGAGCGGATCGGCGATCGCGTCCGAAGACGTGAAAGTCGATGTGAAAGGCAGCCAGATCTCGATTGAAGTGCGCCCGCGCGGAGAAAAAGACCGGATCGATCTGGTCGTCAGTGTTCCGGAGCGATCGAAGATTGAAATCGAAGGCCAGGCAGGATCTGTCGACGTGGTCGGCAATGTCGAATCGGCGACGGTGAAGACCGACACTGGAACGATTCACGCCGATGTGCCACTCGATGCGTTGAAGTTCGATTTCACTTGGGAGGCAAGCCGTCCGCGTTACATGAGCGACGTCGAGTTGCCACCAATCAAGGAAAAGGCAGGCGGGACTTTCAAACTTTCCGGTCGCCTCGGCGAGAAAGAAGCTAAAAAAGAAGAGACGGTCGCACTGAATTTCCGCACTCAGCGCGGCGTCGTACTCTTGAACGTCGATCCCGCGATGGCACCGGCAGATCTCCGCGAACGACCGCTTACCAAGGCGGCGCAAGCAATTGTGCGTAGCGGCGACAGCCAGCTCGTCGAAGCAATCCGCAAAGTTTCGCCAAAGATGTTTGGTGACTATGCGAAGACACTACCGCCACCAGACAGGCAGCCCGCGCTCGTGAACCGAGTGCCAACCAACAGGATTGTAAGCGCCGTTGCGCCACAGCTTTTACGCTTCAATGCCAGCGTCCTCGATCGCCACGGACGCGCAATTCGCGGCATGCGTGAGTCGGACTTTACAGTTTGGGAAAATGGCGTCGAGCGGCGCGTGACAAACGTATCGCCTGCGAACGAGCCATTCAATCTCGTGTTGCTTTTGGACGTTTCCGGCAGCGTTGAAGAAAGAATGGACTTCATTCGTAAAGCGGCGCGAGATTTTCTGCGCACCACCAGTCCGCAGGACCGCATTTCGATCATCAGCTTCCGCGACGATATCCAGATCATTTCCGATTTCAGCACCGATCGGCAGTTGCTATCGAGAAAGCTCGATGAGATCGATGCCGGCGGCGGCACTGCGCTTTACGACGCACTGGGTTACGTGCTGGCGGAACCGCTGCAACGGTTGCGCGGCGAACGCACCGCGATCGTCGTGATGTCAGACGGTGATGACAACAAGTCGTTCCTGCCATTCCCGGCAATTCTGGAAGCGCTGACGGAGTCGGGCGCACTCGTTTATCCCTTGTACGTACCTTCCGGATTAATCCCGGAATCGAGTGTGCCGAGACCTGAGATTACGATCGATCCGTTGCGCACTCGCTATCTCACGCTGACCACGCGCGCAGAGGAAGAAGCACGCAAACTCGCGGACGCATCGGGTGGGATTTACTATCCGATCAGACATATCGAAGACTTACAGAAAGCGTATGACGAGGTGGTGGCCCAACTGCGGTCGGCCTACACAATCACGTACGCTTCAAATGCCGCTTCCGCGTCTCCGCGGGTGAGGGTGCGAGCGAATCGCGAAGGAGCGTCGGTGCGGTTAAGCCCGGTGGTTGGTCTAAACAATCCGTAGAATCGCAGATTTCCCCCATGTCGCTAACCAAAACCTCTTTCACGCTCGGATTCATCGCGTTCGCGGCGTTGAATCTTGCTTCGCCTGTCGTTGCCCAAACGCAATCAACGTGTTCGCCGGAACAGCGAAAGGAGATTACGCTAACGGCAGTTGGTAACGACGGCGGCGTAATCGAAAGCCTTCGCGCCGAGCATCTCCGTCTGAAAGTCGGAGGTTCACCGGCAACGATCTCCGACGTTGTATTCCACGCAAGGTATCCTTTGGACCTTGCTGTGCTGATTGACGCCAGCGTTTCTCAGGAAAAGGTTCTTTCCACAGCAAAGGCCGCTGCTCGCGCTTTCGTGGCATCCGTGCCGGCGACCGGTCAGGATCGTGTGGCGGTGGTTTCCTTCTCAGACAAACCAACATATCTACAAGTCATGTCGTCAGATCTCAGCGGACTTGCCGGGCTTATCGACCAGATCAAGCTCGATATACCACCTGGATACGTCGGCCACGGTGTTGTCGTGAGCGCGGGCCCTCCGCCGAATTCAGGAGCAATGGCGGGGGCCACATCACTGTGGGACGTAGTCAGCACAACGACTACGGAGTTGTTTGCCGCCAAAGCTGAAAAGCGTCGACGTGCGATGCTGATCTTCACAGACGGCGTAGACACTAGCAGCTCAGGCAAGTTGAACACCGTCATCCAGGAAGCAAACAAGCGTGATGTCGCGGTGTTCTCGATCGGACTCGCTGACTCCAACTTTCACCCTGCGGATGAGCCGTCTCTCAAGAAGTTGTCAGAGCAAACTGGCGGTGTCGCCGAGTTTCCCGGTAAGAAAAAAGAGAAACTGGAAGCAGGTTTGACCGATATCGCCCGCCACCTTCGCGGCAGCTACGTGGTCGGCTACTGCGGCGGCGCGGTGAAGGATCGCGCGAAGCTTGAGCTTGAGGTCACCGATCCGGTAATGCGTAAAGCGAAAACAGTCCTGGTTTACAAGCGGTTTCAGCATTAGTATCAACCGTGGCTAATCAACCCCTATTCAATGCACTCTTCGACGAAACTGAACGCCAGCCGCTAACTGTCTCTCAACTGACAAACTCGATCCGGATCGCGCTCGAGTCGCGCTTTGCGTCCGTGTGGGTGGAAGGCGAGATCTCAAATTTCAAGTCGCACTCATCGGGCCACTGGTATTTCACGCTCAAAGATTCAAACGCGCAGTTGCGCGCCAAGTGTTTTCGTTCCACCAATGCGCGTATTCGCTTTCGGCCCACCGACGGTCTGCACGTGCGCGCGCGCGGAAAGCTCTCACTCTACGCTCCGCGGGGCGAGTATGAGCTAGTAGTCGATGCGCTTGATCCGGTTGGCGCTGGCGCGCTGCGAATCGCGTTCGAACAACTGCGCGATCGTCTGAACGCTGAAGGACTGTTTGCGAAAGAGCTGAAGCGTCCGTTGCCTGTCTTTCCGCGTCGCGTCGGCATTGTTACCTCGCCGACAGGCGCTGCTATTCGCGATATTCTCAACGTCATTTCGCGACGCACGCGGACGGTCCATGTTTTGTTTTCACCAGCGCGTGTGCAAGGCGACCTGGCTGGCCCGGACATTGCCCGCGCCATCCGATCGATCAACCAGTATCACGAACGCGCGCTGGCCGAAGGTCGCACCGTCGATCTTGTTGACGTTTTGATAGTGGGTCGTGGCGGTGGCTCAACGGAAGATTTGTGGGCTTTCAACCAGGAGGAAGTGGCGCGCGCGATTCGCAAGTCCGTGATTCCGGTGATCTCGGCCGTCGGACATGAAACCGATTTCACTATTGCCGATTTTGTTGCCGACTTCCGCGCGGCAACACCGTCAGCAGCCGCGGAGATAGTAGCCGCACGTGAAGATCAGATCTGCTCGTCGCTTGATAATCTTGGGCGTCAACTTGTGCGTTTGACGCGTTACCAGGTCGTAAATCTCCGCGCGCGCGTGCAGGAACAGGCGCTATCGCATGCGTTTCATGAAGTGAAGTCGCGGCTGGCAACTGCTCGCCGTCGTTATGAGGCGGCTTCGTCTGCGTGCGACGCTGCGCTCGATGAAAAACTTCAGGACGGACGCGAACGATTAGCGCTCGCGGCAGCATCACTCGACGCGCTGTCGCCGCTCGGCGTGTTGCAACGAGGCTATGCGATCGCGCAGGATGCGTCAGGCAAACTTGTACGCGATGCTGCATTGGTCAATCTGGGCGACGAAGTGAGTGTGCGGCTCGCTAAAGGAAAACTGAAAACTCGTGTGCTGACGACAGAGCAAGACCAATGAGCCGGAAACGCATTGTGATCGATTTAAACTCGCCGGCTTCCGCGGGAGGTCCGGGGACGCGCGCCGCTGCGAAAGGGTCTCGCCGCTGGTCCAGGGTGCTCGGTGTGCTTTTTGTGCTGATGCTCGTCGTCGCTGGTGTGGTCGCGATCGCGGGTTTCCTTGTCTGGCGGCATTATCAATCAACGCCATCGTACGCGTTGGCACTGATGATCGACGCTGCGCAACGCGGCGACGTCGGTGAATTTCAGAAACGGCTGGATGAGGAAGAGATCGCCAGGAACATGGTTACCGCGGTTAGTGAAAAGGCTGCCGCGCGTTACGGCCTCGCGTTAAGCAACAACGTCAAGCTACAAATTGACAACACGATGCCGACGATGTTGCAGGAGATCAGGCCTACGATTCGCGACGAAGTCGCGAAAGAGATCCAGGCATTCGCGGCGAAGTCGAAGCCACAGCCGTTCATACTGCTGTTGATCGGGGTTCCGTCCCTGATGAAGATCACGACTGAAGGTGATGCTGCGAATGCATCGGCGATGCTTAACGATCGAAATTTTGAGCTTGCGATGCGTAATGGCGGCGACGGTTGGAAAGTGACCGGCTATAAGGACGACGTCGTGGTCCAACGCGTGGTCGATCGCGTAATGTCACAGTTGCCCGCAATTGGGCAACTCGAGTCGCAGCTTCCGTTAGTGAAACCGAACAAGCGGCGGCAACGGCGAAGATGAGTTCGCCCGGGAAGGATTGATGGCCCAGATGAAAAATGGTCAGGAGCAGGGCCGGACGTTTGAAGCATCGCTGGAAGCGTTGGAACAGATCGTCCGGCAACTCGAAAGCGGCGACCTGCCGCTCGAGAAAAGTCTTGAGCTGTTCGAGCAAGGTATTCGGCTTTCGCGAGAGTGTCAGGAACGACTCAGCCAGGCTGAACGGCGCATCGAGATCCTGCTGCGCGACAATCAGGGGCGACCCGTTGTAAGCCCATTTATTGAACCCACCGAAAACGACACCAACAACAATTCCTAAATCCGTGTTCCAAAACTCTCTTGTCGAAGTCGAACTCAACAATCTATTGCCCGCATCGTCAGCGATGCCCGAGAAAGTACATCAGGCGATTCGCTGGAGCATGTTTGCGGGCGGCAAACGTTTTCGTCCAGCGCTCCTGATCGCAACCGGCGAAGCATTCGGCGCGCCAATCCACACCCTGATCAAAACGGCGTGTGCTTTCGAGATGATTCACACGTACTCGCTAATTCACGACGATCTGCCGTCAATGGACGACGACGATCTGCGTCGCGGCCGCCCAACGTGTCACATACGGTTCGGCGAAGCGACCGCAATCCTCGCCGGCGATGCTTTACAAACTCTCGCGTTTCGCACCATCGCAGAAGACGAACAACTCGACGTCGCCACTCGCATCGCGCTGATTTCGGAACTCGCGCGCGCTGCGGGAACACCTGAAGGAATGGTTGCCGGGCAGGGCCTCGACATGGAAGCGGAAGCGCGTCAGGTAAACGCTCGCCAGCTAGAGGAGATCCATCGTCACAAGACTGGGGCCTTGATCGTCGCTGCCACTCGATGCGGCGCGATTATCGGCCAAGCAACCGAGGCTGAACTCATAGCCGTGACCGGATACGGCTCCCAACTCGGTTTGTTGTTTCAGATCACGGATGATCTTCTCGACGTTACAGCCAGCGTTGAAGACCTCGGAAAGACACCGGGCAAGGACGCAGCATCACGTAAAGCGACATATCCCGCGTTGTATGGGATTCAAGAGACGCGCGAAGCCGCTGCGAAAGCTCATCGCAACGCGTGCCAGGCATTGGAACAAATTGATCGACCCACCAACGCTCTTCGAGATATCACTGACTTCATTCTGAACCGGAGCGGTTGACCTGCTGTACAGGTTCAAAAGAAACGCGTCGTGTTCTCCCGAAAACGCTCACCCAAAACACGCCATCGCGGGGCTTTGCACGAAAAGTGGTTTTTACAACCATTTGCTTCTGCTCTGCGCTCTCTGCGTATCTCTGTGATCTCTGCGTACGCAGAGACCGCAGAGCAGAATCGAATGCCGACCAAGGTCTATTCTTAGCTACTTTTCGTGCAAAGCCGCATCGAGGTAGCCTTCCAGTCGCCTTTTCAAGAGCGGCCTGGTGCTTCAGGGCCGCGCCGCTCGTTATTAGTTCGGCGCCGCAACGGTTGCAGTTATTTGGTGGGATGAAACAGGGCAATGCCGGACGCGTGGCAATACTTACGGTTACCTCCGAGTTGTAGTACGTCACCGCGGACATCGAGTTTAGTCCTAAGGTAGGTCTACACCAATCGACGCGGAGTCAGAGTTAACTGCAACGTCTGCTCGCCGCGCCGGACGGTCAATTTGTAAGGAACGGGACGCTCGAATAATTCATTCAATTTCGAGAGCGTAAACTCCGTGGCGGCTTGATCGTTAATGCCAGTGATGATGTCGTCTTTCTCCAGACCCGCTTCCGAAGCCGGCGAGTTTTCGAGCACTGCCCTGATGCGGAACACCCGGTAGTCATCACCTTCGGCAATCAAACTCATGCCTGACTGCGCGTGGTCGTAAGGCGCCGCGAAAGTGGAGTTGGGTTCAAAGATGATCCGCTTGCGATCGTAATCCAGAAATAGTCGAAACTTGCTAGCGACACGTGCGCCGATGTTGCCAGCGAATTGATCGCTCGCAAATGCTCCCGCTTTGTCCTGTGAGAAAAGCGTAACGGGACCCTTGATCGTGTAGTTTCCAATCTTCAACTCTGTAACGCGACCAACCTGCCCGGTCGTCTCACCACCAGCGCCCGCGCCTCCCAACGATCGAATCGTCTTTATCTCTGGACCAAGCAAACGATTCTGGGCAACGAACGGACTGTAAAGCGCAAGCGCCAGACTGGCGCCGATGTCGAACACAAACTTTCCTTTGAGCGGTGCGCTGCTTCCCGACGGCGTCACCTCCGCTTCCACAATTGGATGACCATTGACCAGCCGGATCGGAATACTGTCGCCCGCACCGTTGTAAACAAACTTGTCTTTGTCGTGCAGCCTGAGCACCTGCGCCTGATAGTCGATTTCGACGACGAATTGCTGAATAAACTCCTGACCGATAATCGCCTCAAATTTACGACCCGCGCGCGGTGAAAGCACTTTACCGAGTGGCAAAGCCATTTTGACAGGTTGAGAAAAGTCTTCCAGCCCGTCAATCGTGAACTTTGCGCCCTGAACCATCGCGCCGGTTGAGATAGTGGCGCCCGCTCCGCCAACACGAACTTCGCCGCTTAGGGCCAGATTCATTCGTTTCGCGAGATCCAGATCGACGATAGCGAACTGGTCGCCGGTGTCTAAAACAAACGTTAACGGATTCCCGTTTACCTTACCTTTCAAAATGATGTGTTTGTTGCTGAGCTCAAACGGGATCGTCGCGCGAACCGTGGTCGCCGCTTTTGCTGGAGCTTGCGCCGCCACGGGCGCGACAACGCGCATCGCAGCACTCTGTAACCCAATGCCGCCGGCGCTAATGAGACTGATGAAGAGTAGGAACGTTAAAACGAAGGTTCGTTTATTCATAGGCTAGTGCTTCCCGTACTGTGGCTCGCGATGCCTTCCATGCAGGAATAAAGCTTCCTGCCGCGCTCACGCTAATAGAAACAATCAGCCAAATCAAGAGTCCCCATGGTTCGAATACGAAGTCGACGCCGCCTTTGAGCATCGCCCTGACGAGCACGTCGCCGAGCACTTTACTCACCGGCCACGCTAGCAGCGCCGCAATGGTCCAACTCAAAACCCCGATCACCAAACCTTCGACAACCACAATCAGCCAAACAATTCGCGGTGTCGCGCCAATCGCCCGCAACACACCCATCTCGCGTCTTCGTTCGAGCACGTTCAGGCTCATTGTTGTCATTAAACCAAGCGCGCCAACGCTGCCCACGATCGCCGACATCACGATCAGGAAGATGTAGATCATCAGCATGTGCTGGTCGAACCCGAATCGCGTCTCGGCCTTACTCGAACTTCCACGCGCGCGCACGCCCTTTTGTTCCAGTTTTCGATCGACGCTCTCTTTTAGGATGCTGATCGAATCGAAATCGTCGTGAGCCAGCGAAAGTCGCAAATTGTTGACCATTCCCGGCTGCTGTTGTTGGATGAAATCGAGCGGAATGTAAGCGATTGCCGGCGAGTAGGCTTCTTTCGCGAGTCCTACAACGCGCCAGGTCGAATGATTTGTACCGATTAGGAGGGTGACTGTTTCGCCCACCCGCATCGCCGGCGCTCTCGCGGCCAGCGTGGTATTGATGACCAGTGCATTTGTGTCGCCCGGTTGAAGAAAGCGGCCTTCCAGGATTTCGAGATCGAGCAGTTGAGTGTTGAGCGGCAATGCAGTCACGCTGAACCTGGGTTCCGGAGCTAAAGAACCGTCCGTCATAAACCAACCTTCGGCGTGCGTGATTCCCTGAGTGTCACTGACCGCTCCTTGAATTTCGTCCCATGCGTACGGCTTGCTGAGCGACACGATCAAATCAAACTTCCGCGCCGCAAACATGCGATCGAGGGTGTTAATGATCGATGCGCGAATGTTCAGTGCCGCCAAAAAGAAGAGACCACCGGCAGCGAGTGTCAGAAGCGTCAACGCGAGACGCGCGCGGCGGCGAAAACTGTTACGAATCGCGAAGACGAGCGGACTAAATGTGCCGCCAAACCTGGCGATCAGACGATCGAAAGCACCGGCGCCAAACGTACTGCGTGACAAACCGAAATCCGTCAGTGCAACACGCACGGGAACGCCCGTTCCCTTCCAAACCGGATACGCTGCGGCAATCAGAGGCGCTGCGATTCCGACAACCGCCACCAAAAGATAGATCCACACCGGCACCGAGTAGCTGTCGATGTCGAAATTGAGGAACATCGCCATGTAATTGCACAACGCTCGACTGCCAATCACGCCAAGCGGGATCGAAACCACCACGGCCGCCAGCCCGAGAAACAACGCCTGACCGAAATAGACTCGCGCAATTTGCCCACGCGTGCCGCCGATTGCTTTCATCACTCCGATCTGTCGCACTTGTGAGGCCATCAATGCAGTCAACAGGTTCACTACCAGGATCCCGCTCAAAAGCAACACGAAAAGGCCGAAGCTCGACATCGCCAGCAACAGGATCCCGGTGAGATCGGAATGCGGGTGTTTGCCGGGTGCCGGGATATTGACGCTTCTGATCCGCCTGCCGCGGCTTTCGATCAGCGTCTTGACATCGCTCGCGACTTGCTCGATGTGCGACTGGTCCAAACGGTTATTACTTACGAGAATATTCAACTGATCGAGATACGGTTCTTCGCCAAGTTGGACCAAGGTGGCGAGATTGATGTAGCCGTAAACGATGTTCTCCATGCGCGCCTGCGCCTGGCCCACGTCGTGCACGCCGCCGCTGACGAGCAACAACTGCTCCTTGCCGTTTGCAGTCTTTACCTTAACCTGGTCGCCTATATTCGCTCTCGCCACCTGGAATGCATCACGCTCGATCAGAATCTCGCCAGTTGCCGGTGGCCAGGCACCCGCTTCCGGTTCGAGTTTGCTGACGCGAATGTCGCCGTAGTCCTTAACGACGAAGAGCGTCAGGTTGCGCCATTGGACCGGGCCGGCTTTGATTTGTCCGGTCACGGTCCGTCGGGGTTCTGCGTCACTTATTTCCGGGTTTTGCAGGATCTCGGCGACAAGACCGTCGTCGATCCGATCGACGCGCAACACGGCGGAAGCGGGATTCGTTTCGAGATAACCGCGATCCAGCTCTCGCGTAAGGATTGCATACGAAGAAAGCACCGACGCAAACGCCGAAATGCCGAGCGCGATCGCGAGCACGACGAGCGCCGTGCGGGCGCGTTCGGTCCAAAAATCGCGAATCGCTTTACGCCAGAGTGTTGTCATTGGTCAGTAGTCCGTTGTCAGTTGTCAGTTGTCAGTGGCAGCCGCCCAGTAGTTTTTAACCACTGGCTACTGACCACTGACCACTGACCCATCAGCAATTTCGATCCGGCGATCGATCACGCGCGCGATGTCGGCTTCGTGAGTGGCGATTACGACAGTCGTTCCGCTGCTGGCCATGTCGCGGAATAGATCGAGAATGGCGGCAGCGGTCGTGGAGTCGAGATTGCCGGTTGGTTCGTCGGCCAGGACCAGCGGCGGCTCGTTTGCCATCGCTCTCGCAATAGCTACGCGTTGCTGCTCACCGCCCGAGAGCGTGGCGGGCAGTTTGTCGGCATGACGTGCGACACCAACGCGTTCGAGTAACGACTGCGCGCGTTTGCGCCGGTCACGCAACGGGAAGCTTTTGCCAAAATCCATCGGTAACATTACGTTCTCGGCTGCAGTTAGCGTTGGCAGGAGCTGGAAAAACTGAAACACGAAACCAATGTTGCGGCCGCGCCAGGCGGCGAGTTTGTTTTCCGAGAAGTCGTGTATGGGCGTTCCCGCGACCGTTACGGCGCCTGACGATGGACGATCAATCCCGGCGATCATGTTAAGCAAAGTCGATTTGCCGCTGCCGGATTTACCAACGACACCGACAAACTCGCCAGCCCCGATTTGGAGATCAATATTCGTAAGCGCCGAAAAAACACCGGCCGGCGTTTCGTATTTCTTGCTTACCTGGTGTAAAGAAATCATAGGATGCGTACTCTATTTAGCTCGCTCGATACGTGTCCAGCCCCGCGACCGCTGGTTTCGGCGTAACTGAACAAAGAGGTAATCAATGTCCGGAAACGACCAACTGCATCTTGCGAAGTTGAAGAAGAAGACCGACGCTCGTGTGCGGCGAACGCGCGACGCGCTCGGCGATGCGCTGGTCGCGCTCATGCAGGAGAAACCGTTCGAAACGATCACCGTGCAGAACGTCCTCGACCGCGCGCACGTGGGCCGTTCGACTTTCTACTCGCATTACAGCGACAAAGACGATCTGTTGATGAGTGACGCGGACGACTTTTACGAACGAGTATCGTTTGCGTTGTCGGCGAGGGGCGACAAGTCGGATCGCGTGTTTCCGGTCGAGGAGTTTTTCAATCACATAGCTGAGGCGCGGCGATTTGTGAATGCGCTGTCGTCTTCCGGGAAGATGCAGGAAAACATGGAACTAGCGCGCGGACACTTCGCCCGCGGCATCGAACGCCGTCTCGCCGAACTGCCACGCGCGCAGTCGATCCCCGAAAGCGAGCGCCCCGCCATCGCCTTCGCACACGCGGGCGCTCTCCTGTCACTGATGACGTGGTGGATCGACTGCGGCATGCGCCAGTCGCCCGCCGAGATGGACGAACTATTCCATCGCATCGTGTGGAATGGTGCGAAGCCGGATTAAAGGTGCTTCGAAAGTGCGGCGTGTAGTTTCTCGGGCGCGATCAGTTTCCACGCCTCACGCAAATGAGCCTCAAGCTCCTTGTCGCGAACGCGAGGAAGTTCGATGCCTACCCACCCCGCGTGGCCCACGTAGGGCGGTCGATAAAATTTTTTTGGGTCGCGTTCGATCAGCGCCGCCTGAATCCCTACAGCAGCCGGAACAACAACTGCGATGTGACCATCGTCATGATGATTGATCGAGCACATCGCGAAAACTTTTTTCTTCACGAAGAACGTCGGTTCGCCGTGGGAGAGTTTTTCCCACGTTTCCGGCAGCGCCAGACATAAACGACGAACGCGTTCGACGTGTTTCGCTTCAGCGACCGCCTTTCGAATTGATTGCTGTGGCTTTTCCTGTGTTCGTGTCACTTTGATTCTCACTCGGCGGACTTACTACTTGCTATGCGAAAATGGCTTCTCATGACAAAGACCCGCTTCGTTCGTTATCTGTTTGCTTTGTGCCTGGGAGCGTCCATTGCTTTTCAAGCGCAGGCGAATTATAGCGCCGCGGAGCTTGATGTAGTTTACTACGACGTAACCATCGAACCTGATATCGCCGCGAAGACAATCAAGGGAACTGTTGCGATCGAATTTGAATCGCAAGGTGATGAGGTCGAGTTTGATTGCGGCGAACTCGTTATAGACTCTGTCCGCCGCGGACGTACGCCACTCAAGTTTTCCGTTGCCAATCGGCGTTTAAAAATCCAAATCGGATCAGGCTCAAACAAACATCGACTCGAGATCGAGTATCACGGCGCACCGAAGTTCGGGATTCGCTTCTTTCCCGATCGTAATCAGGTCCATACCATTTTCTCGACCAGCCAATGGATGGTCTGCATTGACGACCCCGCCGATAAGGCGGGGCTCACGTTGAGACTGATCCTGCCCGCCTCACTGACAGCCGTCGCCAACGGTCGTTTCGTTTCTCAACGCAAGTGGCCGAACGGAAAGCGGATATCGGAGTGGCGCCAGACGAACGAGATCCCAACGTACATCTTCGGCTTCGCCGTTGGTCCGTTTCGTGTCGTAAGCGAGAAGAACCGAGGCGTAGAGTTGCGTTATCTCACGACAGACTATTCCGACGCCGAAGTGCGTCGCATTTTTCGCGACACGCCCGACATGCTCGACTTCTTCGAAAGTCGTGCCGGCGTTCGTTATCCTGGACCAACGTACACGCAAGTTCTCGCCGCCGGCAGCGTGGAACAGGAGATGGACAGTTTCACGGCGCTGAAGGAGACCTATGGTAAAAGCGTTCTGGCAAACGAGCAGGACCAGTGGCTCGCCGCACACGAGTTTGCGCATCAGTGGTGGGGCAACATGGTGACATGTCGCGATTGGAACCATTTCTGGCTCAACGAGGGAATCGCCACGTTTATCGCGGCCGCTTATCTCGAACATCGCTTTGGCCGCGATGCGTACCTGCGCCAGATCGAGTCGTATAGGGCAAACTACGAGAAGGTCAAAGCAGCGGGCAAGGACAAGTCACTCGTCTTTCCTGACTGGCTCCGCCCCACCCGAGAAGATCGTATTCTCGTTTACGACAAAGGTGCTTACGTCATGCACCTGCTGCGCGAAGAGATGGGTGAACGCGCTTTTTGGAACGGACTGCGAGCGTTCACGCGTCGCCATTTCGGAAAGTCCGTCGTTACAAGCGACTTCACCAGCGCGATGGAACAGGTGGCGGGCAAAAGTTTGAAGCAATTCTTTGCGAAGTGGGTTTATCTTCAAGACGGCTGAACATGACGAAATACATCGCGCTGCTGCGAAAGGTAAACGTCGGCGGAAACAATCTCGTCAAGATGGACGCGTTGCGGCGCGTGTTCGAAGCAGCAGGTTATAAAAACGTCCGTACGTTTCAACAGGCGGGCAATGTCGTGTTCGAAAGTGCCGCGAAGAACCCGACTTCGAAGATCGAGAAACTTCTGTCCGAATCCTTCAGCGCGGAGCTAAGAGCCATCATTTTCACGGTGGACGAGCTTGCGCGGCTTGCGAAGCGGGATCCGTTCAAACGCGTCGAGCGTGGCGACGTTATGTTATGCGTCGCTTTTCTTGCAGGCAAACCGGCACAGACACCTAAGCTCCCATTAAAATCTATATCTGAAAATCTCGAATTGATCGCTGTGAAAGATCGCACGGCGTTTGTGGTCGCTCGACGCAGGAAAACAGGTTGGTTTGGATTTCCAAACAACTTTGTCGAAAAACAGCTCGGCGTCACCGCAACCACACGACAGTGGTCCACGATTAAAAAACTTGTCGATTTTGCAGAGAGATTATTCTGACGAGGCCCCTGGATCGAGGGCCGGGTCGGCGGCAGGCTGTTCGTCGGCAACCCACGAAACAAACAGGCGCAACCAATTTTCCGTCGGTTCAGCGATCTGCACGCCGACGCGCGCGGTACCGTAGATCGCCGGCGCAACTCGCACCACCAATGCCGTAACTTCTATCGGCGCGCCATCCGGCCGATGCGCGCGAACATAGAGACGCTCTCCACGATTCACCTTCTGGTTCAAGTGGAAGAGCGCGCCTGAGGTCGAGATATCGTCGGTTTCGGTAGGCTCACTCCAGGCCGATCCGTCTTCCGCGCGTCCGGACACCACAATCGGCAACCGCAACGACATGCGTAACGCGAATCGTCGCTCTTCATTATTGTAAGGCGTGCTCATGTTCGACAACACTGGGGGATTTCACGAAGACTGCGCGCGACGCATGTCTTCGTTCTCCTTCCTCCAATCGTAAAAGCCCTGGCCGGTTTTCTTTCCCAATTTTCCTTCGCTCACCATCCGCCGCAACACTTCCGGCGGTCGGAACGTCTCGGAGCCCAACTCGCGATGTAAGTACTCGGCAATGCTCAAACGCACATCGAGACCGACGAGGTCGGTCAACTTCAGTGGCCCCATAGGATGGTTGTAACCAAGTTCCATCGCGATATCAATGTCGCGAGCGCTCGCAACGCCCTGCTCGACCATCCTCATCGCCTCGAGACCAAGCGCCACACCCAACCGGCTCGACGCAAACCCGGGAACGTCCTTCACAATGATCGGCTCTTTTCGCATTCGCCTGCCGACCTCGGTGACCGTTTCGACCGCTTCGGGGCTGCTCTTTTCTCCAACCACGATCTCAACCAGTCGCATGATATGGACTGGATTGAAAAAGTGCATGCCAACAACTGCTTCGGGACGTTTTGCAGCCCGTGCGATCTCGCTTATCGACAGCGACGAAGTGTTACTGGCAAAAATAAACGCCCGATCAGAGAACGATTCGAGTTGCCGCAGGATCTCTCGCTTCAGATCCAGTTTCTCCGGCGCGGCCTCAATGATCAGATCGGCTTTGGCACATTCTTCCAGCCTCGTAGTGCCGCGAATTTGCTGCAAGGTGCGGTCGCGGTCGGCTTCGGTTAGCTTGCCGAGCGAAATCCCCTTGGCAAGGTTTTTCTCGATCGACTTCACGCCTCTCGCGAGGGCTTCACGGTCCACGTCGCTGAGCAGGACCGGAAATCCAGTAAGAGCAGCAACCTGAGCGATCCCGTGGCCCATGGTGCCGGCGCCGATAACGGCAATGGTTTCAATGGAAGCCATCAGGTTCGACTACCTCATTGACCGTAGTTATACTATACGCTCTGACCGTTTGAAAACCACGGATTTAAAGAAAATCTTATGGATAACCAAACAATAAAAAAGGATGTCGTAATCATTGGATCGGGTCCGGCAGGTCTCACGGCGGCAATTTACGCGGCGCGCGCGAGTCTGCAACCGTTACTCATCGACGCTCCAGCGGACGCGGAAAGGCAAACGACGCCCGGCGGCCAGTTAATGATCACGACCGACGTTGAAAATTATCCGGGGTTTGCTAAAGGGATTGACGGTCCCGAGTTGATGGAGCAGTTTCGGCGTCAGGCTCAACGCTTCGGAACCGAGTTTATGGAGACCTGGATCACCGAAGTCGACCTGAGCGAACGACCGTTTCAGATTTACACGGAAGGGCCGACGATTTCGACGGAAACGCTGATCATCGCGACGGGGGCGTCCGCGAAGTGGCTTGGCATTCCGGGCGAGGCAAAAGTTCCCATCGGTTTTGGGGGAAATGGGGTATCCGCTTGCGCCACCTGCGATGGGCCACTGCCTGCGTTTCGCAACAAGGTGATTGTGGTTGTTGGCGGCGGCGACACCGCCATGGAAGAAGCGACTTTCCTGACGCGTTATGCCGGGAAAGTTTACGTTGTGCACCGTCGCGATAAATTGCGCGCGTCGAAGATCATGCAGGACAAAGCGTTTCGTAACGAGAAGATTGAGTTTATTTGGAACAGTGCGGTTGAGGAGATCGTCGGAACGCCGGAAGATGGCGTTCAGGGGGTGATCCTGCGCAACCTGCAAACTGGTGAGCAACGGAATTTTCCCTGTTCCGGCGTATTCGTCGCCATCGGTCACAAACCGAATACCGAACTATTCAAAGGCTGGCTCGACATGGATGAGATCGGCTACATCAAAACCTCCGGCCATTCGACTTCGACGAACATTCCCGGCGTCTTTGCCTGTGGCGACGTGCAGGACTCGGTTTATCGTCAGGCCGTCACGGCCGCCGGAACCGGATGCATGTCGGCGATCGACGCGGAACGCTTTCTCGATCACCTGCCAGTGGCGATGCCTTCCGGTGAGGAAGTGACGATGGAAGGTGAACACATTACGCCCGATCACAAGGCAATCATAACGGCTGATGGTCACATGGTGCCGAACCAACCCGGAGTTGTAATTGGGGAAGACTAGTCCGCGGGTGCTTTATGTGCGGTCCGCCCAGCGAGGCACAGACGAAACGCGAATTTGTTTTTGGGCCAAGGGTGGTCTACCCGACGAGATCCAGCGAAATGTTAAAGTAAAACGATCGAATCGTCTTTGTCGCGATGGGATGGGGTCGCGGGACGATTAACTGGCGGGAGCGGGATCTCGTCGTCGTTGAGCGGACAAGGTTCACAATACACGCCGAGTCGCTGACGACGATCCTCACAATCGTTACAACCAAGAGACAAACCGAGTTGCCGAAGCGACTCGAGCAACGGCAACAACAATCGGCCGCGCTCCGTTAAGCGGTATTCGATGTGCGGCGGATTTCCACCGAAGTCCGTGCGTTCGACGAAGTTGTCCTGCTCCATGTCGCGCAGACGTCCAACGAGCGTGCGACTGCTGATCGGAAAGAGACTGTTGAGCAACTCCATCGTCCGCTTGGGACCGGCCACCAACTCCCGCACGACGAGCATGGTCCATTTGTCGCCGAGTATTTGCAGCGCCCCGGTTATCGGACAGCCATCGAGTTCGCGTCGCTTCATGAGTGAATAGCTTACGGTCTCAGATTAATGTTGTATGTCTTGATTTTTGAGTTGAGCGTTGTCGCGTTCATTCCGAGCAGACGCGCGGCACGTGATTGATGCCCGCCTGTTTGTTCGAGCGCACGTCTGATCAAGTCGATCTCAAACCTTCGCACTTCTTCGTAAAAATTGACGCCGCGACCGATGTCCCCAACGGCAATGTTGCTCGCTCCGTCGTGATGTCCCGCCGCGACCGACTTCGGATCGCTGATTTCAGTGCGCAAACATTCTTTCGTGATCTCGTCGCCAGGCGCAATGACAACCGCGCGCTCGACCGTGTTTTCCAACTCGCGCACGTTTCCCGGCCAAGAATATGCTTCGAGCATCGCGAGCACTTCCGGCGCCAGTTGCTCTGATACAGTCCGGACGTTTTCTTCGTTGTACTTCTGAATGAAATGTTGAGCGAGCGGCAGAATGTCCTCGCGTCGATCGCGTAACGGCGGCAGTTCTATAGGTACCACCGCCAGGCGATAGTACAGATCTTCGCGAAAACTTCCCTGCCGCACTGCTTCTTTCAGATCGATGTTCGTTGCCGCAATGATGCGCACGTCGACGCGACGCGGCGTCGTATCGCCCAGTGGCGTAAACTCGCGCTCCTGGATTACACGCAGCAACCGCACCTGCGTTTCCGGTGGAATGTCGCCAATCTCGTCAAGAAAGATCGAACCCCCGTCCGCAACTTCGAACAGACCTTTCTTGGCCGCGACTGCTCCGGTAAAAGCGCCGCGCGTGTGGCCGAACAATTCCGACTCAAGCAGCTCCGAGGGAATGTTTGAGCTGTTGACCGTTACAAAGGGACGTCCCGCACGCGTGCTCGCCTCATGAATCGCTTTCGCGATCAACTCCTTACCGGTCCCGCTCTCGCCGGTGATCAGAACCGTCGAACGCGCGGGCGCGACCTGTTCAACCAGACGAAAAACTTCCTGCATCACGTCAGAGCGGCCGATGATCTCGCCGCGATCGACAGCCTTACTCATCGCGCGTCGCAACGTCCGTCGTTCTTCTTCCTTGCGACGCCGCTTGATCCCTGCCTGAATCGTCGCGGTGATCTGTTCGTTCTGAAAAGGCTTTCGAATACAGCCGAAGGCGCCACGTTCCCATGCGGCGATCGCTGTATCGAACGTCGCATAAGCGGTGATCATCACGATCACAGCCTCCGGATCCATCTTTAAAAACTCTTCAAGCGCGCGCAGGCCCCCGATGCCCGGCATCGACACGTCGAGCAGCACGACGTCAAAAGCTCGCCGGCCATAAGCTTCGAGCCCCTCCTCGCCTGTCTTCGCGAGATCGACGCGATAGCCCTCGTTGGTGAGAAGCGTCTCGAGCACCTCGCGCATGATCTCTTCGTCGTCGACTACGAGGACCGAACCTTTTCGCGAATTTCTTCTTTCGCTCTTCATTTGCATAAACAAAATGGAAATCGCGCGCTAGTTTAGCCACGCTACGGGCTAACTTCAAACTCAGATTCAAACCCAGTTTTAAGAATTTAAATTAATCGCCGACTGCCTGAAGTCGAGCGCGGAGGCGCGCGCTTGGCAAGGTGATGCGGAAGGTGGAGCCGCGGCCGGGCACACTCTCGACGTTGATATGGCCCGCGTGTTCCTGGACGATGCCGTACGTGACTGCCAGACCGAGGCCGGTACCCCGGCCCACGCCTTTCGTCGTGTAGAACGGATCGTAAATCTTGGCGACATTCTCGGGCGCGATACCGATACCCGTGTCGGCCACCTCGACGACGAGCGATCCGTCGTCAGCCGTGCTGGTCGCGACGGTGATTCGTCCGCCATCGGGAATGGCGTCGCGGGCGTTAAGTAGCAGGTTGGTGAAGACCTGTTGGAGTTTACCAGCGTTGCCGTAAGCTTCCGGCGCGTCTTTGTCGTAGGAACGAACGATTTCAATTTGGCTGCGCCGCAACTGCGGTTCAAGCAATTGCACCGTATCGTCGAGCACGCGCGCGATGTTGATTTCGGCGAATTCGGTGGCGCTGCCGGTACGCGAGAAATTGAGCAGATTGTTGACTATGTTCGTCGCGCGCTCCGCCTGCGTGCGGACTTTCTGTAACAACGCGTGCTTCGGATCGCTCTCATTCAGCATTCCGAGCAGCATCTGCGTGTACGACGAAACGCCCGTTAGCGGCGTGTTCACTTCGTGCGCGACGCCCGCGGCGAGCAGACCGATTGACGACAGCTTCTCGCGTTGTTGCAGCTGTTCTTCGAGACTGATTCTCGCGGTCACATCTTCTAACACGACGAGCGCGCCGGTTTGTCCCTGTGCGTCCTGCAGCGGGGCGAGAGCAATGTTCAGCACGAGCGATCGGTTCGCCAGAGTGGCCGTATGCAGTTTGTAAATATTCCGGATTTCGCGCAGCCGCCAACCATCGTTGCCTAAAACCTGGTGCAGCGTGTCAGCGAAATCTTCCGAGAACAAATCTTCAACGCGCTTGCCGATCGCCGCGTCGCGACGCAGATCGAGAATATGTTCGAGCGCGGAATTCAAACGCGTCACGCAGCCATCAAGATCGACCGCCAGCAGTCCGACGTTGATCGACTCAATGATCGATTCGTTGAATTCTTTCAGCAGTTTCAACTCCGCGGCACGCTCCTGCTGGTCTTTGTAAAGCAGGCTGTTCTCAATCGCGACTGCTACATAGCCCGACACGGTGCGCAGAATCTCAACGTCTTCCGACGAAAGCAAAGCGCCGTCAACGGATCTTCCCAAGCCGATTACAGCCACCATTCGTCCGCGAACCACACACGGCACGAAGTAGTGAAGCGTTCTTCTGATCGAGCCGGACGCGCCCGCCATTAGATCGAGATCATCGGCGCGGACGACACCCGTTTCTGCGGATCTGACGCGAATCATCTCGCGGAAGTCGGGCGGCACCACCACGGGAACGGAAAGTCCTTCAGCCCGAGCGACTGTATAACCTGACTTCGAGCTACGGTCTTCGACGAAGATCGCCACACGCCCGACATTCATCACTTCCTGAAGCCGGCTGACTAACGAATCGAGGAGCGGCTCAAGCGCAGTCGTTGCCGACAGCGTTCGTCCGAAATCCAGCAGGCTGTTTCGTAGGTCGTAACGTTCGCCGTAGAAGAGCCGGTCGACCTGTTCCTGGAGAAAATGTTTGACCGGTGCGGCAACCATGACGATCGCGGCCATCGCGAGCACCGCAAGCACGACCCGCAAAGTAATCTCACCGGCATTAAACGACTGATCGGATCCGAATGCGTAAATACCACCCGTGTAAACTACGGTGCCAATAAGCAACGCGATCGCGAGCGTCGTCAGCGCGTACACAAAAACGCGACGCACCACCAGTTCGACGTCCATCAATCGATAACGAAGAACTGAATAGCCGAAAGCAAATGGAATAATAGCCAGCGGCAGTATCGCGACGTCGGTCAGCCAGCGATCAGTCTGAGCGCCGACGAGGTAGAAGAGACCGTACAACAAAACGAACGGCGTGACGGCTAGCACCGTGCCCCACATCACCCACTTCACCTGCTGACGAACAACCGTGCTCTTCGCGTTGATGAGCGTTCGCGTCAACAACGCCGCCCCGACCACCAGCGCAATCGCGAAGTGCGCCAGCATCAGCCAGTAAAGAATGCCCACTATCGGTTCTGTGACCGGAATACTCTTCAGTCCCGAAACTGCTCTCGCCATCTCATCACGCAGGAAGACAACGATCGTGAAAAGCAGCAGGAAGAAGGACGGAATGTAAAACCACACGGCACGCCACCGACGAGTGGGAGACAGTTGTTGACGCGTTGGATACAGCGCGCAGAAGTGCACAAACAGTGGCGCGAAGAAAATGAAAGCCACCGCGTCGAGAAATCCGATTGCCAGGTCGAGATCGTCGTAAGCCCCGACCGGCGTGTAGAAGTGGAAAACAAATGCGGCCAAACAGAATGTGGCAAAGTGGAGAGCGTACGGTGCGCGGCCGCCTTGTTTGAAAAGAACGAAGAAGCCGACGAACAGATAAAGGACGCCGATCAGGTTGATATACAGGACGCGCGGTGTCCACTTATGGATCCTGCCGATATTGTCGAGGTCGGCCCAGTAGGCGCGCATTTCGGGGAAGTAAGAAGGCCGTTCAATCAGGTAATGCAACTGGCCATTCTCTCCTACCTCCTCGAGATAGATCTGCACGTCGCGCGCGCGGGCTACCTCATCTGGCTTGCTTCGTCCATCGAAGTTGATGCCGATCAACCGGTCGCCTGGTAAGAGCCGGGCGCGGTCCGCCGCCGAGTTCGGTTCGACGCTCTTCGCAATAACTCCCTGGTCAGTATCCACCCACACGACGCCGTCCCAACGCGGCGTCTTATTCTCAGCGCGCTGGCGAAAGTTCAGCACACCGGCACTGATCAAGAGCGCTGCGCCGATTAGCAGGAACCATGTCTTAGTTGTGAGTACTGATCCCTTCACTGACTCTCCGACCTTCTAACCCAATTCTTGCGAATTGGCTGATCCGACCTTTTAAAGCAAGGTACGTACCCAGTGTTTTGCGTGGTCGATTTGGACTTCAGTAAGACCAACCATCCAACTTTTCGGACTTTTCCGAGAATTTGGAAGGCTTTGGGCCTTTACCCGACTGTTTAGAGTTACTCGATAAGGGAGCGTGACAAGAGGAAGTAGTTGGCGGACCGCTCACTCTATCGAGCGCCGTTTAGCGCGTCGCTAAAATCTGACCGATATTCCGCCACGCACTGACCGTCGATTAGTTCCGACAAAAGTCAACACATCACCGTTCTCAGAACTCGTTTGCGCGTCTAACAGGTTACGCGCGTCGAGAATCGCTTCTGCCCGCACCGGCAGGCCAAAACTCGGTAGCTCTTGCGTGACCTGAATGCTCAATGAAGGATCGTAAACGCCCAGACGACCGGCGAACGGATCGATCGCAAACACTGTCGCTTCCGGAGAGAAACGCAACACGGTTCGCACCTGAGTTCCCGAACCAAAACCGGCGCCAAGTTGTAACGCCGCGGTCTGGAACAACCCGCCTTCAAACAGTTCCGCGGGAGTTGAGAACCCGGAAGCCGCAAGCCGTTGCCCGCGTCCAAATGCGTAACCGGCGGAGGCGGTCCAAACACGATTCAAACGCCGCGTGTAAACGACGCGCATGCCGCGCGAAGAACCCTGCTGATTTGCTACGTGCAGAAACTCGTCGCTCGCATCACCTGAGAAAGCGCTCCCCGGCACGCTCAGCAAGCCGACGCCACGGCCGTTCGTGGTGTCGAAAAATGCCGTTGCTTCGACATTCGAGTTGTTGTCGAGCACGCGTTCGATTCCGAACTCCAGCCGATAACTGCGTTCGAGCACAGCCTGTCCGTCGATAAACGCGACAGGACGCATTGCGCTGTCGCGGAAAACTACCTGCTCGCCTTCAAACGCCGCGATGCTCTGAATTCCGTCTTCATCTCCACCGGAAGCGAACGCAGCTTTCACTCGTGTGCGCGCGTTGACGTCGTACTGAACTCCGAAGCGTGGCGTGATTGCGTGTGCGCCGCCGGCGCCGATGAAGCGCGAGTAGTCGAGACCCATTACGATCACGATCCCGTCGCGCACGATCCACTCATCAACGGCACGCAGCGAAACCTGACCACGAAGCACGTCCTGGTCGGTGATGCGGCTGGTCCAAACAGGCGCTTCAAAACGCAAACCCGAAGCGGTCACGCCTACGCGATGACGCTCCCCAACGCGAATACGTGTGGTCGCTTCAGCGCGTTCCGGCGCGTCGCCGAGTCCGGTTTGACCGGAAAAGATCAATTCGACGTTTTCCGAAATGGGAGTGGCTAATGCGAAATTGAGTCCGGGATAGGAGGCGCCGTATGCATTACTAACGAAGTAAGTTTCGACAACCCCACGAGGTTTTATTTTTGAGTCATTCGCAGTCGAGTCAGCAGGGCCGGTAGGAGCGCTTTCCATCGTCGATGGATCGGAGGTTTGGGCAGCGGACTCAGCCTGGTTGACGGCGATAACCGTCGGGTCCTCTACATCGTCAACATTGAAGATCGATCGTCGACCTTGACCGGAGCGCAACACCCACTTGACGTCATCCTTATCTCGACGTCGCTCGGGCAAGGTCTTGCCGTAGCCAACCGGTTCGAGATTGAACTTGTAAACCAGTTCTTGAGACGCCTTCACTTCCACTGACGAGAAAACGACCTCAATAAAACCGGCCGCTATGGCTCTGATTCCGTAACGCCCCGGAATGACCTTGGCGATGAAGTTTCCTTTGTCGTCGGTGCGTGCTTCCTTGACCTGTTTCGCGCCCTCGCGCAACAACGACACCAGTGCTCCAGCAAGCGGATTTCCTTTGTTGTCTTTGACGGTGCCGGTAATGGTTGCGAGTGATTTGCTGGGCGGGGCGGCCTGGGACAGACTGGCGGTTAACGACACCAGTGCGATCCAGGACAAGCCAAGACTCAACGCTTTTCTCATGAGTTTAGAACCTCCGCGACCACCAGAGTCCCTGGGAAAGCGAATGGGGAGCACGACAGGGCAAATATTGTCGTTCACGACCGGTGCACTGTCAAGTAACAGATGGGGTAAATATGGGCGTTTTGCCGCGTTTTTTATCGAGTCCAGGCGCCACCCTCCGGTCGCTACCGCTTCCGCTCCGGTCGTGCTAGGATTCCTCACCCCATTCACCCACGGAGCCCTTAACGCACTGTTTGATGTCCAACAGATGATAGACGAAGTCCAATCAACCAAACTCCCGAACGGTATAGTCGTTTTGACAGAACACATGCCCGGGCTCCGATCTGTGACCGCCGGAATCTGGGTCCGCCGCGGTTCCCGCCACGAAACGGCCGAATTAAACGGAATATGTCACTTTATCGAACACGCAGTGTTTAAGGGCACCCGGCGTCGCACCGCGCGCGATATCGCGGTCGAAACGGACCGGCTGGGGGGACATCTTGACGCCTATACGACCCATGAGATGACGGGTTTTACCACGAAGGTTGCGGACGTCGCCCTGCCGCAGGCCATCGATTTGCTGGCGGATCTTGTCGCCCACCCGCGTTTTGAGCAGGAGGACCTCGCTCGAGAGCAAAAAGTCATTCTCGAAGAGATGAAAATGGTGGAAGACACGCCGGACGAGCTGTTAGGCGAACTTTTCAACGCCGCCTATTTCCCGAACCAACCCTTGGGACGCCCGATCGAAGGCACAAAAGCGACTGTGCCTACCTTTGATCACAAACTGACGCTCGCATTTCACGCGCGCGAGTTTTCTTACAACAATCTGGTTGTCGCGGCAGCCGGCAATGTCCACCATGCTCGTTTGGTTGAGCTCGTAGGCGCCGCATTTGACGGATGCGAGAGCGGGGCCGGTGTTCGGCCCTATCCACTCGACGGCTCGCGGCCACGTCCCGCCGCGCCAATCCTGATCGAACAAAAGGGTGAACTCGAGCAAGCGCATTTGGTGATCGCCACACCCTGGCCTGATGCTCTCAACGAAGATCGGTACGCCGCGAGTTTGCTGGCGTCTGTCATTGGCGGCGGTACGTCGAGCCGTCTGTGGCAGGAAGTTCGCGAGGAACGCGGACTGGCGTATTCAGTAGGAGCCGCGGGCAGCGCGTTTTCCGATGTCGGTGTTTTTAATATTTACGCCGGTACGTCGCCGGAGCAGCTCGACGAGGTGTTGGAGCTTTCGCTGAAGGAGTTGCGCAAGGTGGTTCGTGAGCCAGTTTCGCAGGAAGAGCTTCGCATCGCAAAAGACCAGGCGATCTCGTCAATCCTGTTGGGACTCGAGTCGTCGAGTGCACGGGCCGGCACGTTGGCGCGACAGGAGATCATTCACGGCCGCCGCATCTCACCCAACGAAGTTATTGAAAAGATCCGCACTATCACGCTTGAACAACTTCAGGAGATTGCGCGCACTTACTTCAACTCCGAAACAATCGCGCTCGGCGTGCTAGGAAACCTCAACGGTTTCAAAGTCGATCGCTCACGTCTCGCCATCTGACCACAAAAAAGTTAGCCCAAAGAGGCAGCACACGGCGCAACGAAAAGGCACAAAAGAAACGAAAGCTTTGTTATAGTTGTCCTTCGCTTTCCGTTTTATGCCTTTTGCGCTTTTTTGTGCCTCTTTGTAGCTATGAAACTTACCGTTCTCGGCAGCGGCTCAACTGGTAACGCAGTTCTGATCGTTGCGGGCAATACTCGCGTGCTGGTTGATGCCGGCCTGAGCGCGAAGGAGATCATGCGCCGCCTGGCGATGGTTGGAGAAGACGTGCAACGCCTCGATGGCGTGCTCGTTACTCACGAACATGGAGATCACGCCGGAGGTCTCCGCGTATTGTTAGGCTCCGTTGATTGTCCCGTCTATATTTCAGCAAAGACACTCGACGCTTACGTTAGCGAACGCTTCAACGTTGCTAACGACGAACCCCGACGCCGCACGGACGCGTTGCGTGATCGCGTCGAGCAGATTGAATCGAGCAAAGACTTTCGCATCGGCGAGATCGATTTCCATCCGTTTACCATCCCGCACGACGCTGTCGATAACTTCGGTTTCACGGCGACACATCATGGCGTGAAAATCGCGACCGTGATGGACTTCGGCCACATCACGACCCTGGTAAGTGAACGTCTGCGCGGCTGCGCCGCGATTGTGATCGAGTCGAATCACAGTAGAGACATGCTGAAGGCGTGCGACGCATACCCGTGGGAACTGAAGCAACGCATCCTTTCGCGTCTCGGTCACCTGTCGAACGAAGACCTGGCCGATTGGATCAAGCACGGCTTTGATGGTTGTGCTAAGTACATCGTTCTGGCCCATCTTTCACAACGCGCAAACAACCCGTACCTGGCGAAGATCAACGCTGAGGTCGCGCTACAGGAAAAGGCGCCGCTTTTCTACGGCTCGACCGAAGTTTGTCTTTCCTATCCGAAAGAGCCCACACCCTGGATCGAGGTATGAGCAGGCGGATGGCATTGATCGGTTTGCTGCTTGCAGCGACGGCATGTGCTTGTGGCGTAAGCAATAAACGCGAACGCGTGCCTCCCGAAGTCGAGGAAGTGGTCACGAACATCGGCAGCAATCTCGATCAGGAGCGCTACGAACAAATTTATTCGGATTCCGCAGATGTGTGGAAAAGAGACGCCACAGTCGACCAATCGAACGAAGTCTTCAAGACTTTGCGATCGAAACTCGGCAAAGTCGAAAACCGTGCGCTTCATTCAGCAAATGAGCAACAGAACTCCGGCGGGCCGTTGAAGGGTCATGTTTTTATACTCAGTTATGAAACGCGATTTGAACGTGGCACGGGGATGGAGACGTTTACACTAGTCGAAGAGAATGGCCACTGGCGGCTTGCTCGTTACCTGGTAAATTCCACAAACCTAAAATGATTGACCAATGATCGATCGTTACACACTGCCCGAAATGGGCGCGCTCTGGTCCGAGCAAAACAAGTTTCAGAAATGGTTAGACGTGGAGATCGCCGTCTGTGAAGTCCACGCCGACAACGGCATCATTCCGCGCGACGCACTCGAACAGATCAAAACGCGCGCCAAGTTCTCAGTGGAACGTATCAACGAGATCGAGAAGACGACCAATCACGACGTCATCGCGTTTACGACCAACCTCGCCGAGTCGATTGGCGAAGCGTCGCGGTTTGTTCACTACGGTTTGACGTCGTCTGACGTGGTCGATACCGCCAACGCGTTACTGCTGCGCGATGCGACAGACATTCTGCTTCCCAAGGCGGAACAATTGATGGAGGCGCTTAAGCGCCGCGCGTTTGAGTTCAAGCACACGCCACAGGTCGGACGCACACACGGCATTCATGCCGAACCGACTTCTTTTGGCTTAACGTTCGCGCTTTGGTTCGACGAGATGCGCCGCAATCGCGAACGGCTGTTGCGAGCGAAGGTCGCGGTCGCGGTCGGCAAGATTAGTGGCGCCGTGGGCGCGTTTGCGCATCTCGATCCATCCGTCGAAGAAAGGGTTTGCGCACGACTCGGTTTGAAAGCAGCGCCCGTATCGACGCAAGTGATTCAGCGAGACATTTACGCCGAATACCTGACAACGCTCGCGATCATTGCTTCAACGCTCGAGAAGATGGCGCTGAACGTTCGCCACTGGCAACGCACCGAAGTGCGTGAAGCCCAGGAACGATTCACGAAAGGCCAAAAAGGATCGAGCGCGATGCCTCACAAACGCAATCCAATCATTTCCGAGCGCATCTGCGGCATGGCGCGAGTCGTACGCGCAAACTGCGTGGTTGGACTCGAAAACGTCGCTCTCTGGCATGAACGCGACATCTCGCATTCGTCAGCCGAACGCGTCGTGTTGCCCGATTCGAGCATCGCGCTCGACTACATGCTGCAAAAGACAATCGGATTAATCGACGGCCTCGTCGTTTATCCCGAGCGCATGCTGGAGAACCTCAAAGCCACCATGGGCTTGATCTTTAGCGGTCAACTATTACTCGCACTTACGAACAAGGGTATCTCGCGCGAAACGGCGTACGATTGGGTGCAGCGAAATGCGATGAGAGTTTGGGATGAGGATCGTGACTTTCAGACGCTCGTCAAGAGTGATGAGGACATCAAGTCGCAACTGTCCGCGGACGAAATCGATCGAACCTTTTCTTTAGACCACTACCTGCGCAACGTCGATACGATCTTTGAACGTGTGTTTAAGTAGCCTTATTTCGCGGAAAACTTCTCGGCGAAGTTACCGATCACGGGCAGCTTGAAGTATTGGCCCTGGAAGGCTTTCACCATGCCCATGATCCAGCCCACAACGATGGCAGCGAAGAAAACGAACATGATCAAGCCAACCACAAGGCTCATCAACGAGCCCAACAGGCCGCTAATCTGACTCGCGATGATCGTGATAAAGAACCAGACGAACATCAGCACCATACCGCCGATAAAAAAGAGGGCCCCCAGGATAATCGCCTGCATCGCATGAAAGCGCACGAGGCGACTGTTCTTCTCAATCAGGAAGAAGATTAGCCCGGAAACGAAGTGAACCACATACGACAACAACGCGGCGACGTTCTCATCAAGCCCCGTGCTGGATTTCGACGCCGCTTGGACTGGCGGCGGGTTACTCGTTTGGACGGGCGGCGGGTTTTGCATTATAAGTTTCTCCTAAAGGAAGCTGGGTTAGCCACAGGCGGGAGAGTTTAGTCCAACAACTGTTTTTTAAGCAATGTTTTGTTGATTTTTGCGAACCGGCCTAATCATGAAAGCAAAAGTGTATGTAAACCTGAAATCCGGCGTGCTCGATCCGCAGGGTAAAGCCATCCAACACTCGGTCGAACTGCTCGGATTCACTGGAATTTCCGATGTGCGCCAGGGCAAATACTTCGAGATTGCACTTGATCCCGGCGTCGACAACCAACAGGCCCGCGAATCGGTTGAAAAAATGGCTCGCGAGGTGCTGTCAAATCCGATTATCGAAGATTACCGCGTGGAGATAGAAGCGTGAAGTTTGGCGTTATTGTTTTTCCTGGTTCTAACTGCGATCACGACGCGTATCACGTGATCTCGAAGCACGTCGGACAGCCGGTTGATTTCATCTGGCATCGTGAGACGGATCTCGGCTCGTATGACGCGGTCATCATTCCCGGGGGCTTTTCCTACGGCGACTATCTGCGGGCGGGCGCGCTCGCGCGTTTTTCGCCGGTAATGAATTCGGTGAAGAAGTTTGCCGAAAGCGGGCGGTTCGTGCTCGGGATCTGCAACGGTTTTCAGATTCTTTGCGAAGCGGGGCTTTTACCAGGCGCGCTGATTCGCAACCGCGACCTGCATTTCATCTGCGATCACATTTACGTTCGAGTAGAAACGTCCGACAGTCCCTTTACAAATGAGATTCCCGCGGGCTCAGTGCTCCGTATTCCGATCGCGCATGCGGAAGGCAACTACGTTTGCGACGATCAGACGTTGGATGAGCTCAAGCGTGAGAAACGCATCGTGTTTCGCTACTGCGATCCGACTGGCGCGATCACCGAGGCGGCCAATCCGAACGGTTCCCGCGAGAACATTGCCGGCATCTGCAGTCGCGAACGCAACGTTCTCGGTCTGATGCCGCACCCGGAACGAGCCTGTGAAGACTTACTCGGGTCGAGCGATGGACGCGATATTTTCCGGTCGCTGGCGGCAACTCTCGCAGCCGCAGTTTGACCTGACTTCTGTAACACATGAAACGACTACTACCTTTCATCATCATCCTCGGCGTGCTTGGCGTCGCTGTTGGCAGCGTCGTCTACATGACACAAACAAAATCCGCCTCGAACGAGAACACAAATCAGTCGCAGGCAAACTCGACCGCCCCGAAACCGTCGCCGACTCTGGGGCCGGTCAAGACTGGGGTTCCGGGCGCTGACCCGCCGCATACGATTGGGCCGGCGAATGCACCGGTGAAGATCGAGGAGTTTGGTGATTTTGAGTGTCCGCCATGCGGATTGTTTCATCCGATACTAAAGCAGATGCATGACGAGTTTGGCGATAAGTTGCAGGTCATTTTCCGAGAGTTTCCGCTCGCGAACCACAATCACGCTATACCTGCTGCGTCGGCGGCTGAGGCTGCGGGCATGCAGGGTAAGTTCTGGGAAATGCACGCATTGATATTTGAGAATCAGAACCAGTGGAAGACGCAGTTTGATGTGCGGCCGACCTTTGAAGGTTATGCGAAGCAGATCGGTCTCGATGTCGAACGTTACAAACGCGATTTGACTAGCGATCGGGTCGAGCAGCGAATCTTTCTCGACGGTAAACGCGCGCGTTCCATGGGTGTGAATAGCACGCCCACTGTTTTTCTCAATGGTCGTGAAGTGCCGTTCCAGTCGCTGCCTGCGGACACCTTGCGAGTGTTGATTGATAACGAACTGCGCGTTGCGGGAACGCAAAAGTGAGGCCATCGCCGACTGCAGTTTATGTCGCGGCGGCGCTCCTTTCGCTCATAGGCCTTACCGATGCTGTTTACCTCACAGTTCAGCATCTCGCCGGGCAAAGCGTACCGTGCTCGGTAACTTCCGGTTGTGAAGAAGTGCTCACCAGTTCGTACGCGGTAATCGCCGGCATTCCCCTGGCGGCCATAGGTGCCGCGGCTTATTTCAGTGCTTTCAGTTTGGCGACACTGGCAGCTTTTGGCTATCGCATCGCCGCATTACTGCTGCGACCGCTCGTGGCGATGATGGTACTCGTGAGCCTTTGGCTGTTCTATTTGCAGGCCTTCGTCATCCGGGCGTTTTGTCAGTTCTGTCTGTTGTCGGCAGCGATTACAATCGCGTTGACGATAGTTGTCTTGTTAGCGTGGAAGAAAGGTAGTTATCGATGAGTCAGCAACCTTCCGTGGCGGACATTTTTCGCCGCGCCCAGGCTTTGCGTCAGGAGCATTCCGACTGGTCGTACAAGCAAGTCGGTGAACAAATGGTGAAGGAGTTTTCCGGGGGTCCATTGCCGTCGTTGCATAACCTGACCATACCGGAGCAGGACGACCGCGCGCCTGAAGAAGATTGGACGGCGGGTTTGCCGATCGTCCGTCGCGGGATCCAGTTTGAAGATTGGAAAGAGATCGTTGGCGGGATTCTGTTGAGTCTCGAACAAACGGAAAACTACGAGAAAGCGCGCGGGCCGGAAGGCGACCGTGACGAGTGGCACAACCGAAACGTCGGCATCGCGGATGCAACGGCGAAGGGCGTCGACAAGTGGATGCCGGAGGAACTGGTCGCCCTGGCTGAGAAGCAAACGAAGCGGAGTACTTAGTACTTAGTACTTAGTGCTTTGTACTTTGTGCTTTGTGTTTTGTCAGTGGTCAGTGGTCAGTGGTCCGTTGTTAGTGGTTTCTCTGCTACTGACTACTAATCACTGACCACCGACCAATGACTACACTACTAACTACCGACTACCGACTACTGACCAATGACTACACTACTAACTACCGACTACCGACTACTGACTACTGACTACTGACTACTGACTGACTACTGACTACTGACTACTGACAAAGCACAAAGCACAAAGTACAAAGTACAAAGCACCAAAAATGAGTTTTCTAGACAATCTATTCAGTGATCCGAAGTATCAAACCACGGATCCACGGGCTGCGGACGCGATCGAAGATCCGGACATCATCATCAGCCCTGACACGCGGCGCGAGAAACGTCTGCCGCCTGGACAGTCACGCACAAAAAAGTGGCCCGTGCTGGATGCGCACGGCACGCCGCAGATCGATGTCGCAACGTGGTCATTTGAAGTAGAGGGCTTGGTAGAAAACTCGCTGAAGTGGTCGCTCGACGAGTTTATGCAATTGCCTGCGGTGCGCGTTTATGCCGACTTTCACTGCGTCACGCGCTGGTCCAGGCTGGACAACGTTTGGAGCGGAGTCTCGACGCGCGAAATCGCACGACTCGCAGGTGTAAAGCCGGAAGCAAAATTTGTTTTGGCCCTGGCTTACGACTACGGTTGGACCACCAACCTGCCAATCGAGTATTTCCTAAAAGACGATTCGCTCTTCGCCTGGGCACACGACGGCCAGCCGATTCCACCCGAACACGGCGGTCCCGTTCGTTTGATCATTCCGCAGCTTTACGCGTGGAAGTCAGCCAAGTGGGTCAAAGGCGTTCGCTTCCTCGAAAACGATCAAGCGGGCTACTGGGAAGAAGGTGGCTATCACATGCGCGGTGTGCCGTGGGGCCCGGGTGATGGCGAAAGATTCCGTTGGTCGTGAGTAAGTAAATGGAAAGATCGTCAACGACCACCGCTCCAAAAGACGCGGCCGCGGTAATTCTCATCCGCCAAGACACTGATCCAAACAATCCCGAAGTGTTCTGGGTCAAACGCAGCGACAAGCTCGCGTTTCTCGGCGGCTTTCATGCTTTTCCTGGTGGACAGATTGACAGCGACGATGCGTCCGTTCAGGTGCGTAACGCGCCGAACCCCGAAACGTCCGCGATGATCAGCGGCGCCGCGCGAGAGCTGTTCGAGGAGCTCGGCGTGCTCGCAGCGCGCGGGGGTGAAACGCTGACGAAGGGACAACGAGCGTCGCTGCTGGACGATTTGGAGTCTGGGCGCATGTCGTGGCCCGCGTTGTTGGACCATTACAACCTGTACCTCGACGCGACCGACTTCACTTACGTCGGCCGCTGGGTTACGCCGCCGTTCAATGCTCGCCGGTTTGACACCTGGTTCTTCTTAGTCGACTGTCCGTCAAGACAGGAACCGCACGTGATCGCGGGAGAGCTCGCCGGCGGTGAGTGGTTGCCCGCGCGTGATGCTTACGCGCGCTGGATGCGAGATGAAGTGGTTGCAGTACCGCCGACGCTTCATGCGTTGAGAATGCTGGGTGCGGGCATGACTCCGGATCTTGTCGAGCGCTTTCTGTCATTGCGTCATGCGCACGGTGAAGTCGCACGGCAGATCACCTTTAGACCTAATTATCTCTGCTTTCCCGTTCGCACACCCACGCGACCACCAGCAACTCACACCTGTTGCTATCTGGTCCATACGTCAAAAGAGTTGTTGATCTTCGATCCGGGATCACCGTACGAAGAGGAACAGCAAGTGTTGGCAGAGTGTGTTGACGAAATGATCGCCGCGGGACGACAGGTACGCGAGATCATCCTGACGCATCATCATCCGGATCACGTCGCGGGTGTGAATGCGTTGAAGGCACATCTCGGCGGACACGTTCCCGTCGCTGCTCACGAGCAGACTGCGAAACTTCTCAACGACGTACAAGTCGATCGTTTTATTGAAGACAACGAGCTCATCAAACTCGAAGGTGAACCGCAGGTCAAATTGCGCGCAATGCACACGCCCGGTCACGCGCCCGGACATCTCTGTTTTCACGATGCGGAGCGTGGCGTGCTCATCACCGGCGACAACATCGTCGGCTTCGGATCCGTGCTGATCGATCCTGCCGACGGCAAAATGCGCGACTATCTAAATTCACTCCAGCGAATGCGAGCCTTGCCCAACTTATCTGTGTTATTCGGTGGCCACGGACCGGCGGTCGCCACGCCGTACCAGAAGATCGACCAGTACATCTCCCACCGTCTTGAGCGGGAGCAGAATATTCTAAATGCGTTTCGCGGCGGCGCGACCAGTCCAAAAGAGATAGTTGGCCAGGTCTACACGGACGTATCGCCGAAAGCCTATGCAATGGCCGAAAGAGCGGTCCTGGCACACCTCGAGAAGTTGCGCGAAGACGGCTTGATTCCCCCGTCACAGTTTTCCGGTTAATATCTTCCCCACATAATATGGATTACCCAAGGAATCTTCGCGAGCTCATTGCGAGCAGGTATCAAACCCTCTCGGTCAAAGACGAACTGCGTCTGAACCTGATTCGAAAACTGCGGGCGGGGCAAAAACTCTTCCCAGGCATCGTCGGTTACGACGACACCGTAATCCCGCAACTCGTCAACGCGATCCTGTCGCGCCATAACATCATCCTGCTCGGCCTCCGTGGACAGGCAAAGAGCCGTATCATCCGCCAGATCACGGAACTACTCGACGAGCGAATCCCGATCATCGCCGGTTCGGAAGTAAACGATGATCCGTTTCGTCCCATCTCCGCCTACGGCAGACGACTCCTCACACAACAAGGCGAAATGACACCGATCGAGTGGATCGACCGCGACGCACGATTTGTCGAGAAACTCGCGACGCCGGACGTAACCGTGGCCGACATCATCGGTGACGTGGATCCGATCAAAGCAGCCAAAGGCGGTCACCTGCTGAGTGACGAGCTAACAATTCACTACGGTCTGCTGCCGCGGGCGAATCGCGGCATCTTCGCAATCAACGAGTTGCCCGACCTCGCCGGAAAGATCCAGGTCGCGCTCTTCAACATCATGCAGGAAGGAGACGTGCAAATTAAGGGTTATCCCGTGCGTCTTCCACTCGATGTGATGCTGTTGTTTTCAGCCAACCCGGAAGACTACACGGCTCGCGGAAAGATCATCACGCCGCTGAAGGACCGCATTGGGTCGGAAATCTCGACCCACTATCCGAAAGAATTGCCGGCGGCCGTGGAGATCACGCGCCAGGAGGCGTGGACCGATCGTTTCGAAGACAAGAATCGCATCGTCGTGCCCGACTTTATTCGTGAAGTAGTCGAGCAGATTGCATTCGAAGCCCGCGAAGATAATCATGTCGACAAGCATTCGGGCGTGTCGCAACGAATGCCAATCACAGTGATGGAGTCGGTTGTTTCAAATGCCGAGCGCCGGTCATTGCTGACTGGCGAGGAGCCAATCGTTCCGCGCATCGCCGATATTTACGCCGCGATTCCGTCAATGACGGGGAAAATGGAGTTGGAGTACGAAGGAGAACAACTCGGCCCGAATCGCATTGCACGCGATCTGATCAAACGCGCGGCCGGTGAGATCTTCGAAGGTTATTTTGTCGGTATCGATTTTTCGCGCGCCGTGCAGTGGTTTGACGAGGGAAACAAACTATTGCTCGCCGACACGGCCGCTGCAACCGAGTGCATCACTCTGTTGGAGGCAGTTCCTGAACTGCTGGATGCCGCAATGATTCCTTTTGAATTCGACCGTTCAGACCGCGCTCGACTCGTTGCTGCATGTGAGTTGGTGCTAGAAGGCCTCTATGCGCAAAACAAGATCAGCCGCAACGAAGAAGGCGGTTACACAGCAGTCACCAAAGCACGCAAAGATCGTCGCGGCATGATTTACGACGACCTCACGGAAACGAGCAAGTACAGCTAATTGTCAGTGGTCCATAGTCAGTGGTCAGTGGTAACGACTGACAACGGACCACTGACCAACGTGCAATGAAGTTCACTCGTTATTCCAAGTTCAAGGGTTTCGACGTCTTCGGGATTAACCTCGGCGAGTTGATGGACGGCATGGCTGATGCCCTGCTCGATTCCGGCTACGACGATAACTACTATTGGACACGTGAACGCCGCCCTGCCGACAAGTCACTCGATGCCCTGCGAAGCGCGCTGCTCCAGGCACTGCTCGAAAAAGGATTCGTCGACGAACAACAGGTCCAGGAGATGCTCGCCGAGAACGAAGGCAACTACAAAGGATCACTCCTCGAAGAACTGCTGAACCAGCTAATCGAGCGACTCGTCGAAGAGGGTTACTTGACACTTCGCGAGCAACAACCCGATAGCCAGCAACGACAACAGCGCAACGGCGGCAACGGCGAAGTCTCAGAACCTCTGCCACGCAATGTCCATTTTGAAATCACCGAAAAAGGCCTCGATTTTCTTGGTTACAAAACACTGAGAAGCCTCCTCGGCAGTTTTGGTAAGAGCGCCGCCGGACGTCACGATACGACTTATCTCTCCACGGGTGTCGAAGCTGCCGCCGCCAGCAAGCCTTACGAGTTTGGCGACACGATAAATCTCGACGTCAACACTACGTTGCTTTCCGCCATTCAACGAGAAGGTTTGCAAGTGCCGCTCAATCTCGAGTACGGCGATTTGCACGTGCATCAATGTGACTACCAGTCGTCATGCGCGACGGTCGTGATGCTCGACTGTTCTCATTCGATGATTCTCTACGGCGAGGACCGGTTTACGCCGGCTAAGAAAGTCGCGCTCGCGATGTCGCACCTGATTCGAACACAGTATCCCGGCGACTCGCTCAAGGTAGTGCTGTTTCACGACGGTGCTGAAGAGTTGCCGCTCGGCAAACTCGCCACGACACACGTCGGGCCGTATCACACCAACACGGCTGAAGGGCTGCGTCTCTCCCGGCGGTTGTTACAGGCGCAACGAAAAGAGATGAAGCAGATAGTCATGGTGACTGACGGAAAGCCGACTGCTTGCTTCGTCGGCGAGGATTTCGCGCGTTTCGGCCCAAAACGCGCGGAAAAGCAGGACAACACCCTCCGCCCGACTCGCCGCCTGTATAAAAACTCTATGGGCGGCGACCCTTTAGTTATGTCTGAAACCTTTAAAGAGGTACAGGCCTGTCGCAAAGCCGGTATAATGATCAACACTTTCATGCTGGCGAGCGACTACTATCTGGTCGAATTCGTTAAGCAGATGAGCGCCATGACGAATGGCAAGGCTTACTTCGCGAACCCAGCAAATCTTTCGCAATTCGTATTGATAGATTTCCTTCGCCGCAGAACCCGACGCGTACGATAGACAACCCAGGGAACACGGATTTGAAGCGATCACGTCAGCGTCGTGTCTTCTTGCCCTATCTGATTCTCCTGCTAGGCCTGTGTTTCACTATCCTGGTTTACTACTACTTCGCCAAACTCACGTACGAACAGGACCAGAGCCGCTTTCAAAAGTCGGTCCAGGAAATCCAGGACAACATCACACTGCGAGTGCAAACGTCCGTCGCGCTGCTACGCGCAGGCACCGGTCTTTTCGCGGCCAGCAACAGGGTCACGCGCTACGAGTTTGATCGGTTCGTTCAGCAAATCGAGTTGCAGAAGAATTATGCCGGCATTCATGGTATTGGATTCTCTCGACGACTTTCGCCGGAAGAGCTTCCGAGAGTTGTCGAGACAATGAAGCAATCCGGGTTTCCGGATTTCCGTGTGTGGCCCGAGGAGTTCCACGAGGAATATCACGCCATCGTTTATTTGCAACCTCAGAATGCTCGCAACAGGCTGGCGATAGGCTACAACATGTTCTCCGATTTGGTTCGCCGGGAAGCGATGGAGAAAGCGCGCGAGACGGGGCTTCCGGCAGCGTCAGGTCGTGTAGTCCTGATCCAGGAAAAAACTGATCCAACCAACCAGCAGGCGGGATTCCTCATTTATGCCCCGGTCTATAGAAGAGACGTACCCATCTCAAACAAGGCTGAGTTGCGAAACGCGCTGCTCGGGTTTGTTTATAGTCCCTATCGGGTCGATGACTTTCTTGCCACCATCACCGCGCAAAAACAATATGACGTCAGCTTTCGGGTTTACGATGGCGATTCGAAGCCGGAAAACATGATGTACGACTCGCGCGACGCCGATCCGTCACACGAATCACGCTTCAAGTTCTCAAGAAATCTCGAAGTCGCCGGACGCACATGGACGATCGCGTACGCGACGAAGCCGTTGTTTGAAGGACCTTCCAATCAACCGTTCCTCAAGTACACGCTGATCGCGGGAACCTTTCTTAGTCTCTTATTCTTTGCGGTGAGTCGTGCGCAGGTCCTTGCGCGCATGAGCGCAGAGCGTGCCGCCGCAGACCTTAAGGAGTCGGAATCGACCGTCAGACAGAGCCTGGCACAACGTGAACAAGCCGAAAACGCAGTGCGCGAAGCCGACCAGCGTGCGTTGCTGGAATACGAACGGCTGCTGGCGAGAATCTCGCTGTTAGCCCAGGCGCTCGGAACCGCACGCGAGTTGAATGCGATCTTTCGCGCGCTGCGTGAGTTTACCGATGTGTCAGTTCCTTGTGACGGCTTCTTCGTGTCGCTCTACGATCCCGTGCGTGACGTTCGCACTGCCTGTTACGGCTGGGGTGATGGCGCCGAAGTGGACGTTTCCGAGTTGCCGCCGATGCCGGTGACCGCGCATGGGCCAAATAGTCGCGCCGTGCGGACCGGCGAAGTTGTAATCACCGACAACTACATGATCGTGCAACGCGGACACCCGACGGTCGTTGTTGGTCCAGACAATGGCTTGCGCCCGGAGACGTCGATGGCCGTGCCGATGGCGGTGATGGGCCGGATCATCGGCACGATCGAGGTGCAAAGTTATCAGCCCGGTGTGTATCGCCCGGAACACGTAACCGCGATGAGCATGGCTGCGAACCTTACGGCGGTCGCGATCGAGAATGTTCGTCTGTTGAAGCTCGAACGTACCGCGCGACAGGCAGCGGAGGAATCCAACCGTTTGAAGGACGAGTTTCTCGCAACGGTTTCGCATGAGCTGCGCACGCCCCTAACTGCAATCCTCGGGTGGTCCAGGTTGCTGGAAGACGGGACCGTCGACGACGAAGTAAGCAAGCAGGCCATCGAAACGATTTGCCGAAACGCGAAGGCGCAAGCACAGATCGTCGACGACATACTCGATGTCTCGCGCATCATCACCGGCAATCTCTATCTCGACCTGCATCCGTTGCAGCTCGCGCCGGTGGTCAAGAACGCGATCAATGTCGTTCGTCCGACGGCCGATGCAAAAGGTATCAAGATTGACTCGCGCATCGATGCGACGACGGCGATGGTGTCGGGCGATGCTAATCGTTTGCAACAGGTGATCTGGAACCTGTTGTCCAATGCAGTGAAGTTTACAAATAACGGCGGGCGCGTGACGGTGAAGCTGTCGCAGGTCGGATCAACTGTTGAGATCACAGTCAGCGATACCGGACAGGGGATCACTCGCGAGTTTATGCCGTACGTCTTCGATCGTTTTCGTCAGGCTGACAGTACGACGACGCGACACCACGGCGGTTTGGGTCTCGGACTCGCAATCGCTCGGCATCTAGTCGAGATACACGGCGGCACGATCAAAGCTGAGAGCGCGGGTGAAGAACGGGGCGCCACGTTCATCATCAAACTGCCGGTAATCGAGGCCCTTGTCAAACCGGGCGTCTCCTTTAGCGATGCTCGCGAACGCAGCGTGGCTGCCGTGACAGTCGCGCCGCAACTGTTGTCCGGCGTCAATGTTTTGCTCGTCGACGACGACTGCGACACGCTCAAACTCATGACCACGGCCCTGACCAGAAGACAGGCCACGGTTACTGCTGTATCTTCTGCTGGTGAAGCGATTAAAGCGATCCGACAGCGCCGGCCCGACGTATTGGTGTCAGACATTGCGATGCCCGACGAAGACGGCTATGGGTTAATAGAAAAGGTTCGCTCGCTCGAAGACGGTGAAAGCGAAAGCATTCCGGCGGTCGCAATTACCGCGTACGCGAAAGACGAGGATCGCGAAAAGGCTTTGTCGTCGGGTTTTCAGATTTACCTGGCAAAGCCAGTCGAATTGACTGAACTGATTTCCGTGGTCGCGCGCGCGGCGCGCAGAGATTTCTGAAACGAATGACAACCACACGCATCGACGATATTCAATTTGCTTACGACGACGTTGGCGTAGGGCACGCTGTCGTGTTGATTCACGGCTACCCTTTCAATCGCTCACTATGGACCGAACAAGCGGAAGCGCTGACCAGCAGGTTTCGCGTGGTAACGCCTGACCTGCGCGGCTTTGGTGAAAGCGATAGTTCGGAAGGTCCGGTTACGATGAACCGCATGGCCCAGGACGTAGCGAAACTTATGGACTACCTGGGCATCGAGCAAGCGGTGATTGGCGGGCTGTCAATGGGTGGTTATGTAGCTTTGGCTTTTGTGAAACAGTTTCCGTCTCGCGTAAAGGCGTTAGTCCTCGCTGACACACGCGCCCAGGCTGACACGGAAGAAGGAAAACAAACGCGCGTTCAACAAGCAGAGAAAGCGCTCTCGGAAGGCATGGCCGGCATTGCCGACGCTATGTTGCCGAAGTTACTGACGCCTGACACCGTTAGTAAGCGACCCGAAGTCGTGAAGCGCGTGCGCGACATGATGTTGAAAACGAAGCCACAGGGCGCCGCGTCCGCTTTGTTGGGCATGGCCGAGCGGGACGATCAGAGTCAGTTTATTTCGACGATCCGCGTACCGACAATGATTGTGGTCGGACGTGAAGACGCGCTCACGCCTCTCGCGGATAGCGAGCAGATGCAGTCGAAGATTACACCGTCGCGTTTGGTGGTGATCGAAAATGCAGGTCACGTTTCGAATCTGGAACAGACGGAACAGTTCAATTTCGCTTTAGTAAGATTTCTTGACAGAGTATTCGCGTAATCGCGATGTCGTACCACAAGAAATTCACGATCGAAGAGCGTGTGCGGTGGGGGGACGTCGACGCAGCTAGCATCATTTTTTACGGCGCGTACATTCGTTTCTTTGAGTTTGCCGAGACTGAGTTGTTTCGCGCAGTTGGCTTGCAGTACGGCGTAATGTTCGACGAGTTGAAGATCTGGCTGCCGCGGGTGCATCTCGAGTGTGACTTCAAACGCGCCGCGCGTCTGGACGACTTGCTGGAGGTAAGCGTTTCTGTCGGTCGCTTCGGTACGAAATCGATGCGGCTTGATTTTGAAGTGCGACGCAAGGGTGAAGCTGAACTCGTCGCAATCGCGCATTTTGTTCTCGCAGCAGTCAATCAGGATACCTTTGAGACCGTCCCGATTCCCGCCGAGTTGCGCGAACGACTGGCTCCATATGCCGCCGCGGCAGAAAAATGACGACTGACACCACCACCTTGGAAACACTGGACGAAAAGCTGGTCGAGCGCGATCCAATCAAGCAGTTTCAACTCTGGTTTGACGAGGCGACGGCGGCCGGTTTGCCGCTAGCGGAAGCGATGACACTCGCGACGGCTACGCCTAAGGGTCGACCCTCCGCGCGGGTGGTTTTGTTGAAGCAAGTCGATAATGATGGGTTCGTTTTTTTCACGAATTACCACAGCGCGAAGGCTGCGGAACTCGAAAGTAACCCGTACGCGGCCCTCGTGTTTTACTGGGCCTCGCTCGAGCGGCAGGTGCGAGTTGAAGGAAAGATGGAGAGAACTTCCGCGCAGGAATCGCAGCAGTATTTTCAGACTCGGCCGCGCGAGAGTCAGATTGGCGCGTGGGCGTCACCGCAAAGCAGTGTGATTCCCGGACGCCGCGTGCTCGAAGAACGGGCGCGGGAGTTAGAAGAGTACTATCGCGATCGTGACATTGAATGTCCGAGCCATTGGGGCGGTTATCGTTTGCGCGCGGACAAGATCGAGTTTTGGAAAGGCCGAGTGGGCAGGCTGCACGATCGCATACTCTATGAACTGATGACCGACGGCACGTGGTCCATCAAACGCCTCGCTCCGTAAACGCTACCCGCGCATTTTTAAGAAGATGTAGCCAATCAGCCGCATCTGGCCGTTCTCGCGAATCACGGCACAATCATCAATCTGATAGTACTTCTCATCCGGACGCAACACTCTTCCTTTGCCGTATCCCGTCATGGGTTTGACGACCCGATTCGGCGGCTCAACGGGCGTCAATAAATGCGCCCTGTAGGCTTGGATGTTTTTCGCTACTGAAGAATTCTTCTCCGCTACCTTTTCGACGTGGGCACGAAACACCGGAATGTCGCGTTTGAGTTGATCGGCGTAAGCTGGGAGCTGTTGCGGATCGTTCGGAGGCTTCCGTTCGAACATCGCTTCGAACGGAGGCGGAAACAATTCCGGTTTGGCGTCATCACCATCGGCGAACATCAATGGCATCATCAGAATAAGAAGCTGCGCCGCACCCTTGTAGATCCCAACCACAGTGTCCGTGTCGACCTGCGACAGATCGCCGTCTCCATGTTCGGCTTCCGCGATCGCAACCTCACGTCGACGCGCCGGATCTTTGGTAAACGTGGCTTCAAATGCGCGCTCGAAATCGAAGTTTTCTGCCAGCACCTGTTGAAAGTCATTACAAACCCGATACGCCTCAACAACCTCAGGCGGCTGCTTCACGGGTCGCTGTTGTTTTGCGGATTTGGAACGAGTTTGGCCCAACACGTCTGCGACCGCGAACAGACAAACACAGATTGCGAGAGACTTTTTGATCATCGATTCAGACGGGTCGAAACGCGCTCTTCACAAGTTTCTTTTTCAAATCGACGTATCCTTGTTCGCCGGCCACGAGGTCTCCCAATACGCGCTTCACACCGCGATGGCCGCGCGCGAAGTCAATCATGCGTTCCGTGAACGGCGCGCCCCAAAAGTTTCCGTAGAACCGGCGACGCATTAGCGCGGCGCGGCTCAGGTCCCCACCGAAATCTTCACGCCAGCGCGCTTCGTAAGTCTGCGGCTGTCCATTTAGGTAAGCGTCGGCAAATAACTCCGCTGAACGTAGCGCGTAATAGATTCCTTCCCCCGTCACCGGGTCCGCAAAACCCGCAGCATCGCCAAGCAGTGCCCAGTCGTCGCCGCAAACTTTTCTTGTTTCCCACGTCTTGGCTGCCAGGCCCGGTATGCGTGCGGCGTAACGTTCGGCAGTATTCTTTAAGTGTTCGCGCACTCCTTTAGATCCGGGGGTTTCCTTTTCAGGTCCCCAAAACGTGCCCGTTGCTCCGTCGCACTGCTGGTAGTAACCGACCATGAAGCGCCAGAGCAGATCATCCAGTGGTTGATGTTCGAACGCGTCCTGCGTGGTCGCGATGCCGAAGGAGATGTGATCCGGGCGCGGAAAGGCCCACGCGTAACCGACCCAACGCGGGAGAAAGGCAACTACGGTCGGCGCATTTTCGCTCGCCGGCAGAGGCGCGCGATATCCAAACGCAACTTCCATGTCCGATGCAGGCAATGGACCAGCGAGCATCTTTCCGATCCCGCTGTTAGCTCCGTCAGCGCCTACGAGCATCGAACCGGTCCACTCCGCGCCGTTCTCGTTTTGTAGTCGCCATGCTCCGTGGGTTCGCTTTGCCTTTCGCGCGGAGATCTTTTCCGGAATGATCTGCGCGCCAGCGTCACAAGCGCGGTCGCGAAGGTAAGAGTCAAAAACGACGCGCGAATAGATCGCGAACGGTTCGTCTAATTTGAGGTGAAGTTTTTTTCCCGAAGGTGAGTAGAGATTGAGGTCGTTGATTGTGCGTCCGGCGGCGTTGAGTAATTGCGGCCACGCTTTCAGCGCCTTTGCCGTCACTCCGCCGCCGCAGGCCTTCGGCGTGCCCTCTGGACGGCCGTCAAAAAGCGCGACTTTTACACCACCTTTCGCCAGTAGTTCCGCCGCAAAAGATCCGGCCGGGCCGGCGCCGACTATTAACACGTCAAAGTGTTTCATTGGGAACACAGATGAAGATAGAATACAGCCGTTCCCGTCAAAGTCCGAAAGCCGCGCAATGACCAATCAACGCTTTCTGGTGTTTTCCGGCATTGCACCCCATCCGCCAATCATGGTGCCTGAGGTCGGACGGGAGTCCATCGCGGGCGTGCGCGCTTCTATCGACGCGATGGCCGAGCTTACCCAGCGCGTCATCGATGCCGGCGCCGAATCGATCATCCTGATCTCGCCGCACGCGCCTCTCGAAGTTGAATCGTTTGTCGCATATGAAGGACCGAACGTTTACGGTGACTTCTCAAGCTTTCATGCGACCGGTATCGAGTTCTCAGCGCTTGTTGATGAGGAGTTGCTAAGCGCAATCAAACGCTCCGCGGCGTCGGAAAACTACCGCGTGTCGATGCTGGTTGACGATCTTCTTGACCACGGCACCGCTGTGCCACTGTATTTTCTGCTGCGCAACGGTTGGCACGGTCGTGTCGTTGCGCTTGGTTATAGTTTCCTATCGAACGACGATCACCTGCGCTTTGGAGCATGCATCGCGAAAGCTGTCGATGAATTGGGAAGGCGTGTGGCTTTCATCGCCAGCGGCGACCTGAGTCATCGTCTCAAGCCAGAGGCTCCAGCAGGCTATAACGCATCGGCCCACCTTTTCGACGAAGAAGTGGTCGGCGCGCTGCAGGCAAACGAGCCGCAACGGATCGTTGAGATAGACCACGGGTTGCGCCGGATCGCGGGCGAATGTGGTTATCGATCGATGCTCGTTGCGATCGGCGCGGCTGAAGGTCTTCCTTTGAGTTGCGACGTGATGAGTTACGAGTCGCCCTTCGGGGTCGGATACCTGGTGGCACAGCTAACTAACGAACCAGCCGATCTCACCGGCGACCGTCCTGAGGATTTACCGGCGCTCGCTCGTCGGGCTGTCGAGACTTTCACGTTGACTGGCAAGGTGCTCGATCCGTTCATCTCGGCGGAAGGCCTGCTCGCCGCACGCGCGCCGTGTTTCGTTTGTTTGAAGATGCGTGATGGCGAGCTCCGCGGGTGCATCGGAACAATCGAATCTGCGAAAGATACATTGGCCCAGGAGATCGTCGCGAACGCGATCAGTGCTGCGACTAACGATCCGCGATTCGATCCTGTAAAAGAATCTGAACTGGCCGAGCTGGTGTACTCCGTCGACGTACTGCTGCCGGCTGAACCCGCAGTGATGGAAGAACTCGATCCGTCGGTCTACGGGGTCATTGTCGAGGATGAAAGTGAGACGCGACGCGGTTTGCTGCTGCCTGACATTCCTGGTGTTGAAACGGGGAACCAGCAGGTGGAGATAGCCAAGAGAAAAGCCGGCATTTCACTCGAAACGCCGGTCAAGTTGTTGCGGTTTAAAGTTGAAAGGTATCGGGAGTAGTTAGTGGTCAGTACTGCGGTCAGTAGTCAGTAGTCATATAGTCAGTTTGTAACCGTACCGACAACGAACGACTGACTACGCACCGCTGATCACGGACCAGGACTAACGGTTAAACGTCCAAATTCCTCACATCGAGCGCATTGTCTTCAATAAACTTGCGCCGTGGCTCGACGGCGTCGCCCATCAAGACGGTGAAGATCTCGTCAGTTTCGACCGCATCATCGATCCTCACTTCGAGGAGCGTGCGCTTCTCCGGGTTCATCGTCGTTTCCCAGAGCTGTTCCGGGTTCATTTCGCCCAGACCTTTGTAACGCTGAATCGAGAGATCCTTCTTCGCGGCCGCGAGCACCTTGTCGAGTAACGCTTCGCGCGTCGGCACTTCCTCGCTCGTGCCGTTTTCACCTGAGATGAACGGTCCGGCGAGCGTGTCTTCGAGGGTCATGAACAGTTCGACGGCCTTTTGAAACTCGACGTAACTGGCCAGGTTCCAATCGATAACAATGTCAGCGCCCGAGGCGGCGACTGTTTCGATCTCCCAAAGGCCGTGTTCTTCATCCGGGTTCAATTCAGTAGTGTAGTTGGCCTTCTCCATCGCCGTTTGGACCTTGGCCATCAGATTTCCGTCTTCAAAGACCTTGCGAAGCGTCTGCCCGTCTTTTCGCAGCACCCCTTTGCGTCCGCCGAGCGCCTGGAGCAACACGTTAAGGAGCGTGGAGTCACTCGCGATACGTCGCGCGGCGCGTTCAAAGTAATTCTTAAAATCGACGGTGCGTTCTAACGCTTTCTCCAGTTCACGGCCCTCGATCGGCTGGCCGGTCCCGGCAGACGTTACGCTCATGTCGTTTGACGCCTGGCGCATCAGATAGCGAAACATCGAGCCTTCGTCTTTTATGTATTCTTCCTTCTTACCCCGTTTTACCTTGAACAATGGGGGTTGGGCAATGAAGACGTGGGCGCGCTCGATCAACTCCGGCATCTGCCGGTAGAAGAAGGTCAAGAGCAACGTGCGGATGTGCGAACCATCCACGTCGGCGTCTGTCATCAGGATGATCTTGTGATAACGAAGCTTGTTGATATCGAAGTCGTCTTTGCCAATTCCTGTGCCAAGTGCCGTGATGAGCGACTTTATCTCGCTGTGTCCGAGCATCTTGTCAAATCGCGCCTTCTCCACGTTCAGGATCTTTCCTTTGAGCGGCAGAATGGCCTGGTTCTTCCGATCGCGCCCCTGCTTGGCCGAGCCACCGGCTGAATCGCCCTCGACGATGTAGATTTCGGAAAGGGCCGGATCGCGTTCCTGGCAGTCGGCTAGCTTGCCGGGCAGCATCCCGCCGCCCAACGCCCCCTTGCGGACGATTTCCCGGGCCTTACGAGCTGCTTCGCGGGCACGCGCGGCGTCTAGTGCCTTGCCAACGATCTTGCGCGCCACCGGTGGATTCTGTTCGAAGAACTCGGTGAGCCGATCGTTCAGGAATGATTCAACGGCGCCCTTCACGTCTGAGTTCAGTTTTCCCTTGGTCTGTCCTTCGAACTGTGGCTGTGGCAGCTTCACCGAGATCACAGCGACCAGACCTTCACGCACATCGTCGCCAGTTAATGAGCTCTTGAAGTTCTTCGCGAGGCCCGACGACTGCGCATAGGCATTAATGGTCCTGGTAAAAGACGATCGGAAGCCCGACAGGTGTGTGCCGCCGTCAACAGTGTTGATGTTGTTAGCGAACGAGTAGACCTTTTCGTCGTAGCCGTCGTTGTACTGAATCGCAACCTCGATCGAGAGGCTTTCAGACTCCCTTTCGAAGTAGATCGGCTTGTCGTGAAGTGTCGACTTGTTCTTGTTCAGATGCTTGACGAACTCCGCTATTCCACCCTTGTAGTAGAACTCGTGCGAACGCTCCGGCTCTTCGCGTTCGTCTTTAATGGTGATGCGAATGCCTTTGTTGAGAAACGCCTTCTCGCGCAGACGTTCGGAGAGCTTGTCGAAACTGAAGGAGGTTTCCGTAAAGATCTGCGAGTCGGGACGAAATGTGATTTTCGTTCCTCGTTTGCGCGTCTTTCCAGTTTGTTTCAGCGGAGCGACGGGAATACCGCGCTTGTATTCCTGTTCGTAAGTTTTTCCTTCGCGCCAGATCTCCAAGTGGAGATGTTCGGAAAGAAAGTTTACGCACGATACACCGACGCCGTGCAGTCCACCCGACACCTTGTATGCGTTTGAGTCGAACTTTCCGCCGGCGTGCAGCTTGGTCATCACAACCTCCGCCGCTGAGCGCCGCTCTTTCTTGATCTCATCGACGGGGATGCCACGGCCGTTGTCTATGACGGTCACTGAGTTGTCGAGATGGATCGCGACCTCGACCGTGTCGCAGAAACCGGCGAGGGCTTCGTCGATGGAATTATCAACTACTTCATAGACGATGTGATGCAGGCCAATCTCTCCCGTCGATCCGATGTACATCGCGGGCCGCTTGCGGACAGCTTCGCGGCCCTCGAGAATCGTGATCGAGGACGAGTCGTAGGCTGATCCTTTTTTGGTTGGCTCTGTTGGTCCTACTGTTGACAATCTATTTCTCCTAACTGCGCTACACACGACTAGACGAGGGTCGAGCCGGCCGAAGCTAAGTCAGATCGCGCCTGACTGCTCCGCACTCTACCCTCCGCAATCTCGTAGACACTCGCCCTTGAAAAGAAACCTTCGACGTGATTCCGCTTTGAGGTCGTAATGAAGGTCTGTGTGCGATTTTCAAGGTATTCCAGAAGGTGCGTAATCCTTTTCTCGTCCAGTTCCGCATCGACGTCGTCGATGACGAAAACCGGATGGTCATTCGCAGCCAAATTATACAACGAAATCGCCGCTAAGTCTAATATTAACAATGCGCTACGTTGTTGCCCCGAGCTGCCAAACGCCCGAATTTCCCGGCCGTCCAAATGTATCTCCAAATCGTCCCGGTGCGGCCCTATAAGGGCGTGTCCGGCGGCCACTTCGGCGACCAGTCTCAGCGCCAGCCTTGCTCGCAATAGCGACTCGTAATCCGTCAGATCTCCTTTGCCTGCGAGTGATGAAACATAGCGCGTCGTTACGTCTCGACGTTCAAAAAGCTGGCGCTCGAGAACATTGTTCAGACCAGCAACATACGCTTCTCGTTCCCGATGAATTTCCGCTCCGAGTTTTGCTAACTGGTCATTCCACGGGCCGATCAGATCTGCGGTCCTGTCGAGCGAAAACTCATTTTCGTTCGCCGCCTGGAGCACCTTGTTTTTCTGTTTGATGACGCGGTTGTAGTCGGCGATTGTTTTCAGATATGCGGGTCGGATCGATGAAGCGCCGCGATCGAGAAAACGTCGACGTGCTTCGGGAGTGCCACGCACGACTTCCAGATCGCTCGCAGTGAATGAGAAGACTTGTAGCTGAGTTAAGTAGCGAGTGAGTGATTCTCGTTTTGTGTTAACGAAGATCGTCTTCGAGGTGTCGTGAAGTGTGACTTGTAGATCTCTTTCGAAGTCGGGTCCGCTGGTTACCTTGCCTCTAACAACAGCGAGCTGCTCGCCAAACTTTATTGCTTCCTGGAGTCGTTGAGTGCGGAAAGATTTTGTGCGGGCGAGGAGATAGATCGCTTCGAGCCAATTCGTCTTCCCTTGTCCGTTGTTTCCATAAATGATGTTGAGCTTCGGCCCCCAAACAATTTTCCCACTCAGGTTCCTGAAGTTTGTCGCTTCAATTTCAGCGAGCAGCATTCAGCGATAGTAGCATAGGGAATTTCGTATCACGTTTAAGCTCGCTGAACATACATGTAGTTCAGGTAATAGCCGATCTCCCACGCTTCATAGTAGACACAGCCCTCGTTTGCCGGATACGGGTCGTAAATATACAACCATTGTTTACCGCTGACTTCGAGAAGGAACCCGCCACAAGCTTTCGCGTGTCCGGCCGTACCTGTTTTGAAAGGCCGATCATTGAGAATTTCCTCTGCGGCCTCCGTAAAAACTGGGTCGACATCCAGCGACGCCGTCAACGTGTTACCGGTCAGAATTGGTATTGCGCTAACCTGTTGCTTCGGTAGAGCGCCGGACTCGCCATCGCCCATCTCCGCGTATATCTGATCTTGCGTTAGTTCAATGTTCGCCCCCGCCGTTCTGATGCCATAGAAGTCCAGGATCATTTTGGCCGTCGCTGCGGCACAATAGTAATGCGTTTGTTGACTCTCTAATTCCAACCTCGGGTCGGTTATCTTCCACTGCTCAATGGATCGCCCAGCCTCTTCGAGAAACGCAATCAAGTCTTCAATGCGTTCCGGCAATCTTGGCAGAGATGCAACATTGTCGCCGAATCCCTCTCGAAGGTGGGCACGTTTTCCTCTCGTTACGTAATCGAAAGGCGACCACACCATTCGGACGTACTCCAATGGCGTGTCGATGTCGTCAAAGTCGGCTGGAATCACCTGACGCTCCCATAAGTCGAAAACGAATCTCACGCCGGGCCTCTTTTTTGATCGACAGAGAAATCCGAGTTTCGGATAGTTATAGCAAATCAGTCTCGGTGTCTCTTCGTGCCCGACCATTACCGGCTCAAGATCTTTCGTTTCTTTGACGATTGACAACGCTTTGTTTAGCAACAGGTCGATATCTACCGCTGGGCCTGCCCGCACGGACCACACCGGAGTTCGAAGCAGTTCGCTTGCTGCGGTACGAACGTGCAATTCCTCTCCTGGACCGAGCGAGAGAGTTTGATCGCGGAAGAGCAACAAGCCGTCTATGTCGTAGATGGGACGCGTTGTCCAGCGAAACAGTCCTTTGTTATTTGAAAACGCGTCCGGCGGGATCTTATCGACCGGCACTAACGATTCGCGCGCCCTTTCTTTGGCAGTAAAGGGTTGATGATCGTCATGATCTTCCGGTACAGACAGGAAAAGAAGAATCTGCTGCGAGGCATAAAGTCTCGAGTCCTCCTCAGTTACAAAAGTTGATTCGAGATCTCTTATCGGCATCCCGTTTTCCTTTCGTCGTTATCCGCCACCACCCGGACCGTTGAGTTTCCCGACCTGGCACGGTATCTCAGGGCTTCCCAAATCGGGGCCTGTTGGATCATCGACCACACCAAATGTAAACCTGGCGCTACCCACAACTTCCGGAATTATCCGGTAGAAGTGGTTGAGTTCATCGTGTCCACCAGGATCACCGGGTTGCATGAACAACGGCGTATGTTGGATGTAGACTTCATACGTGATTCCCTGGCTTGACTTCGTCAGCGTCAGGGTGCGGTTCTGTACTCCATCGTTCCATCTAATCACGAGCGATTGGTGGGTAACGAGGAAAGCACTCGCTCGAGCAATTGCGCCGATTCTTCTTAGATCCAACGGAGGTTTTCCGCCGCCGCGCCGCTCGTATTTAAGTCTCTGCTGTGTTCTATACGCCGTGCGGAAGAAAAACTCACCGCCTTGCATTTTGATCATGTCGGTAGTTCCGAACACAGAGGGCGTCAACACCCGGTCGTGAAACAGGTCTCCTTCCAGATTTAGAATCCAACGGAAGTCATCCTCAAACTGACCGGCTCCGGTTTCATAGTTAAGCGTGTCTGTTCCCTCACACGACCAGGAGGCTTGGGTGCTTGCTGCGGGAATAACATCGATGAGCATTCCTGGTTCTATGGTCGGTGCTCCTCCTCCCCCAGTCGGGCGGCGAAAGTTTAATGGTCCAACGTGGCGCATTTCGATGAGATCCGGCTTGTTGGGTTGCTTCCTGCGCACCTCGACGGTCAGCACATGGCTAGAGGCAACTGGATTAACCCCAATCTCGCACGTCACGCTGTCCGCCGACCGCAAAAGTAATTGTCCATGAAGGTAGATCTCCACATCCGGCGTCCCGCCGGGGAGCGGTTGCGTCAATAATCGTTTTCCAAAAGGCATATTTTCCTCCAATAGTTCCGGGCTAAGCGCTCTGAGGATGACAGCGTCTGGGATAAGCTTTGCACAAAAAGTGAGTTTTGGAGGGAGTCTTCTCTGCGGTCCGGAGACAACCAATCAGAATGCGACTTTTTGTGCAAAGCATCTGGGATATATGAATTTCACGAATGTTTCGTTTCTCAAAATTTTGCGTAACGACCGATGACGGTAAAAGCGGCCCAGTAGTAAGGATGATGCAAACGTTCATCTTCGTCTTGAAGCATATCGAGCTGCGCTCGCTGAAGCGCTTCAGAAGTGGCGCGTCTGCCCAGCTTGCGATGACGGTGAAACTGCGTCATGAGATGTTTACTGCTCGACGAATCAACGGGCCACAGCGTCGCAACAACCAGGGGAACCCTCGCTGCTATAAACGGTCGTGCAACACTCACTGCGCCCTCGCCGCCGTATTGCTGCTCGATCGCGGTCTGACAAGCTGAGAGCACTACCAAGCGCATATGGCCCAGATTCATTTTGTAGATTTCGTGGATTTGTAAGAGCCCATCGTCGGCCGAATCTGTGATTCTCGAGGGTGGCGCCAGCACCATTTTTGAAAACAGGCTGTGCCGGTCATCGACAACGTAATGCAGGGCGAAATGGGCGACATTTGACGTCTGCATTCTGCTTCGGACGGCTTGTTCCGTAGCCTTGCGGTTCAGTAATGGGCTGTAGAACGGTTTGTATAGACCAGCTATTTCCTGTGCTTCGATATTAGCTGCCGGCAACGGTTGAAGCGACGGAAAACTGCGAGGATCAAAAGTTGGATTGCCAACGCTGAGCAGCCGCTCTTCAGATTGCTCCGCGTTCTGACCGCTTTCCTTTAACCCCTGAAGAAAAATACTGGAACTCGGAGCGAGTTGAATACGAAACTTGTCAATCAGGTATTTTTTGTCGACTTCAGAGATCAACGCTGCGAAAGGAAGGTAATGAAGAGCCTTGTCAGGGACGATGGCGGTCAACTTCTTTTCGTCCAGCAGCGGCTCGATTGGAGCAATCAGGAGTGTGTGAAGCTCTTCCGCTTCAGTGATGAATGCTGGTTCCGGGTCGCTCGGCAACGTGCCTACAGACTGCACAAATCTACGAACACGCTGACCAAGATCACCAGAACGGAGTTGTTGTTCGTGGAGCGTAATCTTGTTTCCATTGATAACCCAGATCAGAAGTTTTTCGTCCAGAACTGCGTACTCAACAATCTGCGCGTCCTGGGGCGTCTGTTGCTTTATCTCCGACACGGAAAGTGGGTTGCCAGTGGCTGGCAAACGTCTTTCGATGTTGTCGTCGAACAGGGGGTTGAAGAGGTTCTTCTCCATCGCGTCAAGCAACGACCGGGCCCGGCTCAATTCGGAATAATGGAAGGCCTGTTCGGCATCGCGCTTTTTGGACCATGCGAAATCGATCGCCACATCGTAGACACTTTGTTCGGCATTGAAGAATGTGTTGCGTTGACTTTCCCGTTTCAGGTTGGTGCGGTATCTGTTGAATATCTCGAGGACGGAATTCAACTCCGCTTCCGTAGCGACGTCATTGCCTTTTGCAACGAACGACATGAGCCGGCCTTTCCGCGCCGGATACGTGTAATACTGATATTTAAGTTTTTCGAATAACTGAATAGAACGGTCGTAAGAAGCGAGCGCGTTGTCAACTTGCCCCGCCTGCTGAAATATGTCGCCCGCACGCAACGACGTGGCACCCATCATCTCTCGACCGGTATCTTCTTCTTCAAGTAGTCGCCCGCTTTCAAACGCAAGGTTGATGTTTGCCAACGCCGCATCGTAGTTTTTCAAACGTGCGTAGCTCTGCGCGAGATAATCGTAAGATCGCGCAAGTATCAGCGGCCGCTCCGGTTTTAAATCCAATGCCAATCGCAAGGCTTCGTTCCGGTATTCGAGTGCCGCCTCGTTCAGTTCAAGCGCTTGAAGGTTCCAACCGATCGCGGTGATGACACCCCATCTTTGCAGCGGCTCACCACCTTTATCACGGGCAATCATCACACCACGACGAATATAGGGCCACGATTGTTTTAGATCGTTAATAGCTCGGTGTTGATTCGCCAGGAGGTTTAGCGCGTCCAGGATGCCGTTGACGTCGCCCATCTGGTCGAACTGTTTCAGCGCCTGGCTCGCATAATCAATCGACGACGTGTAATCGTTGTTCCCGAATCGAATGCTGGCGGTGCGAAAAATACTTTGATTGAAAAGCCACTGGTACTTGCGGCGCTCGGTAATTTCACGAAGTGAGGTAAAGATCTCGTCGCTTTTTTTTAAATCCGGCTTGAGCAAGTGACAATGACCTATACGGTACGTGGCAAGAGTCGCCTCGATTTCATTTCCATTTTCGCGAAATGTTTGTTCGGCTTCGGAATATTTAGGGAGCGCCTCGTTCACGTGGGAACGCAAGACAAGATCGTACGCTTGCGACATTTGTGATCTTGCATTAGCAAGCGTCTGGCGGAGTCGAGGATTTGAGTGTTTGTAGAATTTGACTAGCTCGGTAGTGTATGTGTCGCCAGCGTTCTGGAGCTCCAGGTTGCCTAAGTAAGCGAGTGCCTCGAGGTTGCTCTCCGCGGCGGCGCGTTCGCCCTTGCTGTCCATGTCCAGGTAAGCGTCGAGGAGGGTTGCTGCTATTGTGTTACCCGCAGAAGAGTAGTGTCGTCGCACCACGTTCCAGGCTGTTGAGTCATCAGCTCGCTTATGGGCGTCGAGAAACTCCTGAACCGGCTGATCGTCAGCTGACGAGAACTCTAGTCGCAACTCCTCGACCTCTCTTAACTTCTTTCGCGCTTCGTCGGCCCACTTCGAACTGGAATCATTCTCGAGATACTGATGCCAGTTTTTTTCAGCCTGCGGCCACAAACCCATTTCTTTGAAAAGTAGTGCGCGATTGAAAAGCGCTTCAAGGCTAGTGCCATCCAGTTCCAGCGCTTTGTTTAAGTGAGCGAGGCTTTTGGCGAAGTCAACGTTCTCTTCGCCGGACTCCGTTTCCTGGCGTCGAACTTTGCCGCGTTCAAGCAAAGCCGTCCCGAGGTCAGTATGGGCTTGAACATTATTCGGATCCAGCGCGATTGATTGTTGAAAACGATCGATGGCTTCATCAAATTTACGCTCAGAAAGGAAGTACTGGCCGACTGCGTGGTGAACATCGGCGCCGGCGCTTGTCTGATCTTTTCCGAGAATGATCGTGGTTGCTAGTTCTTTTTGAGTCGAATCAAACTTCGGCACGGCTCCGGTTCTTTGATCCGCCATGGGTGCGTATTTGAAACCAGAGATGCGCGACTCGAGTGGTCGTTCGTCTCGATACGCGTTGTGGAGCGCATTCAATCCCTGGGACAGCGAGGGTCCGGAAAAATACGTCTTAAGCCCTACCGCACCAACACCTACGGCGATAAACGCGATCGCTGCCGCACGCAAGTAAGGTGTTCGCGCCCTCGCTCGCTCGCGCTCGCGAACCAAATCCGCTTTTCGCTTTTTAAGCGCGGCCGCGAATTTGAGTTTCTCGCGTCGACTCGCCGATTTAAAAAAGTATCGCTCGGCTTGATCGCGTTCCTCTGGTAAAAGTTCATCCTCGAGATACTGATCGACGATCGTGTCGACCATTATGTCGAATTCCTCGCCGAATTGCGGGTCACTCAACAGACGTAACTCGACTTCTTCCGCGGCTGCTTCCGATAGCCCCCGCAGCAAATAAGCCCTGATCTGGTTAGGTTCTGCGATTATGGCTGCTGCTCCTTAATGGTAGCCGCCCTCAGCCCCGGTCTCTTCAATAATGCTCCCCACATTGGTTTTTGTTTTCCACTTAAACGTTTCGCGCATTTCACAACGCATTTTTCCAAGCTTGATCGAATATGGTGAGCTCTAGTGCGCAAAGCACCGTCGGTTACTCCGAGAGTCTGCGCCATTCGCCGGTGATGCGTAATCTTGTCCTTACCCTCGTAGACGTAGTAGTCGAGTATCAGTTCACATTTATCGCTCGGAAGTACTTTAAGACACTCCACTAAGCAGTCGTAAGTATCACTGGTCTCAACCGCCACGTTGATTTTTTCCGGAATCTTGTCAGTCACAATTTCTTTGCGGCGTCGGGCTTCGTGGGCGACATTACGCGCAACCGCATAGAAGTAAGCAGCTGGTTCTCCAACGTAGGTAACTATCATGTCCGGGATCTTCACCGTAACTCGGTTAATTGTGACGTCAGCGAGATCTTCAGCGTCGTCAAAACCATTTGAGATAAAGATTCTGATTAGCGAATTACGAATATTTTCATACTTGATTCCCGCCGCGTCACGATCGGGAGCGAGCCATGACAAGAGAGTGTCGAATGATTGTTGTGAGATCGACAATTAATTTTACAGAGAGAGGTCGGGAAAGCGAAGTGAGCAACGCTCTTCCGTAAAGTGAATTTTTAGTGATGCCGCTGAGTGTCGCTGTGATTGTCAGATCCGCATTGGCATCACGATGTACTTGTAATCGTAATCGCCATTTTCCGATGGCTTCAACTGCGCTTGCGAGTTGCCGTCTTTGAACTCAAACGCGACTTTAGCGTCGCCGATTACATTCAAAAACTCTTGTAGATATTGCGCATTAAAACCGATATCTGTGGCTTCGCCGGCGTAGTCGGTTTGAAGCGTTTCGTTAGCTTCGCCTTCTTCCGCGTTCTGTGAACTAATCACCAGTTGATTCGGCTCGAGGTGGAAACGAATCGCATGCGATCTTTCGTCAGCCATCAATGCCACACGTCGAATCGCGTGATTCAACAAGCTGCTGTTGAATTCAACAGTCTTGTCGTTGTTTTTAGGCATGACCATTTCGTAGTTCGGAAACTGACCGTAGAGCATGCGAGAAATCAGCAACCGTGGTCCGATCTGGAAATAGATGTGGTTCTCATCCATACCGAGGCTGATCTCTTCGTCGAAACCGGCCGTCAACTTGGTCAATTCAGCAAGCGTTTTGCGAGGAATCAGTGTGTCGATAGCGTCGGCGCCGTTCTTTGTGATGTTCTTCTTTTCGACGTAAGCAAGGCGGTGTCCGTCAGTCGTAACCATGCGCGCCCCTTCACTGTCCAGCATGAATTTTGCACCGGACAATGTGTAACGTGATTCTTCCTGAGTGATCGCGAAAATGGTTCGATCGATGAACGTTTTGATCACGTTGGCGGGAAGCTTTGTCGGCGCCGACTTGAAGGATGGCACCTCCGGAAACGCATCGCGAGAAACTCCAACCATCTTGAATCTGGCGCGATCACATTTTACCGTCACCCATTCGTTCTCTTCTTTTTTGAAACTCACCGGAGCGTCTGGCAACAACCGTGCTATTTCAAAGAGTTTGCGCGCCTGCACGCACATCGATCCGGGTGTTGTGATCTCGTCGGCGTCCATGTCGCAGCGAATCGTGACGTCGAGATCGGTGCCGGTGATTCTGATTGTTGTTTCACCGACGGATTCGATGAGTATGTTTGAGAGAACCGGAATCGTGTTCTTCTTTTCGACGACTCCCTGGACGAAACCTAGTTCCTTTTGCAGGTTCTGCTTGCTAACTACGAATTGCATTGCCATCTACTCCTTCAAACTTTCCACAACGTTAGCCGCCGATTCTTTTTCTACTATTCAGAAATCTGTAAAAGAAGATCTAGTAGAAGTAGTAGGGCCTGTGGATTTGTGAATTAGTATCCTAAACCCTACATTCCAACTTATTTATCCGCCCACAAGTGCCTGTGAAAGGCTGTGGATAAGTCTGGTCGATCTTCGGAAAAATCGGATTACCGGAAACATTAACACATTTCCACAAAACATCCTCTGTGGACTGTGGATAAAATCTTTTCACTTCGCTAGGGTTGCAACGATTCGGATAGTTCGGTGATAAGTCGTTGCAGCGTTTCATCTGTCGTTACGAGCGACTCGATCTTTTCAACGGAATGAATCACGGTCGTGTGGTGCTTGCCTCCGAACGCGCGACCGATCTCGGGATAACTGTGTTTCGTCAAGTGCTTGCAAAGGTACATCGCGACCTGACGCGGGTGCGAAATGTGCCGTGCGTTGTTTTTGGAGATCAGTTCTTCGCGAGTCAGTTTGTAAGTTGAGGCCACTAACTTCTGAATCTGTTGCATCGTAACCGCGGCCGACTCCTCTTCCTTCGCTATATTTCGTATCGCGTCCTGGGCGAGGCTCTTCGATATAGGTTCGCCCCTTAAAGACGAAATAGCGATCAACCGTATCAGTGACCCTTCCAACTCGCGCACGTTGCTCTTCACCCGCCCCGCGATGAACATCGCAACGTCATCCGGAATAGCAACACCGATTAGATCGCCTTTGCGTTTAAGAATCGCAATTTTAGTCTCCAAATCAGGCGGCTCGATATCAGCGATCAGACCCCACTCGAAACGAGAATGTAAGCGCTCTTCGAGTGTGGGGATCTCACGGGGCGGACAGTCGGAACTGATTACAATCTGCTTCTGTTGGTCGTAAAGCGCGTTGAACGTGTGAAAAAACTCTTCCTGAGTTCGCTCTTTTCCGGCCATGAATTGCACATCGTCGATTAACAACACGTCAACCGATCGGTACTTCTCGCGAAAACTCTGCGTTTTGTCGTAGCGGATCGCGTTGATGAGATCATTCATGAACCGTTCCGACGAGATATAGCAAAGCTTGAGATGTTGATTTCGAGACTTGATTGCGTGACCACAGGCGTGCATCAAGTGTGTCTTACCCAATCCGACACCACCGTACAGATAGAGCGGGTTGTAAGTCCTTCCTGGCGCTTCTGCGACAGCCAGAGACGCCGCGTGCGCAAACTGGTTGCAGGATCCGACCACAAAACTCTCGTAAGTGTATTTCGCACTCAGCGATGGTTCGGGATGTTGAATGGCGGACACATCTAAGTCTCGCGCGACGGCGACCGCCGCAGCAGCCCCACCGCCAGTTGGTACCGAGGCAGCGTTCTCAAGATGAGCCGGCTCGGGAGATGACAGCGACTCGCTTCGCCAATCAGATCCTTTTCCGATCACCCAGCCAACGGAGTAGTCGGAAAGGTGCAGGTCGTTCAACGAGTCTGCCAGAACAGTCGCGTAGTGATTGACCACCCAATCCTTAACGACCTGGTTCGGCGCACGCAGGTTAATGACGTGCTGAGAACTGTCGAGGCTTTCAAACTGGATTGGTGAAAACCAGGTCTCAAAAGTCTGTTGATTGAGCCGGCCTTTGAGGGAGTGAACTATGCGGCCCCAAACGTTAGTCTCTACAGAAGTGTTCATTAGTAAAACCGTGGAGGGGAAGGCTTCAATTCGGGTAAAGCCCACGCAATAGAACCGTACGAGTCGGGAGACGGCTCCATCCGACGAACTCTAACTGATCCTCTCCCCCCGTTCCTTCCTGTCAGCGCCCAGATGGGCAGAGCCGGAGCGTTTTCCACAACCATTTCCACAGGCCGTGGAAAAACCAGTCTACGGTTAAAGTGTTGCTTTAAAGTCTTTTAGTTTCAATTGTTTACAGGGTGGCGTCTTTCAAGGCGAGCGGAGACTAACACAGAACTTTCGGTTCGATCAAGGGACGGAGACGAATAAAACAACCCTGTGTTAAACGTTCCTTAAACCAAGAATTGGGGCTCACTTGGAGCCTTGATGGCGTACGAATAACGCTCGCATTCGACGGCTAAGTTGGGCCTCGTTTCTTGACATAAGTCCAACGTCAGATTAGTCTTGCCGTTTTCGTTTTGAGGAGAATTCATCGCTATGTCGAAACGCACTTTTCAACCGAACAACCGTCGACGCGCAAAAACGCACGGCTTCCGAGCGCGCATGGCGACCAAGAATGGACGCCTGGTCCTGAAGCGACGTCGCGCCAAAGGAAGAAAGCGCCTCACACCTTCGCACTACTGAAAGGCGTTGCGCTTTTCGGCATGCGTAATTATTTGCGAGACAGCCGAGAATTCCAACACGTCTACAGGAACGGCAAACGCCACGACGGCGTATTCATCACAGTATTTGTTATTGAAAATCAGGGATCGCGACATCGTCTAGGGGTGACGGCCTCAAAGAAGGTTTTAGGCAAGGCGGTTCAGCGAAACCGGGCGAAGCGGTTGCTTCGCGAAACATTTCGATCCAATGAACCTGCGCTGCGAACGCTCTCGAGAAACTACGATTGGGTCATAAATGCCAAGGCAGCGGTATTAAGTCAAAAGGTTCATGCCCCGGGGCTGGAACTAGCGGGAATCATTGAAAAGGTAGGTAGGTTGGAAACGCGCGATGTTTCAAGGTAAGCGATAGTGGCGTGAAGAGCATTCTGATCTCATTTCTCAGGTTTTATAAGTTGGCGATTTCACCACTGTTACCTCCTTCGTGCAGATTCAGTCCCACCTGTTCGCAATATGCGGCTGACGCCATTTCTCGTTACGGAGCATTGCGCGGAACCGCATTGGCCGCACGGCGAATACTCCGTTGCCACCCATTCAATCCGGGCGGTTACGATCCGGTCAAATAGTAGCGTTAATTTGAGGCCTGTGCGGCCGGCCAGTTATCAGTATCGTTAGTAAAAGATGAACCAGAAGCGAGTTTTATTAGCCTTATTGCTCTCATCCACAATTCTTATTTTGTGGAGCTTTCTCTTTCCTCCGGTAAAAACCCCACAGAACACTCAACCTGGTGCGTCGGCGAGTCCGGCTGCAACGGCCGAGGCGTCGCCGGCAAGTCAAACTGCTAACGCGAATCCAGCCGCGTCGACACCGGTTCAGGTTGTGAACCTGACGGCGGCGCCAAAGCGAACGATCACGATCGAGACACCATATTATCTGGCGAAGTTTGAGACGCTGGGAGCCGAACCTGTCAGTTGGATCATCACGGCCAACAGGCACAGTAAGCTTCCGATCTACTCGGTTAAGGGAAAGAAATCGGACAAGTTTCCCCTGGATCTGATCTCTCCTGAAGGGCTTAAGCGACAACCTCGTTTGGTGCCTCTTCAGTTGCAAACTGGCGACGCCGCATTGGACGAGCTGCTTCGTTCGGCTACCTATCGCGTCGAAGGCGTTGATAATCCGGAAGGCGACGTCCTGATCAAGTTGGGTCATGGTGAGAAGAAAGAGCTGACGTTTGTCTTCGACGAACCCGATCAGGTCCAGGTTAGAAAGACGTTAGTTTTCGACGCCGAACGCTACGAAACGGATCTGGCGGTTTCCATCAAGCGCGGCAACGCCGTGATGCCGCAAGTGAAAGTGGCTATCGGCCCGAGCATCGGCGACCAGGGAATCGATTACCACACGTTCTATTCAGTTGCTCCGGAAGCAGTCGCCGTCGTCAACAATAATGTCGAGCGGCATCTCGCTTCAGGTATCAATGGCAACAGCAGCAGTCCGGATCGCTTGTCATTGGCTGGTCCAATGGATTGGGCCGGCGTTGCGGACACGTATTTCGGAATGGTCGTCGTTCCGCCGAAGACGACGGAAGGTCTTGAGTATCGGACCACCGCTTACGAGCATACGCATAATGGTGCTGCGCCTGAGAAAAGGTTTCTGATTACGGCGTACGTACCGATTCCTTCTGATGGTTCGCGCTCGATTGTTTACGCTGGTCCAAAAGATCATTTTATGCTTGAGCAGACGAGCGAATACGTGAGTGGGGTAGTCCAACGCTCTGTCGATCTCGATGGACTAATCGATTACGGGTATTTCTCGTGGCTTTCGCGACCGCTGGCGGTGCCGATTCTTCAGGCGATCACGTTCCTGAATAAACTGACCGGCAGTTACGGGGTCGCGATCATTCTGTTCACGATCGTGATTTACTCGCTGTTCTTCCCGTTGAAGTGGCGCTCGTCAAAGGCAATGAAAAAAGCTGCGAAGCTGGCGCCGAAGATGAAGGAGCTCCAAGAGAAGATCAAAGGCCTCAAGCAGAACGATCCGCGTTTGAAAGAGCTGCAAATGGAGCAGCTTAAGTTAATGAAGGAAGGCAATCCGCTCGGCGGCTGTTTACCGCTGCTGATTCAGATGCCATTCCTGTTCGCGCTCTATCGTGCAATTACGATCTCGTTGGACTTCCGCCAGGCGAGTTTTCTGTGGATCCCGGATCTCTCCGCCGCGGAGCCGTATCTGATTCACATTCTGCCGATCCTGATGACGGGCACGATGGTGATACTGCAGTTGGTAACGCCTGCGCCGTCAGCCGATCCGCTGCAACGCAAAATGATGGCGATCGGTATGCCGATCTTCATGCTTTACATTTTGTGGAGCGCGCCTTCAGGCTTAGTTCTTTACTGGTTGGTTGGTAATATTGTTGGATTCAGTCAGCAGTTCTTGATAAACCATTGGACCAAGTCGGACGATGACAAGGTTCCGGAGCCGCCGGCCAAGGGGCCGCAAAAACGGAAGAAGCGACCCGATCCGGTGCCGTCAGGTCCGTGAATTACTTCGTGTGAGTTAGTAAATTATGAGTGAGGCCACGCAACAGGCAGCAGAGTTTCTCGAAAACATCTTCGACCAGACAGGTCTGCAACTGCGAGTGAAAGTAAAGCAGTCGGTCAGCGGCGAAATCCTGGATCTCGAGGGCCACGATGCGGAAGTGCTTCAGGCCCAGACCGGCGAGTTACTCGAATCACTGCAACACCTGGTCAATCAGGTGTTCGGTCGAAGTCTGGCTGTGGGAGAGCGGTTGGTTTGCGACGTGCACGGATTCCGGGCGACGCGTGAGGCTGAGCTCCAAGCGATGGCCAATCTCGCCGCCAGTCGGGTGCGACAGACCGGCGTCGCGTTTACGTTTGAGCCGATGAGCGCTAATGAACGACGGATCATCCATCTGACGCTCGCCGATAGTCCTGATCTTTCCACGGAGTCGATCGGCGAAGGCGCCGAGCGCAAGTTGAGAATAAGTCCGAAGAGCGCTGCCCGCCACAGCTAGTCGAAAGTCCCCTCCGACGTCTTCTTTCACAACGTAACGATGAGCACGATCGTCGCATTATCGACTCCACGAGGCCGCGGCGCTCTTGCTGTGGTTCGTTTGAGTGGTCCACTCGCGATCAACATCGCGACCCAGATGGCCGGCCTCGGTGACATCGAACCGAGAAGGGCGAAGCTCACCAAACTCACCAAAGAAGATCAGATTATTGACGAAGCAATCCTTACTTGCTTTCTGGCGCCACACTCGTTGACCGGTGAAGACGTAGTCGAGATCAGTTGTCACGGCTCGCCGGCGGTTGTTCGACAGATCGTGGATCGAATGCTGGAGCTCGGTGCGGTGTTGGCTGGACCAGGTGAGTTCACTTTGCGCGCGTTGTCGAATGGAAAGATCAACCTGGCCCAGGCGGAAGCGATTCGCGATCTGATTTCTGCGCAGACTGACGCAGCCGTCAAACAGGCTGCGCGACAGATGAATGGAGAGTTGTCGAACATACTCAATCCGTTCAAAGAGAAGTTGGTGGATGTGATCGTGTTGCTCGAGTCAGCGCTTGAGTTTGTTGAAGACGATCTACCGTTGCCGCGCGTTAGCGAAATCGAAGATACACTTGCTTCCGTGGTCGCGGGTGTGGAGAAACTGAGTACAAGTTTCAGTGCGGGGCGGTTGCTGCAGGATGGAGTGCGCGTAACGATAGCGGGTCGACCAAATGTCGGTAAGTCTAGTCTTTTCAATAGTTTAGTGGCTCATGAGCGAGCGATTGTAACGGAGATACCGGGCACCACACGCGATACGCTATCCGAAGCGATCGATCTTGGTGGAATTCCTGTCATCCTTACGGATACGGCAGGCGTGCGTCAGACAACTGACGGGATCGAGACGCTTGGCATCGAACGAACACATCGTGCGATGAGTGATGCTGATCTCGTTCTCGTCGTAATCGATGGCGCCGATGATCTTGGACCAGCAGATCGCGATCTCTTGAGTCAAACGGCGGAGAGCCGTCGACTGATTGTGATGAACAAGAGTGACCTGCCGTCGTTCAGAGACGTGAATGGTTGTCTGGGAGAGGCTCGAACTATTAATGTGTCAGCGTTGACTGGAGAAGGTCTCGACGATTTGCGCACTGCGATGCTCGAGACTTTAAATAGCGCCGGAGTTGAAGACCAAGGATTGCTTATCACGAATGTGCGGCATTACGATCTGTTGTGTCGGACGAGGCAGGAAATCGAGTTGGCCCAGGTGGCCTTTCGTGATCGGCATAGTGAAGAGTTGGTGCTGGTGCCGTTACATAACGCGCTGAAGTACCTGGGCCAGATTACAGGTGAGACGACGACGGAAGATATTCTGTCGGAGATCTTTGCGACCTTTTGTATCGGCAAGTAGGACAAGGCACGATCGATGTCATTCGATGAGATTTTCAGTGTGATTGTGATTGGCGCCGGACACGCCGGCTGCGAGGCGGCTTCCGCTGCGGCGCGGCTTGGGGCGGAGACCGGACTGATCACGCTGAACCTCGACCTCGTTGGGCAGATGTCGTGCAATCCCGCGATTGGTGGCATCGCTAAGGGGCATCTAGTACGAGAGATTGATGCGCTCGGCGGCATCATGGGCCGAGTGATCGACCGGACTGGTATTCAGTTCCGGTTGCTGAATCGATCGCGCGGCCCGGCTGTGCAGTCGCCTCGTGCACAGGCGGACCGCTTGCGCTATCGCGCCGAGATGCGTCGCACACTCGAAGCGACTCCCAATCTGCATTTGCGGCAAGGCAAGGTCGTCGATTTTGTAATTCGCAATGGGCGGATCGCTGGCGTGACGCTAGAAGACGGTCGATGTTTTGGCGCACAGGCGGTAGTCGTTGCGACCGGAACGTTCCTAAACGGGCTCATTCATACAGGCAGACGTACCTACCGTGGCGGTCGCGCTGGGGAGCCGGCGTCTATCGAACTCGCAGAAGCTTTGAAAATTCTTGGGTTCCCGGTCGGCAGACTAAAGACGGGCACCCCGCCGCGCCTTGATGGCCGCACGATTGACTGGAGCGCGTTCGAACCGCAACCGGGAGATCGATCGCCAGTCCCGTTTTCATTTTCCACCGACAAAATCGAGCAGGAACAGATCAAGTGTTACATCGGATATACGACTGAGCGCGTCCACGAGACGATTCGAGAAAACATAGCCGAGTCACCGCTTTATTCGGGAAAGATTCGTGGGGTTGGGCCGCGCTACTGTCCGTCTATTGAAGACAAGGTCGTAAAGTTTTCAGATAAGTCGCGGCATCAGCTCTTCCTGGAGCCGGAAGGACATAACACGAACGAAGTCTATTTAAATGGCTTTTCGACCTCCCTCCCCGCCGAAATGCAGCAGGATCTGGTGCGCATGATTCCGGGACTGGAAGACGCTCGAGTCATCCGGCCTGGTTATGCCATCGAGTATGACTTTGTCGATCCGCGGGAGTTGGGACCGGATCTGCAAACATCGCGAGTTGCGGGGCTTTTTCACGCCGGCCAGATCAATGGAACGACTGGTTATGAAGAGGCTGCGTGTCAGGGATTGGTCGCCGGAATCAACGCCGCGCTCTTCACTCAAAAGCGCGCGCCACTGCGACTACGACGAGACGAGTCCTACACCGGCGTGCTGGTTGAGGATTTGATCAATCAGGGTGTTGATGAGCCCTATCGCATCTTCACATCACGCGCTGAGTATCGCCTGGCGCTTCGGTACGATAATGCTGATGAACGACTCGCCCAATACGGTCGGGAGATTGGGCTAGTCGGTGACTCCGATTGGGAACGATTTAATGTACGGCAGACGCGACTCGCGCGCCTGCGTTCAGCCCTCGAGAACACTCGGCTTCGCCGTTCAGACATTCAGCACGCCGCCGTTTCTGCCCTGCTCGAGACGGATCTCGGCGACGTGATTTCGCTGGCACAACTCGCGAAGAGGCCCAAAGTGACCACCGACCTGATCATGTCGCTTCTTCCGAGTGATTTGAAGCCGATTGCGGAAGTTGACCTGACTTCCGTACTGGCGGATTCCCTTTACTCCGGCTATTTGGAATCCCAAAAAGCAACGATCACCCGGCTCTATCAACATGACGCGCTGAGAATCCCGAGCGAGACAGTTTTTGCGAAAATCAGCGGCCTTTCAAACGAGGTTGTCGAGCGTCTCGGTCGGGCGCGTCCCGAGACTTTTGGTGAAGCGCGCCGCCTGCCCGGTCTGACGCCGGGCGCGCTTTCGACGCTGTTGGTTTTCCTTTCAGCACAACAAAAAAGCGCCTAGGGGACACGTGAAACATCTCCCGTTACGGGTTTTGTGGTAGTGTGTGCGGGACACGTGAAACTAACTCCGGAAGGTGCCCTCGCTCGATAAATGGCTAGAATAATAGCCGTAGCGAACCAAAAAGGCGGAGTCGGTAAGACAACTACCGCGGTAAATCTCGCCGCCATCATTGCCAGTTGGGGAAATCGGGTCCTGCTCGTCGATGCCGACCCGCAAGGAAACGCGACTTCAGGTGCCGGCATCCAGCGGGGCAGTTTCAGGCGCGGGCTTTACCATTCCCTTGTCCTTGATGAGCCAGTCTCTGCCATCACATTGCCGAGCGTCGTTACGTCCCTCGACGTCGTTCCCTCCAACAAGGACCTCGCCGGTGCGGAGATCGAACTAGTCGAGGTCGAACAACGCGAGTTTCGACTGAAACGAGCGCTCGCCGTGGTTGAGCCCAATTATGAATACCTGATAATCGATTGCCCCCCATCGCTTGGCCTGCTAACACTCAACGCACTGACGGCGGCGAAGTCACTTGTCGTGCCGATTCAATGTGAATATTACGCACTCGAGGGCGTCACCGAGCTCTTCGACACGCTCGCCCGGATCCGTCGCCTTCACAACCCCGGCCTGATGATTGAAGGATTGCTACTCACGATGTACGACGAGCGCACGAATCTGTCCGCAGCCGTTGCTGCTGATTTGCGCGACTTCTACGGGCTCCAGGTGTTTCAGTCGGTAATCCCACGTAACGTACGGCTGGCCGAAGCCCCAAGCCATGGGAAACCAATAATCAGTTACGACGCTAATTCGAAAGGGGCCGAGGCGTACTCGCGATTGGCCCGGGAGATCGTCTATGAATCGAAAAGCGCTGGGTCGGGGTCTGGGGGCGCTGCTGTCCTCTGACCGCACGATCGATCTCGGAACCGAACCGTCCGAAATTGATTTGGACTCCATTGTTCCCGGGCCGATGCAGCCGAGAACGAACTTTGACGAAGCGGCGCTGGAAAGCCTTGCGGAATCTATTAAGACGCATGGCATAGTCCAGCCCCTACTTGTCAGGCGTCGAGGCGAAGGGTTCGAATTGATCGCCGGTGAGCGCCGCTGGCGGGCGGCGAAGCTGGCCGGGCTAACCAAAGTTCCTGTGCTGGTGAAAGAGGTCGCCGACCAAAACCTTTTGGAGATCGCGCTGATCGAGAATATACAGCGCGAGGACTTGAACCCAATCGAAGAAGCGCTAGCCTACAAACGCCTTATCGAGAACGTCGGTCTTACCCAGGAAGCGCTCGCTGCCCGAGTTGGCAGGGATCGTTCCTACATCACTAACTACTTACGGCTACTGAAGCTCCCGCCGGACCTTCAACAACTCGTCATCGAGGGACGGCTCACCACGGGCCATGCTCGTACGATAGTCGGTTTGTCGCATGTGGATGTTCAGCGCCGACTCGCTCGGCAAGTTATCGAGGATGGCTTATCTGTGAGGGCTACGGAGATCCTGGTCCAGAAAGCATCTGCCGACCGACCACCAAAAGCTCCGCGAATCTCACAACCGGTCGACCCGAACATCAGGGCGGCTGAGACGAAACTGCGGCGGGCGTTGGGTACACAGGTGCGCATAGTACAGATGGGAACTGAGGGGCGCGGAAAGGTCGAAATAAGTTTCTATAACCCACAGGATTTAGATCGCATTTACGATCTACTGATCACTGCCGCCCCAGTGTAATCAGTACAACGACCAACAGTACAAAGTACAGCTGAGGTTTCGGGGAAATTTGGTATCGGGCGTCCAGGTGTTGTCCACAAGTCGGTCGGTTGACCCTTTATTGTCACCATGTTAGACTCGCCCGCTTTTCGGCGGACATAATCAACTCACAGAGTAGAGGAATCGGATGTTCCTGGCGGAAGCCTCAATTCAGTTGGTTCCTGACGGTACCTTGCTGCTCCACATGCTGTTCATAGCGGTGATGGTGTTCGTCCTGAATCGCACCCTGCTTAAACCCATCAATCAAATATTGGCCGAGCGGGAAAAGCAGATTGGAGGTCGTCTCAGCGAAGCGCAGAGGTTGAGTGCCGAAGCCGAAGAGAAGAAGAAGAACTACCAGGCAAAATTACGCGAAGCACGCGCAGACGGCTATCGCCTATTAGAAAAGGAACGTGCCGCCGGCCTGAAAGAGAAGGATGAGAAGGTGCGGCAGCATCGCGAAGAGCTTTCCCAAGCGGTTGCGAAGGAACGCGAATCGATCCAAAAACATCAGGAGCAGGTCCGAGCCGAACTTGAAGCGCAAGCAGACTCAGTCGGTGTGTTGATAAGTTCTCAAATCCTGCGCCGGCGTATTTAGCGACTCGATATCACATTGGCGATGTACTACATACTGGCCGCTATCGAATTGCCCGCGTGGATGAACTATCCAGGACTCGAATTCTGGAAGTTTTTCAATCTCTTTGTTTTTGTCGCGGTGATGATCTACATCCTGCGACGGAAGATAAGCGAAGCTCTCGCCGCGAGGCGTGACGCGATCAAGCAGGAGCTGGTCGACGCGCAGGAACGACGGGAACGAGCATTGGCCCAGGTTGCCGAGGCTGACACGTTATTGGGCCGGCTTGATGCGGACATTCAATCGGTTCACCAACAGGCGCAGGAGGAAGCGCAATCCGAACGCGAGCGATTAGCGGCTGCTACCAAGCGCGAACTCGAAAAGTTGGACCACCAGGCGAGTAGAGAAATGGAAACGGCGGACAAAATCGCCCGCAAGCAACTCCGGCAGTTCTTCGCAAAGAGAAGCATCGATGTTGCGCGCAAGACAGTAAGCTCACAAATGAATCCCGAGGACGACGTGTTACTGATTAGCGAAAGCATCGGTGAACTGAGGAGGACTCGAGTTTGAGCTTGCAGACCGTTGCGCGTCGTTACGCGTCAGCCCTTGCCGACGTTGTCGTTGAAAGAAAAGAGGAGCGCGAGGTCCAACAGGAGATCGACCAGTGGGCCTCGATGATTGAAGCGAATCCGCAATTGAAAGAGGTCTTCGCGAATCCCACCGTCGGATACGATGAAAAACGCAAAGTTCTCGAGGAGCTAATCTCGCGCACCCGCGTGAGACCGACAACGGCGAGCTTTCTTCGCGTGTTGTTAAGAAATCAGCGCCTCTCTCAGTTGCGAGATGTAGCCGAACGATTTGCCCTCGTGCTCGACGAGCGCGGCGGCGTAGTTTCCGCGAGCGTAACGACGGCAAAACCAATCTCAGAAGATCTTAAGAACCAACTGCGCGACTCATTGGCGGCCGCGACCGGGCGTCGCGTGCGCGTCACTTTCAACACTGACGAGACAATCATCGGCGGTCTGGTTGCGCGCATCGGCTCAACCATATTCGATGGCTCAGTTGAAAACCGATTGGAACGTTTGTCAGAGGAACTCGCCGGTAGTTAAAACGGAAGTAATTAGAGGAAATCATGGAACCGATAAGAGCTAGCGAAATCAACGAAATTATTCGTAAACAGATCGAGAACTTCGATAACAACGGCACCGTCACCGAGGTCGGAACCGTTATCAAGATTGGTGACGGCATCGCTGAGTTACACGGCCTGGAAAAAGTAATGGCCGGCGAACTGCTCGAATTTCCCCATGACGTTCGCGGTTTGGCGCTCAACCTGGAAGAGGACAAGGTCGGCGCGGTGCTATTCGGCGATTTCCAGACGATCCGTGAAGGCGATCTGGTGAAGCGCACTGGACGCATCATGCAGGTTCCCGTCGGAGAGGCGCTGGTCGGCCGTGTAGTGGATGTGCTGGGTAACCCGATTGATGACGCTGGTCCAATCGTCACCGAGCACTACTATCCTGTCGAGCGCATCGCTCCTGGAGTGGTCGATCGGCAGCCGGTGAAAGAGCCACTACAAACCGGTCTGAAAGCGATCGATGCTATGGTGCCAATCGGCCGCGGTCAGCGCGAGCTGATCATTGGAGATCGACAAACGGGCAAGACCGCTGTCGCCGTTGACACGATCATCAACCAAAAAGGCAAGGACGTAATTTGCATCTACGTCGCAATCGGCCAGAAGGCCTCGACTGTAGCCCAGGTAGTGAAAACACTGCAGGACTTCGGCGCGATGGATTACACGATTGTGATCAAAGCGACCGCTTCCGATCCGGCGGCGATGCAGTTCCTTGCGCCCTACTCGGGCGCAGCCATGGGTGAGTATTTCCGCGACAACGGCAAGCATGCATTGACGATCTACGACGACCTTTCAAAACAGGCGGCCGCGTATCGCGAGATCTCGCTGCTGCTTCGGCGTCCGCCGGGCCGCGAGGCTTACCCCGGAGACGTTTTCTACCTGCACTCGCGTCTCCTCGAAAGGGCGGCGAAACTCTCTGACCTGAAGGGCGGCGGTTCGCTAACAAGCTTGCCAATCATCGAAACCCAGGCAGGTGACATCTCGGCTTACATTCCAACAAACGTGATTTCTATCACCGACGGCCAGATCTTCCTCGAAGCAGACCTCTTCAACAGTGGTTTCCGTCCGGCGATCAACGTCGGAAACAGCGTATCGCGCGTGGGCGGATCGGCGCAGATCAAGGCGATGAAACAGGTGGCTGGAACGCTGCGGTTGGACTTGGCCCAATTCCGCGAGCTCCAGGCGTTCGCACAGTTTGGTTCCGACCTCGATCGCGCTACCCAGGCGCAGTTGGCGCGCGGACAACGTCTGACGGAAATCCTTAAGCAACCGCAGTATCAACCGATGGACGTTGAGAAGCAGGTCCTCGTAATCTGGGCCGCCACCAACGGTTATGTTGACGATGTTGCGGTCGAAGATGTTCGTCGCTTCGAATCGGGCCTTTTGAAGTTCATAGAGAACTCGCACCCCGGTCTGCTCGCAGCTATTGCTGAAAAGAAATCGTTGACGGATGAGATCAAGGGCGACCTTAAACAGGTTCTGGAAGACTTCAAGGACTCCTGGCAACGAGAATCTGAGGACGTAGATTTTGCTCCGCCGTCAGCAAGAGACGCCTCGACGGCCGCGGCCCCAACAGCTTAAGCGATGCCGAATCTTCTGGACATTCGCCGGCGCATCAAGTCGGTCAAGAACACGCAGCAGATTACTAAGGCCATGAAGATGGTGTCTGCCGCGAAACTCAAACGCGCGCAGGATCGCGTCGTCACTGCGCGTCCGTTTGCAAACAAGATGATGGAGGTGCTCGGCCAGCTTGCGAAGCGGACCGATGAGAATTTCCATCACCCTTTGCTCGATCTACGCGGCGACGAGCGCTACCTGCTCGTTCTCGTGACCGCCGATAAAGGACTGTGCGGCGCCTTCAACACAAATCTTACTAAGGCTGCACAATCTTTCATCAAAGATAATCCGAACAAAACGATTGAGCTTCTCCCAATCGGACGTAAGGGCCGTGATTTCTTCCGCAATCGACACGCAACCCTCGTCGGGGAGTTTCTCGGATTGACCGGCAAAGGGCGCGTCGAGTTTTCAGAAGCGCTCGAAGTTGCTCGCCACATCATAAAGCTCTACACCGACGACACGGGGATCGACAAAGTCTTTCTCATCTACAACGAATTCAAATCGGTACTGTCGCAGCGTGTCGTGCTCGAACAGTTGCTGCCTGTCGCACGCGCGCAGGAAGAAGAACCGGAAGCGAAGTCTCAACAGCCCGTTACACTCGTCGACTATATCTACGAACAGCCTCCTGAAGAAATGTTGGGCCGGCTGTTGCCGCGGCTGGTGGAAACACAGATCTTTCGCGCGTTGCTCGAGTCGGTAGCCTCCGAACATGGCGCGCGCATGACCGCTATGGATTCCGCGTCGAAGAATGCGAGCGAACTCATCGATACTTTGACGTTGAACATGAATCGCGTCCGTCAGGCGGCAATCACTAATGAGATCATCGAAGTCGTTTCCGGAGCGGCTGCCCTCTAGTACGCCGCGCCGAACGATTAGCCGTTACCTCCCGCTCATCGCATGGATGGCGTTTATCTCGTTTGCTTCCACCGGCAATTTCTCCGCCGGAAACACGTCACGAATAATTGGACCACTGGTGCTGTGGTTGTTTCCGGACACGAGCCCAGAGACGATGCTCACGATTCACGCTGCCACCCGGAAGATCGCACACCTCGCGGAGTATGCGCTGCTCGGAATTCTCGCGGCGCGGGCTTTTCGCGGTTCGCCGCGGGAGGCGCTGAGCGAGCGATGGTTTGGGATTTCGCTGGTACTCGTAATTGTCTACGCCCTGGCCGATGAGTATCATCAGTCCTTCGTTCCATCCCGCACCGGCACGATTTACGACAGTCTGATTGATATAGCCGGTGGTTTTGCCGCTTTGGTCATTGTCAGACGTCGTGACTGGTTCGGGCGTGCATCAAATTCCCCCGTCTGATCGTATAATTTGCTGGTTTCGATTCTGTTAGGAAGATGAGGCTCAAATGGGAATACTTGACCGCCTAAGCCCGAGTTCGCAGTTCATTGAAGTAATTGAGTGGCTCGACAGTAGCAGCAACACTCTCGTGTACCGATTTCCTGTGAAAGACCAGGAGATCAAGAACGGCGCACAGTTAATTGTGCGCGAATCGCAGGCCGCGATTTTTGTGCATGAGGGTCAGATTGCGGACCAGTTTCCCCCGGGCCGTTACACGATCGACGGCGGTAATACGCCAATCCTTTCGAAGCTGGGCGCTTGGAAGTACGGTTTCAACTCGCCCTTCAAGTCAGAGGTCTACTTCGTCAACACCAAACAGTTCACCGACTTGAAGTGGGGCACGCCCAATCCGGTGATGATGCGCGACACCGACTTCGGCATGGTCCGGCTGCGCGCCTTTGGTATCTATTCTATTCGTGTCGCAGAACCGAAGGCGTTCATTAAGGAGATCGCGGGGACGAACGCGCACTTCGTAACCGAAGATGTTGAAGGTCAACTTAAGCGGACGCTGGTCAGCGGCTTTAGCGACGCCCTCGCCGAGTCGAAGATTGCCGCCCTCGATCTAGCGTCAAACTACGACGAGCTCTCCGTACTGACCCGTCAAAAGCTGAACGAAGAATTTCAGACGTACGGTTTGCAGCTAACAAAGTTCCTTGTTGAAAACATCTCGTTGCCGCAGGAAGTGGAAGCGGCGATGGACAAGCGCACTTCGATGGGTGTAATTGGCGACGTGGGTCGTTACACGCAGTTCCAGGCTGCCGACGCCATGCGCGATGCGGCACAAAATCCTTCGGGCGGCGCGGGCACTGGAGCAGGACTCGGCGCCGGTTTTGCGGTCGGGAATGCGATGGCGGGCGCGATGACCGACGCGATTCGACAAGCAAAAGAAGGCGGCGCTGCCTCCCAGCCAGCCGCTACCAACGCGGGCATTCCTTGTTCCAGCTGCGGTCATCGCAACGATCCCAATGCGAAGTTTTGCGTGGAATGCGGTGCGAAGCAGGGACCAGCGAAGTGTGCGAATTGCCAGGCAGATCTGGCCCCCGGTGCTAAGTTCTGCAATGAGTGCGGGCAGAAAGTTTAGCTTGATTGGTTAGAACACAGGTTTTGTCCTCATGTTGAGAGCGTTGACGCGTCCGCGCCGGGTAGTTATCACCGGCATGGGGTGTGTCACTCCTTTGGGGATCGGCCGCGAAACGTTTTGGCGCGGACTCCTTGCTGGAGACAGCGGAGTCCGTCGCATTTCGGCCTTTGATCCCTCAAGTTTTCCTGTCCAGATCGCCGCCGAAGTACCATCATTCGACTGGCAAGCACAACTCAATCCCAAAGATCGCAAGCATGTTCCGCGCACCGTGCCGTTGGCCCTTGCAGCTGCGCGTGAGGCACTCGAAGACGCGCGTATCTTTCCAAACGATCTGTCACTGGACGAACGCCGCGCGATCGGCGTCCAGCTGGGCACGGGTGGAGGCGGACTCGCTTTCACCGAACAACAGTACGAATACTGGTACGTTGGTCCAACCAGCAAAGCGAGTGTTTACACGATCCCGGCGTCGACACATGGAGGATTGTCGAGCGAGCTCTCGATGGCGTTTGGCCTGCGTGGGTTGTCGCACATCGTCTCCACGGGTTGCACCAGCTCCACAGACGCGATCGCTTACGCCGCGCAACACATCGCACTCGGCCGCCAGGACGTGATGCTGACCGGCGGTGTCGACGCTCCAATCGCACCCGGGATCCTCGCCGGCTTCAATCTAATGACCGTCCTCACAAACAACTGGAACGATGAACCCCATCGAGCATCGCGACCGTTCTCTCGAAATCGTTCAGGAATGGTGTTGGGCGAGGGCGCTTGGATCTACGTCCTCGAAGAGCTGCGACACGCTACGAATCGCGGTGCGAAGATATACGCCGAGATTCTTGGCTATGGGGCAACGTGTGACGCATACCATCGTGTGCGACTGGCGGAAGATGGCGACGAACCCGCGCGCGCGATGCGACTCGCGCTCGAAGACGCTGGTTGTGAACCCTCAGATATCGATTACGTGAATCTCCACGGCACATCGACGCTGCTGAATGATCGCATCGAGACCAGCGCGTTGAAGCTCGCGTTTGATGGTCAGGCTACGCGCATACCGATGTCGGCGACAAAATCGCAGATCGGACATCCGCAGGGCGCGAGCGGCGCGGCGGGTCTGAGCGCGGCGCTTTGCGCGATGCATACAAACAAAATCCCACCAACAATCAATCTCGACGATCCCGACCCGGATTGCGATCTCGATTACGTCCCCAACGAAGCGCGCGAAGCGAATGTGCGAGTCGCACTATGTAACTGCATCGGCTTTGGCTCGAAGAACAGTGCCCTTGTGGTCTCTAAGGTTGCTTAACTCATAGTGTTCTTTTGTGCCCTTTTGACGAATGTTCGACAAGTTCAACCGGCGAAGTTACAAACTCGAACACATCGACACGGGTAACTACACGGCGTCCGAATACGAAGACTGCATCGGCGAGCTGCAACTTGTTAATCGCTGGATGGGTGATGCTCACACATTGAAAAGCACGCTTTTCCGGGAGGTCGCGTCAGCTGAACTCAGAGACTTCTCCGTGCTTGATGTCGGCGCCGGATCGGGAGAACTGTTGCGCATCACCGCGGCCTGGGCCAGAGAAACGGGCCGCACCGTTCGTGCCGTGGGACTTGAACTGAACGAACGCTCCGCGGAAGCGATTCTCGAAGAGTCGCGTGCGTTTCCAGAGATCGCTTCAGTGCGAGGCGATGCCTTGTCGTTGCCGTTTGCGAACGGGGATTTTGATTACGTGATCTGTTCGTTGTTTACGCATCATTTTGTCGAGGAGCAAGTCGTTCAGATTCTTCGCGAGATGAAGCGGGTCGCGCGCCGGCGAATCATCGTGATCGATCTTCATCGTCACCCGATTGCTTACCTTCTTTACACGACGCTTGGAAAGTTGGTGTTGAAGAACAGGTTACTCCGTCACGACGGTGCACTGTCAATACTGCGAAGTTTCAAAGCGGACGAATTATTCGAACTGGCGAAGCGAGCCGGACTGCGCAATGTTGGGGTGAGTCGCCACTTTCCGTTTCGTTTGGTTTTGAATGCTCAAATCACATAAAGACAACTACGACGTGATCATCGCGGGCGGTGGACCAGCGGGCGCCAGTGCCGCGATCCATCTCGCCGCCGGCGGTGCGCGCGTGTTGCTGATCGAGCAAAAGAAGTTCCCGCGGGCAAAGTTGTGTGGCGAGTTCATTTCTCCTGAATGCCAAACCCATTTTGAAAAGCTCGGGGTAGCCGACGCGCTGATCTCGTCCGGTCCGGCTTTACTTGATGAAACTGTTTTTTACTCGAGCAAGGGACATCACGTTGCGGTCCCTAGCAAATGGTTTTGTAGCGGACGCTCAGCGTTTGGCTTGAGTCGCGCGGTTATGGACGAGATCCTGCTGCGGCGCGCACAAGACAATGGCGTTGTCGTTCACGAAGGCTTGAGCATCACGGAACCGGTGTTGGACGGTCACAGGGTCGTTGGCGTACGCGTGAAGATCGATGGTGGTCTTCAAGACTATTGCGCGCCGCTCACGATCGACGCAACTGGGCGAGCTCGCATTGTGTCGCGAAAAATCGGCCAGGCGAACGGCAAAGTCAAACGTCCGAGCCTGGTCGCGTTCAAAGCACATCTGAAGCAAACGAGGGTCGCCGCTGGATCATGCGAGATCTATTTTTATCCCGGTGGTTATGGTGGATTGAGCACCGTAGAAGCAGGAACCAGCAACCTCTGTTTCATCATTGCCGCTAAAAGCGTGAAGCGCTGTAACTCTGACCCAAATGTCGTCCTGCGTGAAATCCTGATGATGAATCGGCGTGCTGCTTATACGTTGGAAAATGCGCAGGTCTGTTCCGACTGGCTCAGCGCGTCGTGGGAGCGATTTGGCCGCCAGCGCCCGAGTCCCGCGCCTGGTTTACTGGCGATCGGTGATTCGGCGGCTTTTATCGATCCTTTTACGGGTAGCGGCATGCTGATGGCCTTTGAAAGTGGCGAATTGGTTGCGCAAACGATTCTTCGCCGGCAAAACGATTCCCTGGCGTCGTTAGAAGCGGATTACACCAAAGCTTATCGCCGAACGTTTGACGCTCGTCTCCGAATTTGCGGATTGCTTCGGCGCGCTGCGTTCAGTCCTCGGCTCGCCGATCTGGGCGTTGCGATTTGCGGCTCCAGCGATCGCGTTCGCAACCTTCTCGTCCGCGCCACACGCTCCCACGCAAAATTAGATAAATTCTTGCCACACAATAGTCTTTTAGAGTAAAAAGGCTGAGCAGTTTTGGTCTCTCTACACGGCTTCTAATCTCAAGGGAGCGCAATGGATAGCGGCGCACGATTCACTCCCACGCGCTGACAGTAATCGGAGACGGATCTCCGACGTGCAATCTCGTCCACGGAAAGCGAAACGTAAACCAGGTCTTTAGTGACTGCGCGAGTACTAGAGTCGCGAAACTAGTTAAGGAGAATACGGCGATGTTTGTATCCTTCATGTCCGGACTTGTCAGATCATGTCGCATCACTTCTCTGCTGCTGATCACCCTCGCAGCAGCGAGTGTCGCCTTCGGACAGGCGCAGTCGAATGCTGCCGACCTGCAGGGGACGGTCAGAGACGCTATTCAAGCCGTGATTACAAACGCGACCGTCACGGTGCGTAATCCCTCCACAAACGTCACCCGTACCACCACCACTAACGACGAGGGGTTCTATCGCGTCATCAACTTGCCGCCCGGCGATTACGAGGTCACGGTCGAGGCGCAAAATTTCAAAAAATACGTGGCGTCTAAGTTTACCGTCACCGTCGGACAGACCGCTGAACTAAACGTCACACTCCAGCCCGGAGATATCTCCGAGGTAGTCACCGTCTCCGATGCAACTTCGGAAATAGTTGAGCAGACGAAGACCGCAATCGCAACCACGATCCAACAGCAGCAGATCAATAGCCTCCCGATAAACGAACGCAACTACATCAATTTCACCACCCTGACGTCGACTGTGGGGCGCGATAACGGCCGTCCGATCGGACCAGCGCCCACCACGGGCTTGAACTTCGGCGGGCAGCGCGGACGTTCGAACCTCGTTCAGGTCGATGGCGCTGACAACACTGACAACTCAGTGAACGCTTCGAAATCAACGGTTAGTCAGGAAGCGGTGCAAGAGTTTCAGGTCGTGTCTAACTCGTTCGCGGCAGAGTTTGGCCGTTCTGCCGGCGGTGTCGTGAACGTCGTCACGAAATCAGGCACGAGAGAGTTTCACGGCAACATGTTTGGGTTCCTGCGTCACCGCAGCTTCCAGGCTCGTAACGCTTTTGCCCCGATTGAGGATCCGCCGTTTACGCGAACGCAGTATGGTTTCACGATCGGTGGCCCGTTTAATCCGGAGCACACGTTCTTCTTCTTCGCCTTCGAACAACGACGACGCAACGAGTCCGGATTCTTCACCAGCAACGTGGCTCAGGGATTGACCGGATCGGCGACGATTCCGGTAATTCCGGGACTCAATCCCGTCGCGCGCACGTTTAATAACATCACTCCGCAGCAAGCCGGTTTCATCAATGCTCTTGTGGCTTTGGGAACGCCAACCACCGTCTGCGGAGCTCGCGCGTATGCGTTCTTTGCATCCAGTGGCGGCACCACCGCTTTGACCGGGAGCAATCCGTTGACGTCACCAAACGACGGCAGCTTGTGTCCAGCGATCAGTCCCATCTTACCAGGCGCAATTGGACCACGTTTCATTCTTTCGGGCGCGCCAGTGCCCAGCGGTACAACCAACGCCGCCGGAGACTTTATAGCGTTCCGGCCGCTGAACGGACTGCAACGCGTGTTTCCAATTACCGACAGAACGACCTTCAACTCGTTCCGCCTCGACCACTTCATTACACCCAGTCAGCATTTGACATTGAGGTTTGGTTACAACCCAAGCGAGATTAGCGGTATCCAGGTCGAATCGCAGAACCAATCGCTTGGTCAAAACGACTTTTCACGCACTGGTATCCAGACGCTTAAGGATGTTCCGGTGGTTGCGACCCTGACTTCCACGCTCTCACCGAAGGTTGTCAACGAAGCTCGCTTCAATTTCGGTCTGCGCCGCGCAACGTTCAAATCGCAAAACGGCGATGCGGTTGCTTTCAATATCTCCGGTACCGCATTTATCGGCCGCGAACTATTCTCGCCCGTGCTCCGCACCGAAACGCGTTTTGAGTTCACCGACAACATCAACATCGTTAGCGGCAGCCACAACTTCAAATTTGGTGGCGACGTAGCATTTGTTCGGATCCCGGAAGCAATCTTTGAACTTAACTTTGCGGGACTGTTCAATTTCGGTGGACTCTCCGCCGCCACGTTGAACCCGGCGTTCGCAGGCGCGCCGGATTTCACACCAGTGCAACAATATGGCCTCGGATTTCCGGCAAACTTTATTCAGGGCTTTGGCAATCCGGTCAGCAGCATCAGCAACAAGCCAATCGCCTTCTTTGCGCAGGACGACTGGAACATTCGTCGTAACCTGACCCTCAAGTACGGCATTCGTTACGACATTGAATTGACGGAACAGATTCCCACGCTGCCACTGCGCGATCCACTGTCGGGCATCAATCTTTCAGCCGCCGACGTGCTCGCTGCACAGGACGCGATGGGCGTGCAACAGGGATTTCCGCGTGACAAGAATAACTGGGCGCCGCGCCTGGCGATCGCGTGGGATCCGTGGGGCGACGGCAAGACTGCGATTCGAGCCGCATACGGCCTCTTCTACGATCACCCGCTGCTCGCAATCTCCTTCAACTCCGATATCGCTGACGCCGTGCAACAACAACAAGGCATATTGACTCCGGGCAGTCCGGCACAAACGGCCCTGCTCAACGCCGTGCAAGTGTTTCAGGGAACAGTTTGCCCTCCGGGTGGACCAGTCACGTTAATCTGTCCCGCGGGTGTCGTAACTCCAGGAGTCGCCGCGGGCGCTCAGTATCAATTCGGACGACAGCGATTCAACGATCAAACGTTCCCCGGCTTTGGTCCAGTACTGCCTTTTACGTTGCACGTGCAGAAGAACTTCGAGTACGCGTATGCGCTGCAAGGCAACTTCACGGTCGAGCGTGAATTGACGAAAGACATGACGCTCTCCGGAAGCTACATCCATGTCAACGCGCGTCATTTGCCGCACCCGCTCGATATCAATGCGCCGCGCACGGAGCTACAAATCCAAAACTTCTTCCGTTTTGCGGGCCGCAATCCAGTCAGCACCACTGAAGCGTTGGCGTTTTCGATACCGACAACGGGTGCTCCGTGTCCGGGCGGTGTACCCCTGCTGTGTTTCACGATGGCCACGCCGACGGGCGCTCCTGCGTTTCCAACGGCTGGCCAAACGTTCGCGCTCATCATCCCTGGCATGATTGCCGCGCCGCTTACAAACATCGGCAGCCGCATCGTCAATCCGGGCATTGCTAATTTCTTCCGTCCGAGCGCGCCAAACTACTTCCTGGCTCAGGCACTTTCCGGCGGCGTTGTGACACCAGCCGTTCTCAATTCCGCGCTGCCCGGATCGCTGCGAAGCCCCGGCGTCGTTTCGCCGTTTGGCTCGATCAACGCGCAAACGTCCGATGGCAATTCCAGCTACAACGCGCTGAACGCGGATCTGAGGAAGCGTTTCTCGAATAACTTTCAATTTCTCGCTTCTTACACTTGGTCTCACTCGATCGACGATTCGTCTGACCTCCAAACGTTGCTGCTGCCGCAGGACAATCGCAACTTCCGTGCAGAACGTTCGGATTCGCTGTTCGATCAACGTCACCGCTTTGTGTTCAGCGCGGTGATCGCGTCGCCGAACAGTTGGACCACGGGGTCGGGCTTCAATCGTTTCCTGGCAAACTTCACGATCGCACCGATCTTCGAGATCTCGTCCGGTCGACCATTCAACATTCTGAGCAACCAGGACACGAACAACGACCAGTCGAACCAAACGGATCGTCCGGCGGTGTTGTCTGACGGAACGTTGTGCGTGCCGGGAACTGCCGGCTGCGTGCCGTTGATCTCGGGCGGACAGTTTTCAGCCGGAAGCCTGCCGCGCAACTACGGCATGACGCATCGTTTCGTGTCGCTGGATATGCGGATTGCGAAGTTGGTTCCGCTGGGCGAGAGCCTGCGGCTGGAACTGATCGCGGAAGGATTCAACCTGTTCAATCGGTTCAACGAGGCTGCGGCGTCGCCGTTTATTGACGATGTGCGGCTGTTCAACCAGCGCGCCAACAATGGTCGATACTTCAGCCGTTCAACGGCTGCGTTCGATTCCCGGCAGTTCCAGTTTGGACTGAAGCTGAACTTCTAGCGTTTTACAGAAGCGGAAGGGTACCGGCAAAAAGGCGCTAAGCGGCAAATGTGAAGTGCCTCCAAGGATGATCTGAACGGTTTTTCCTTTGCGGCTTGGCGCGAAGCTTTTCTGCGCTAAAACACGAATTTAGCGAGATCTCACGGGCAAACTCCGCAAGCTCAGGCCGCATCCGAAAGTCACGGAAACGGTCTGAGCTTTCAAACCTATCCTCTCCCGAATACAATCTGACCCATATGAAGAGATCTACCTTTATTCGACGATTTTTCAGCGTTGGAGCGGCGTGTTTGCTCGCTGCATCGGTTATTCAGGCGCAATCTACGCGGCCGAGACGCGCGACCAGGCAGACTTCGAAAAGTACGGCCAGTGCCGAGAAACCGGCGGCTGATCCGTTGTTGCGGCCTGAACCTCAGCCGAAGCCGTCGACGCGGCGACCGAGCTCGAACGATTCGTTGTTGGACGTGCAGCCAGTGCGACCCGTAGTGAACTCGGTTGGAACGGCCGACACGAAGCACGCCTATCTCTTGCTCGAACAGAAACAATTTGCGGCCGCGGCGAAGGAAGCAAAGGAACTCACCGTTTCGCATCCGAACGATCCGGAAGCGTGGAAGATTGCGGGTTTCGCTGAACTGAATTTGAAACAGTATGCGGAGGCCGCGAAGGATCTAGAGAAAGCTATTGAGTTGCAGCGTCGTTCCAAACAGGAAGATCCAAACACGGAGAGCGCACTCGGACAGGCCTATGTGCTTGGCGAGAAATACGAGCAGGCGTTGCCTTACCTGGTGGCGGCCACCAGTCGCAATGCGGATAAGCCTGACGCAATGATGCTTTATTACCGGGGCATCGCGGAATACAAAACCGGAAAGACGGCCGATGCGGAGAAGACTTTCAACGGTGTGGTGAAACTGAATCCGAAAGATTCGTTGTCGCTCTTCTACCTGGCCCAGATTGCCCTTGCAAAAAACGATATCGACGGCGCAATCACTTCGCTGAACCGCGCAACCGTTAATGATACGCGCCTGACTGGCGCCTGGACCTTGTTGACCTCCGCCTATCTCCGGCGAGCAGCGTTAAGCACAGATCCCGCAAAAGCCGAGGCGGATTACCTGAACGCGGTGCGCGCTGGGGAGGGTCTGATCAAATTGCGAACCGACGCCGAAGCAGTGACACTCTTCGGTCAGGCGTTAATCGGATCGAAGCAGTTCGCCCGAGCCGCAACGGCACTCGAACGCGCTAGCTCGGCGCAGGACGCCACTGGCGTCACGTTCTACCTTCTCGGTGTTGCGCATTCGCGCGCGGGTGCGTTGCCAAGGGCGATCACGGCTTTGGAAACAGCGGCGAAGAAATCGCCTGACGACGCGAACGTCTATCGCGAACTCGGTTACGCATACGAAGTCAGCAAGCAATACGCAAAAGCGCTGGGTGCATATCAGCGCGGCGCTGCGCTTGCACCCTCAGATACAGATTTCAAAGAATCGATCGAACGCGTGAAGCCGTTCGCGAAATAAATCTGTGGCCTTAGCCGACACTGCACGAGCATTTGCCACATACTCGTTAGTTCCGTACCTCGGCATTCTGTTTTGTCCGGGCGCGGTGGTGGTTGGCACAGTCGGCGTCGTCAGATCGTATCGTTCAGATCAGACGAAGGAAGGACGTTTCGTATGCTACGCGAGCACGATCGTCGGCATGGTCGTCTTAGTCATTCAACTATTACTTTGGTGGATTCTGTATCGCATGCCGGCTTGGTCAGCGGAAGCGGGATTGTAAAGGAGATTTACGTGCGAACTTTTCTAAGTCTACTTCTCGTCGCATTGATGCTCAGCGCCGCGGTCGCGCAACGTCCCCGCTCGATAGAATCCGAGGCGAAAGCGCCCGCACCGTCGCCCGCACCGAAGACTGTAAAAGCAAAATATGAAGGCGGCGTCTTCGGTTTCAACAAGACGATGGAAGGCACGCTCACGTTTGACGACGACAATGAGCGCCTCATCTTCAAAGATAAAAAGCCACCCAAAGAGATTCACATTCCCTACAACGCGATCGCCTCTGCGTTTGCTGACACGCAAAAACGCCGTCCTGCGGCTGCCACTGTCGCGAGCGCTGTTCCGGTGATCTTCACCCTGCCCGCGCGGTTCATCAAAACAAAGGTGCGTTACCTCACGCTGCAATATAGCGATCCCGATACGAACGTCACCGGTGTCACGAGCTTCAAACTCGAGAATAAGGAAATCCTGGCGTCAGTGCTGGCCACGCTTGCTGAAAAAGCCGAAATGACTAAGCGCGGCGACATCTATGTGAAGAAGCGCGACGACACCACCAAGTGATAGAATCCGTGTTTTCTAACCACGGATTCTAGGAGCTTTCAATGTCCCAAACCTACGAGACGCTCGTGCTCGAAAAACGTGAGCGCGTCGCGATCATTACTATCAATCGTCCGGAAAAGAGAAACGCACTAAATATCAAGACTCGCGAAGAAGGCGCGGCCCTGCTGGAGGAACTGCGAAGCGATACTTCAGTTGGCGTCGTCGTGTTTACGGGCGCTGGCGACAAGGCGTTTATCGCCGGCGCCGACATTGCGGAGTTTGCTGGTCGCACATCGATCATGCAGCGCGACGTGATGATGATGCGTTCGTTGTTTACCGCGATCGACTCGTTTCCGAAGCCGGTGATCGCGATGATCAACGGCTTCTGCCTTGGTGGCGGTTGCGAGCTGGCGCTGGCTTGCGACATTCGCATCGCCAGTGAAACGGCATCGTTTGGTCAGCCGGAAATCAACCTCGGAATTATTCCAGGCGGTGGTGGGACGCAACGTTTGACTCGCCTGGTTGGCGAAGGAAAAGCGATGGAACTGATCCTCACTGGCGAGATTATCGACGCTAAAACAGCGTTCTCGATCGGGTTGGTCAATCACGTTTTTCCCGCGGACCAACTGCAAACAAAGACCTTGGAGATCGCGCAGCGTATCGCTGAGAAGAGTCCGGTCGCGTTGCAACTCGCGAAGGAGGCAGTGAAGCTGGCGTCGCGTTCAAATCTCGATGAAGGTTTGCGACGCGAGGTCGATCTATTTGCGCTCTGCTTCTCAACAGAAGACAAGGATGAAGGGGTCAGTGCCTTCCTCGAAAAACGAAAGCCCGCGTTCAAGGGACGTTAAGAACGAGTGCTTGGTACTTTGTTCTTGGTGCTTTGTTCTTAGTGCTTTGTACTTTGTAGTTACTACGAATGCGAACAAGATACAAAGTACAAAGCACTAAGGAACAAAGTACAAAGTACTAACCACAAAGCACATAACCCACCCTTTATGAAGACTGTCTTGTTAATCGTCGGCATTCTGCTAGCTACGGCCGGTGGCGTGATCACGTACCGGGCCCTCTACACCGAGCCGAAATCGGCCGTAGTCATTACAGAATCTGAGGTGCGCGAATTGCCAAACTACACTCGCGTAATCGGCGGCGCGCTGTTATTTGTCGGCGGGTCCGCCCTGGCTCTTTACTCCGCAGTGCGAAAAGTGAAATAGTATCCGTGTCTTAGATCCGTGTTTTTCGTGTTTCTGCTTGCGCCCACTCAACAGGAACACGGATTTAACCCAAGAAACGGAGAATCACCTTGCCAAGAAAAACTACCCTTCCCCTCTGTCTATTGGTTTGCATATGGCTCGGCGCGATTAATGCCTTCGCTCAGGACTGCAAACCTCCGGCGATTACTGCAAACTCCCAAAACTACAACATCTTTTCTCCCGAACAGGAGATGATCCTCGGCGAGTTGAACTATCAACGGATGGCCGGTGAACACCGCTACCTCCAGGATGAAAAGCTACTCGCATACGTCAGGGAAATCGGCGATCGCCTGGTCCGCCACATGCCTCCAACCGGACTGAAGTTTCAGTTCTTCATCATCGACATCCCGGATGCGAACGCCTTCAACACACCCGGCGGCTACGTCTTCATTTCACGCAAACTGATCGCTTTCACTAAGACGGAAGACGAATTGGCTGGCGTCATGGCCCACGAACTTGGCCACGCGACTGTTCGTCACTCCGCGAGCGACATGTCGGAACTCTTCAAAAAGATCCTCAATGTCACGCAGCTTGGCGATCGCAAGGACATCACCGACAAGTTCAACCTGCTTATCGAACGAGAGCGAACGAAGAGTGTGTCGCTTGGCTCAGGTCACGAGTCGGCCCAGCAGCTCGAAGCCGATCGCATCGGTCTATTTGCGATGGTCGCCGCCGGTTACGATCCAAACGCGTACTCAGACTTTTTCGCGCGGCTGACTGAAGCGAAAGCAAAATCAGGAAACTGGTTTACGAACATCTTCGGTGGAACTACTCCGACCGAGAAACGCCTGCGCGAGATGGTCAAGGCCACGGAACTGCTTCCGTCAGCGTGCCGTGAAAACCGGAACGCAAATGCATCGCAGGAGTATCTGAGCTGGCAGGCCGAGGTCGTGTCGTTTCGGCAGAACCAGGTCGCCGAACAACTGCCGGGCCTTCTCTGGAAGCGCGAACTCACGCCGCAACTAACGAGCGACATCTGGCACGTGGCCATAGCCGGCGATGGAAAATACTTCCTGGCCCAGGACGATTTTGCGGTCACGGTGGTCCAACGCGAACCATTGAAAGTGGCATTCCAAATACCGATCACCGACGCTCGTCCCGCTTCGTTTACTCCCGATGGCAAATTCGTTGTGTTTGGCACCGAGTCGTTGCGGTTTGAGAAGTGGAGCATTGCTGATGCGAAACCGGTCGAAGTCCGCGAGCTCGTCGTCAGGCGCGACTGCATGGAACAGGAGTTTTCACCCGACGGTAAATACCTCGCATGCGTCGACTACAATTTGGGCTTAAACGTTATCGAGACGCAAACGGGGAAAAGGATCTTTCAGAAGAAAGAGTTCGCCACACTGAATCCACTTGAGCTGCTGCTGTGGATCGTGCGTACCGCAGGCGACGACGATGCTTCACATGAGAACGCGTTCTTTAGCCTTCAGTTCTCTCCCGACTCGCACTACCTCCTCGCCGGTCGTTCAAACAAGTTTCGTTTCCGTATTTTTATTGACTCTAGGGCGATAGGTGAGACGGATGCCTTAGCGCTCGATCTTTCGACTGGCAAACCAATCTCCGCGAGCGGCGACTTAAAGAAGGCCACGAAGGGTTCATACATCTTCCTCGCGCCGGACAAGATTCTCGCGACGATGCCGACAAGCGCGGACGAGGCCGGTATCTTCTCGTTCCCGCAGGGTAAGAGAATCGCGAAATTCACCCTTGTTGCCAACGACATGCAGCTCACGGCGAATCCGCGTTACGCCGTGGTGAAGTCGTCCTGGCGAGACACGATCGCATTCTTCGATCTGGAGCGCGGCGAGCTTATCGGCGGCTTTAACAAACCGACCGCCGCTCTCTGGAATGATGTGCTTATCTCTGAGTTGAAGTCAGGCAATATCGCGATCTCGAGCGCGTCGTTCAATGATGAGACGAAAACCCTCCGTCTTCAGCAGACGTCAACTTTGGATATTCCGGTCGGTTCGATGAACCGCATTTATGCGGCGAATGTTTCCGACAACATGCAGTGGCTGGCAGTTTCGTCGAAGACGCGAGGCGCGATGTGGGACTTGAACACCGGCGAACGAAAGCTGCACGTGCGAGGGTTTCGCGGCGCGATCGTTGCGCCAAACGGCACTGCCATTGGCGATTTTCCGAAGCTTGAACCCGTGAATCACAGCCTCGTCTATCTTAATCCGGCAAAGAGCGAGACCACCCTGCTGCGAGAGATACCTGAACGGGGCGCGCGACAGTACGGCCGTTTTGTCCTGGTGCGCACGAGCCTCAAGGCGTTAAAAGAGCAGGAAAAAGCCAAGCAGAAGGGCAAAGAAGGGGAGGATCCAAGCGAGTCGGGTGCGACTTTGAACCGCGAAGTACGATTCGAATTGCGAGACGTCATCAACGACAAGGTCGGCTGGACCAAGGATTTTCCGAAGGAAGCTCCCGATTACTTCTTTGACGATTATTCCGGTCGCGTGATCTTGTACTGGAGTCTCGGCAGTGAGGCGGGCAAGGCTCGACTTAAAGAAGATCCGGCGCTCGTCGAACGCTCGCGTCGGATGGGTAATAAAGACGACGACTACATCGTCGAAATTTACGATGCGTTTGATAGTAAGTCCGTCGGCTCTTTGCTGCTCGAGACGGGCAAAGGATCATTCGACATCGAGTCGGGCTTCTCGGAAGGCAACTGGTTGGTTTTGCGAGACGATAACAACCGCGTGCTGGTTTATTCGATCAAGGACGGCGAGCTGAGTCATCGATTCTTCGGAGCGAACGCAGCTATGAATCCGCGAGGAAACCAGATCGCCATCCAGAATTATCCCGGTGAAGTCACTCTTTACGATCTGGCGACGGGTAATTCGCAAGCGCGTCTGCGGTTCAAGACTGCCGCCGCTTTTACGCGTTTCAGTCTGGATGGTAAGAGACTGTTGGTGTTGACGGCAGGACAAGTGGCTTACGCTTTCGACACCGATCGCCTGACCGCCGCAAAGTGAACTGAATTGTCCGTAGTCAGGGTCAGTGGTCAGTGGTCAGTGGTCAGTGGTCCATGTTTTTACATAACGAACAACTGACCACTGACTACGGACAACTGACTAACTAACGCCCTTCCTCATTTCACAAAGTCCACGTGCAGGGCCGGACAAAACGATCCGTCCCTGCACGGACAAAAATGTCCACCCTGGCCTGATCGAACAAATCAGATCTTCCAATTCCCGAAGGAAAACAATCAGTCGCAAGTTGGTACGACTGTTGCTCCGCAGGTCGCATCAGCTTGAATTGACTGCGTCCGACTGACGCAGTCTGGCCGGAGTTTGCGACTGATTGACTGAGGATCTGTGTGCCTGATTTTAACGTCATCGCCGACGTATCGCTCACGCTACAGACCGTGTTGACTGACGCGCTGAGCATTCTGGTGCCAGCGCCTCCGCCGATTGCGCAAGTTCATGACTTACAAGGAAACATTCCTACATCGCCGGCAATGCTCACATTGTTTTTGTTCGACGTGATCGAAGACCCAAGCGCTCGCAACCGGACGCGAGTCAGAGATGTAGTGCCACCGGACGTGATCATACGAAAGCCGCCCCTGGCGCTGTTGCTGCGATATCTGATGACCCCATGGAGTGGAGACCGTTTTACGGACCATCAAATCCTTGGACGCGTAATGCAAACCCTTTACGACGGAGCAATTATCAGTGGACCACAACTCGCGGGCGGACTGGCCGGCAGCGATCAGGCATTGAAAATCACTCCGGCGATGTTGACGCTCGACGAGCGTTCGCGCGTCTGGTTTTCAGTGCAAAAGCCCTACCACCTTTCGGTCGCATACGAAATCAGAGTGGTGAACCTCGATCCCGGGGTTGCCGATCGCCGGCGTCCGGTCGCTGCGCGGCAACTCGATTACGAAGAATTGGACCAGCAACCATGATCAGCTTTGACGGAATAGTCTGTTTCGAAGCCGGTAAGAGAGCACTTTTGGGTTAGGCAACCATGATCGTGAGAAAGCCGCTTCCTGGCGAAAGGTGGATGCTTTACAGCCCGATTGGCTTACGCCTCCTCGATGACATCACGGGGAAGAACCCATTTGGTCCCGTAACGGCCTTTCTCGATCGCCAGACGCCGTCAGGAGGTTGGTTCGACACAAAGATAAAAGCTGTGATGACACCGAGCGGTTACGTAACTTATCCCGGCCTTGAACGTCATCCCGAAACTCTCGGTGGACCACGCCGTTATCGTTGCCGCATCGAGGCGGAGTTTTATGAACCACTCTACCGTGCGCAATTTGATGGTGTTGAATTCGACGCCTTTCCTTACAACGACACCAATCCACCGGCAAACTTTCCGCCCCCGCCAAATCTGCCTTTGCCACAGGATGTCGTGTTGACACCTGCGAGTGCTTATCCATTTCCCGCAAACGTGCCTGTGTTGCGTGGCCGCACAGTGGATGTGAACGGAAACGTAGTAGCTGACGTGATCGTCAGTCAGGGAGTCCAGGAGCGCGTGCTCACCAATCAACGCGGCGTCTATGCATTGCCGCTGCGTTGGGTGACGCCAAACGTACCAGTTTTCATAGACGCTACCCATCCGCGCACGGGCCGGACGGGAACTATACCCATCACGATTCCTCAGGATCTGGGAGTGAACCACGACATTCAAATCAATTGAGAGGATGAAGCCATGCCTGAATATCTGAGCCCCGGTGTTTATGTCGAAGAAATCGACGCTGGCGCAAAACCAATTGAAGGTGTCAGCACAAGTACGTGCGGCGCCATAGGAATCACGGCCCGTGGGCCGACGACCGGCAAGCCGGTGCTCGTAACGAGCTTTCTCGATTTCGAACGCAGGTTTGGCGGCTTCCTGCCCGAACCGGATCCTGCGCTGCGGAACCAGTGGGCCAACGACGATGCCGAGGGCGGGATGTGGTGGCAGTTTCCACTTTCTGTCAAAGGCTTTTTCGACAACGGCGGTCAACGGCTTTACGTCAAACGCGTCTTCAGCGGCACTGCGCAAACCGCACAGCTCACGCTCGCACGCGGTTTGATCTCCGAAATCATTCGCGACGCGGATGTAGGTGCGACTTCGCTCCGCCTGCGCCATACGATGGGCATCGCAAACGGCACTGCCCTTCAATTGTTTGTCAACGGCGCGAACGTCGGCAACTTCACTGTCACCAGTTACACCGCGACGGGTGAGGTTCAACTCAACGCAGCCATCGGGCAGGCAGTAGTAGCCGGCCGCGACTTTATCGAGATCATCGCGCGCACAGCGCCGCCCGCACCTCCGCCGGACGTCTCGTTGATCGTGCGCGCGAAAGCTTCTGGAGATTGGGGCGGAAACGAGGTTGACGTCACCGGGATTGCTGCCGGAAACGGTTTGCGCGCCCGCGTTCGCCCCGTCGTTGGAGCGGCCTTGAGAATGTTGGCGACGACGGGAGCCGCCGGCAATCCGGCAACGACCACAATTGCCACCCAGGGCAATGCCGGCGATACCGAAGTGGAAGCTGCGAGCGCAACGGGCTTCGCCGCAAACGATCAGGTTGAGATCGACGGCAACAACTACACGATCACCGGCATTAGGGCACCGGCGACATTCGATATCAATCCTGTCGCTCCGGGTGGTGGCTTACCAGATGGTGCAGGGATCACAGAAGGCGGTCTTCCACGCGGGACCGTCGTGGGAGCCGTAGCCGCCGGGGGAACCAGCGTCACTACTTCGGATGTGGCCGGTCTAGCGGACAATGATGTGATCGATATCGGCGGTAACGCTTTTACTATTACCAACGTTACGCCCACGGGTCAGGCTTTTTTCACGCTGAACAATCCGGTTCCGCCCGGCGATACCTGGGCGCCAGGCACGATCGTCAGGCGCAGGCGCGCGGTGATCGATCCAGCGAACCTGAACATCATCAACCTTCAGAACGCCGCCCAACTTTATAACGGCGCGATCCTCGAATTGGACAACGGCACGGCCAAGGAAGCCTTCACGGTCGATTCCGTCGCCGGCGATGCCGTCACTTTGTCAGGAAATACTGCGAACGCTTATTTCCAGGATATGCGGGCAAGGTTGATTGAAGCGGAAGTGACTGTTCAGTACCGGCGCGAACATATCATTGTCGAAGAAGAAACCTTCTCGAACCTCCGCTTCGTCGATGACGGTGGTCCAAACTACATTGTTCGTCACGTCAACAACGAATCTCAATTAGTCGATCTCGTCCCCGGCCCGGATTTCGCGGGTGCCGTTAGCCAACTTAGCGAACTTCCGATCATTCCCGCGCCGGCAGTTGGACCGGTGCGGTTTTGGGGAGATCTCACTGGTGGACGCGACAACCTGAACGGCCTGACGCCCGATGACTTCGTCGGCGTAGAAGGCGGCAGTGAAAATTCGACGGGCATCCAAGCGCTCGAATTCATCGACGAGATCTCGATAGCCCTGGCGCCCGGCATGTGGTCCTCGTCAGTTCAATCCGCGCTGATCATTCATTGCGAAACACTCAAAGATCGTTTCGCAATCATCGATCCTCCTGACGATCTTGATATCGAAGGTATTCGCGAATTCCGCGAACCGATCGATACGAAGTACGCTGCGATTTATTACCCGTGGATCGTGGTGCGCGATCCGTTCTTGAAACGCGACGTTCACCTCGCGCCGTCGGGACACTTGGCCGGTGTCTACGCGCGGGTCGACGTCGAGCGAGGCGTTCACAAGGCGCCCGCGAACGAGGTCGTGCGCGGCATTCGCTTCAAGGATGGATTTGTGCGCGATGTTTCCAAGCGCGAACAAGATCTACTCAATCCGCGAAACATTAACGCACTGCGAAACTTTCCGGGCCGCGGTCAACGTGTTTGGGGCGCGCGTGTGCTCACGTCCGATGCGTCGTGGAAATACGTCAACGTGCGCCGGCTCTTCATTTTCGTCGAAGAGTCGATCGATGAAGGCACACAGTGGGTCGTGTTTGAACCAAATGACGAGCCGCTCTGGGCCCGCGTCCGCGCGACCATCACCAATTTCCTAACTACGGTTTGGCGCTCGGGAGCCCTTGAAGGAACGAAGCCGGAAGAAGCGTTCTTCGTCAAATGCGACCTGACGACGATGACGCAAGCGGACATCGATAACGGTCGTTTGATCTGCATCATCGGGATCGCGCCGGTGAAGCCTGCCGAGTTTGTGATCTTCCGCATTCAGCAGAAGACACGCGAGGCGACGGGGGTTTAGCACGCTCCTGTAACTGTCAACCGCTAACGAAAGGGAAAGAAGATGCCTCCGGTTTTTCGCGAAGATCCATACACTGGGTATAACTTCGAGGTAGTCGTCGCGGGCGTGAGTGAAGATGGCACTGCTGTCAGAGGCTCATTTTCCGAGGCCATGATCGGCGACACCTCGATGGACCCCATCGAATATCGCAACGGCAGCGAGTCGCTCACGGTCAGAAAGATTCCCGGCCTGATCAAGTTCGCCAACATCACTCTCAAACGCGGTTACACGGGAGATCTCGCGTTCTGGAACTGGGTCGTCGAAGCAATGAACGGCCTCGTTCGACGAACGGAGGGTTCCATCATCATGCTCGATGAAAACCGCAATGAAGTGATGCGCTGGAACTTCCGTCGCGGCTGGCCCTGCAAGTACACCGGGCCCAGCTTCAATGCCAAGAACAACGAAATCGCGCTGGAGTCGCTCGAAATTTGTCACGAAGGAATCGAGATTGACGGTCAGGCATGAGCACTGCTGCTGCAACCATCCCCGGGCTGTATTTCACTGCGGGTGCGCGTCCTGTCGAACCTTCGCCACTGCGTTCAGACGTGGCGGGTTTCATGGGACGCACCCGGCGGGGAACTCCCGGAAAGCTCGTTCGCGTCGAGGGTTGGCGCGCCTATCTGCGTGAGTTTGGAGGTCTGGACGCGCAGGCGATCATGCCCTACGCCATTCGTGGTTATTTCGAGAATGGTGGCGAGGTGGCCCATGTGGTCCGCCTCTGTGGTCCAGACGTCAGAACTGCCTCGGCTGATTGGCGCGTCGCCGATCTCGACCTCAACGATGTGCTTACACCGGAGTCGCCCACCGCTTTCTTCTGGACTGCTTATCGCATCGAGGCGAGCTCGCCCGGAAAATGGGCGCGCAACACAGAAGTACACATTCGTTACCGGCGCGAAGGTCCGCTCGGAAAAGCGGAAGTCGATTTCGTTGTTCATGTTCCGGATGAGCCCGTCGAGTATCTAGTCGCGCTTTCGCCGGACAATCCTGAAGAACTATTACATCAGCAGGTTGCACGCCTTTCGCAGTTCATTCGCCTGGTCCCTGCAGGCCAGGAAATTACGCTACCGGCTCCTACACC
>Ga0209485_1000004_pt1 | contig 148515 bp, 122 predicted proteins | sample NCAS100_FD_187516 | JGI IMG/M metagenome (GOLD analysis project Ga0209485, IMG submission 187516) | Agricultural soil microbial communities from Utah to study Nitrogen management - NC AS100 (SPAdes) (version 2) | ecosystem: Environmental > Terrestrial > Soil > Agricultural land | place: USA... | reverse complement strand
TGCGGAGGTAGCTCGAAGATGCGTGATCCAGTTTTGGCAGGTGTTCTGAGTTTGATTGTTCCGGGCGTCGGTCAGTTATACAACGGCCGTATCCTGGCAGGCATTCTGTGGTTGATTTTCACCCCGGGATTCTGGCTTGGCACTGGCGGAACACTCGGCTGGGTCTGCCACATTGTCGCCGCCTACTGCGCCTACTCCTACGCGAAGGAACATCCCGTCCGCGTTTAGCACAAAGAGGCACAAAACAGAGCTACAAAGGGACAAAGAGTAGCCCAGAGATTAAATTCTCTAGCCTTCTTTTGTGCCTTTTTGCGTCTTCGTTTTGCGCTTTTTGTGTTTACGGTTTCTCGGGCTTTTTGTTGGGCGGCGTCGCCATCGGAATGTCGCTCTCGTCGACTACGCTTTCCAGCTTCGTCGATCCACCTTTCAGAATCGGCGGCAGTTTCGACACCGGAAGACTCACGGTCGCTATCGGTTCCACGCGCCGTAGAATCGCACCACCACGTCCGGCCACCCAAACATTGTTTCCACCGCGATAAGCAATCGAAAACAACGACGTGCTGGTGATCGTCGGTTGAAGTTCAAACGTTTGTCCGCCGTCCTTACTGTGAATGATGCTGCCCTGTTCGCCGACGACGAGCACATCGTTGCGACCCGAAGCCGCCACGCCAAACAGGTTACCGCTGACTCCGCTTTCGAGATCTTTCCACGTCGAGCCGCCATCATCTGTTCGCAGGACCAGCCCACGTGCGCCGACGATGTATCCCCGCTGCGTGTCGGTGAACGTCAACGCGTACAACCACTCTTTAATGTTTTTATCGACACGCCTCCAGTTTGCGCCGCCATCTTCGGTGCGCAGAATAGTGCCGTTCGAACCAACCGCGGTTCCATTTAAAGGATCGACGAACTTCACGTCTTCGAGCCAACTCATCGTGTTGGTTTGCTGAAACTGCCAAGTCGCGCCTTCATCTTTCGTGTGCCAAACGGCGCCGCGCGCACCGACGACCCAACCTTGTTCCGGTGAAACAAATGATACGCCGTACAGATCTTCCTGCGCGGGATTGGGGACAGTCGCCCAGGTCACGCCACCATTCACCGAATGAAGGATCGTGCCTTTGTTGCCGACGACCCAGCCCGATTTTTCAGTCACAAAAGTGATCGCGTTCAGCGAAGAGGTTGACTCGGACGGGCGGATGGTCCAGGTCTTACCGCCGGAGTTCGTAAAGAGAATTCGTCCGCGCTCGCCGACGGCCCAACCGCGAGAGTTGTCGATAAAGAAAATGTTCGCCAGATCGTCGCGGCCGCCTTCGGTCAAACGACGCCACGACAATCCACCGTCGTCGGTGCGCACAACAAGTCCGTCAGCGCCCGCGGCCCAGCCAAGTGATTCATCCGAGAAAAAGACGGTCGACAGACGTGGTCGGGTTCGCACGTTGACCGGCAACCAAATATTTCCGCCATCGCCCGTCGTCAGGATTACGCCACCGTCACCCGCGGCCCAACCGTGCAAGTCGTCAGTAAAGTAGACCGAATAAAGATCGGTGGTGATCAGCGAATCTCTGCTAGTCCACGTTTCGCCACTATCGTCGCTCTGGAGAATCGTCCCACGATAACCAACTACGACAACTTTTTTTTCGGATGTAAAAGCGACCCCGGTGAGCGGTGAGTCGGTCAGTTTCTTGACCGGTTTCCAATCCGCGCCGCCGTTTGATGTGACGAGCAGTGTCCCGCGCGAACCGACGGCGATCCCAATCTTCGCATCGACGAAGGAGACGGAAAACAGATGCGCGTTGGTATGACTCGTTTGCGGTTTCCAGGTCTTGCCGCCGTCAATGGTGGCAATGATCGAACCGAACGTTCCGACGGCCCAACCGTGCAGCGGATTCCGGGGCGCGAATGCGACCGAGAAAAGATGATCTCGTATGCCGGTTTTGCGTAACACCCATTTGCTGCCGCCATTTGAAGTTGTCATCACGACGCCCCGTGCGCCGGTGACCACCACGCGGGAGCGGTCTTTGACGTACATGCCGTAAAGCGTCGTATTGGTGGGGCTTAGTTGTTCCTCCCACTCGAATCCGCCGTTGCTCGTGCTGAGCACGACGCCATTCGAACCGACGGCCCAGCCGTGGCGCTTGGTTGCGGCGAATCTGATGGCGTTGATGGAGTTTCCCTGTGGAAGCGGATTTTGCCACTGCCATCCGCGGTCAAAGTCTTGCGCCTGGCCGACAAGCGGACAAATTGCGAGGAGAACACCAATGAAAACTAACTTGCGCAAGGTGGGTGAAATTATAGACGTCAGTCTATAGCTGTGTCATCCACGGTGCCGACTTTGTCGACAGCGTCTCGAAGGATTATCGGGTCGACGTGTCCCGCGGCTGCGATGCCCCGGGCGGCCTTGTCTGCTGCTTCCTGCACAAGATGACCAACGTGTCCGCGCGTCCATTCCCAATGCACTTTGTGCGGGCCCGCGGCGCGATCGAGTCGTTCCCACCACGGCAGATTTGTTTTGCGACGAAACCGCCCGTTCATTGTTTCGACAACGTAACGCGAATCGGTAAAAACATTAACCTGACACGGTTGTCGCAACGATTCAAGGCCTACAGCCGCGGCGGCAATCTCCGCCTGCTGGTTCGTTGCGCGCCCTAAATACTCGCCGACAGCGCGCCAGTACCCTTTGTATCCCAACAAGGCGACTGCCGCCGCGCGTTGCGACTGTTGTCCATTTCCAAGACTTGATCCGTCGCAAAAAATTGTTACTTGCTTGAGCGTAGTCACGATTCTGCCTTAGCCTATCATCTGTTTACGGAATTGCGTAGAATCGACGTGCAATGACTGAAACAGAACGTATTCGCGATCAATTTCAACGTGCGTTTGACGGCGAAGCGTGGCATGGACCATCAGTCCTTTCGTTGCTGAACGGCGTTACAGCTGAACAAGCTGCCGCGCACCCGATTCCAGGCGCACATTCCATTTGGGAACTTATGTTGCACATCGCCGCGTGGGAGGATGCATGCCGGCGACGGCTTGAAGGCGATCCGGCCCAGCTGACAGACGATGAAAATTTTCCAACCATCAGTGACACCGGCACGGTAGCGTGGGAAAACGCGAAAGCGAAGCTGACGGACATTCATCGCCGCTTGCTGGATGTGATCGCAGCAACGGACGATTCACGTTTGGACCATCCAATCATCGACAGCGCGGAAATACCTTTCTCCACTGCCTACGTGACGCTTCATGGCGGAGTGCAGCACAGTTTGTATCACGCCGGGCAGATCGCGATTTTGAAGAAAGCAATCGAGGCAAATTTAAAAGGATAGCCTCTCAAGTGGGTTAAAAGGGCATTTTCATGAGTGAACTCGCAAGCAAACAATGTGTTCCTTGCCGTGGCGGCGTGCCGCCCCTCGGCGCCGACGAAATAGCCAAACTTTCGCCGCAGTTGAAAGGTTGGGAGATCATTAATCAACACCATCTTCAGAAGACTTACCGCTTCTCAAACTTTCGCGAGTCGCTCGAATTTGTGAACCGTGTCGGTAATCTCGCTGAAGATCAGGGACATCATCCGGACATCTGTTTTGGTTGGGGCATCGCGGAGATCAAGATCTGGACCCACAAGATCAACGGGCTGACGGAGAGTGATTTCATTCTTGCCGCGAAGATCGACGAGCTCTAGTGGAGCTCTACTAGACTAACTCAGATAGATCTGTTCAATCTGGTCCACCATCCTGCTCAGACTGAGTTTTTGATGAGCCACTTGGCGAGCACGCGTCCCCGTGTGTGTTCGTAGTTGCTCGTCGGACAACAGCTTCGCGATTGCTTCAGCGATCTTGCCTACATCGCCAATCGGAACCAGTAATCCAGTCGCACGATCGTCAACCACTTCTCGAGCTCCCTCGGTCGCGGTTGCTACGACCGGGGTTCCGGCAGCCATCGCTTCCGCGATCGCCAACCCAAACGATTCAGTTTCCGACGCAGACACAAACACGTCGATCGTGCTCAACAGTTTCTCGGCCTCTTCCACCCAACCGAGAAAATGAAAGCGATCCTTCAAACCGCTTTCGAGAACGAGTTGTTCCAGATGACGGTGGACTTCACGCGATAGCGAAGTATCCAACCCCGCGAGCACGAAATGCGCATCCGGAAATTGTGCGGCAACCAACGCCGCCGCGCGAATGAAGTCGTCGTGCCGCTTCAGCGTGCGCAACTCGCCGACACTGCCCACCAGTGGTCCATCGGGCGGCAGCCCCAAACTTCGTAAGAAGCTAAGTCGATTAAATTCGATTTTGAAACGATCGACATCGACGCCGTTCGGCACCACCGCAAGTTGATTCTCATTCACGATGCGTTGCGAACGAAGCTTCCGTGCTACTGCGTTCGACACCGCGATCACGCGGTGCGCGCGCGAGAGTGTGTGACGATGAAGGCGGCTGAGTTGAAACAACACGTGCCGGGTGACCACGAACTTCGTTTGCGGGTTACGGCGCGCAGCATAAGCGGCAAGAGAATAGTCGCGCGCCACGTGTGCGTGCAAAACTTCGATCCCAAGTCGCGCGACAAACTTCGCCAGCTCGTGTGCGCTCTGCACATCGAGTGAATTGCGCATTGGCAGAGTTTTGATCTTGTCTCTATCTAGTTTGAGGTGGCCGATCAGCGGCGAGTGTGGACGTAGGACGGCGTAAAGATCATGACCGCGCGAGACGAGAGAGTTTGTGAGATCCGCAACGTAACGCTCTCCGCCGCCAAAGGATGCCGCTGAACTAATCTGAAGAATTTTCAATTTGAATTGCGTACTAAAGCGAAACAGCAGTAGCGCTCAGTGTTTGAATTTACTCAAGACTTTCCCGGCACAATGGTTGCCATCTTTGATTAGGAATCGAAGACTGCTTGTTGGGAGGATTGTATGGCTAAGCCAAAATTAGTGACAGGACTTTTTAAGAGCAAAGTAGCAGCCGAAGCGGCAGTTGACGCAGTCATGAAACGCGGTTTCACCCGCGACGATATCAGCGTGCTGATGTCCGACGCGACGCGGACGAAGGAGTTTGCGCTGCAAACGCGCTCACATGCTGCAGATGGATTGGGGATCGGGAGTGCGGTCGGCGGCGCGGTTGGCGCGGTGCTGGCAGCAATCGCGGCAGTAGGAACAACGCTGTTCCTGCCGGGTATCAATCTCGTCATTGCTGGTCCAATCGCCGCGGCGCTTGCTGGTGCGGGTGCAGGTGGCGCGACGGGTGGACTGATTGGCGCGTTGATCGGTGCGGGAATTCCGGAGTATCGCGCGAAAGTATACGAAGCAGGAATACGTGGCGGCGGGATTCTGATTGGTGTTGAAGCTCGTTCGGAAGAAGAGGTCGATCGCCTCGAAGAACTGCTGGACGAATTGGGTGCGGACAACGTTCGTGCGGAGTAGCGACGCTCGTACGTTAGTTTCAAAATAGAGATGACACGGATCTCGCGATCCGTGTCATCCGTTATTGTTAGTGCCCGATGGAATCGCCAATATCTTCGATAGCCTCGCCGACCTTGCGACGTGCTTTGCCGAAACCTTCAGACACTTTGCCTTGGGCGTTTTCGGCACTGCCTTCGGCTTCGAGTTCCTCGTCGTCGATAGCTCTGCCTACCACCTCTTTAGTCTTACCTTTAGCCTGATCGAATTTGCCTTCAATTTCGTCTCTGTTCGGTATACCCATGTTTTAACCCTCCTAACCCGTCTGAGGAGCAATCTTCGTGCCGTTATGGAGCGTCAGTTCCCTAACGCTGCCTAGTAACTTGTCGATGTCCAGCGGTTTAGTGAAGTGCTTACTGAAGCCTTCGCGACGTGCGCGATCGATGTCCGACACGCGACCAAATCCTGTCAACGCCAGTGCCGGCACGGTAGCCATCTGCGGTAGTCGGCGTAACTCTCGAAGCAATTGGTACCCATCCATCTCCGGCATCGAGATATCGGAGATCACGAGATCGAATCTCGACTTTCGGGCAAGCTCGAGCGCTTCCATGCCGCCGCGGGCGGTATGAACTTCAGCGCCGTCCATTTCCAACAACTTGCTGAGCATGGCCGTAGTCTCATCCGAATCGTCAACAACGAGAATACAGGTTCCTTCAAGCTCACCGTTTGCTTTCGTGCTTGTGGTTGTATTCGTCGAAGCTTCAACTACACGCAATGGAAGCCAGACGCTCAACTTCGCCCCGTGCCCGACACCTTCCGATTCGGCACGCACCATTCCGCCGTGCAATTCGGCCAACTGTTTTACCAGCGCGAGACCGATGCCGAGTCCGCCTTGCCGTCGCGAACTGCTCGCGTCGCCTTGCCTGAAAATCTCAAACACGTACGGCAGAAACTCGGGCGCGATTCCCTGACCGGTGTCCTCGACAACGAACTGCGCGCCTGTGCCTTGAGTCTCCAGCGTGATCGTAATCACTCCGCCAGGCCCAGTGAATTTGACTGCGTTATTCAACAGGTTCCAGGCGATCTGGCCCAGCCTGACGGGATCGCCGTCCACCATGAACGGATCCTGGCTGGCGTTGAGTTTTAGCGTGATATTCCTCGCTTCCGCTTCGGTTTTTACTGTCTCGAGACCATCGGTGATGATCGTCAGCAGCGAGACCGGCTCATAATTCATGGCCAGCTTGCCCATCTGTAACCGCGACAGATCCAGCAGATCGGAGACGAGTTGTGACTGAGCCAGCGCGTTGCGACGGATCACTTCCGCGGCGCGGTTCACAAATCCGTTGTTCAAGTCTTCGCTGCGGCGCAGAAGCTCGGAGTATCCAATGACGACGTTCAACGGATTTCGCAGCTCGTGTGACAACGTTGCAAGAAACTCGTCCTTCAAACGATTGGCAGTTTCAGCTTCCTCGCGCGCCAGTTGCTCGCGTTCCAGTAATCGTGCTTTTTCTTCGTTAGCAAGTTTTTCTTCCGTGATGTCGCGTGCAATCTTGGAAGCGCCGATGATTTTTCCGCTCTCATCTTTGATCGGTGAAATGGTGAGTGAAATATCGACGAGTTTGCCATCTTTTCGCCGTCGAACGGTTTCGTAGTGATCCACTGAACGACCGGAACGAATGCTAGTAAGAATCTGTTCCTCCTCATCCTTTAGGTCTGGGGGAATCAGAACGCTGATGGATTTGCCGATCACTTCATCCGCCTTGTAGCCAAAAACACGCTCTGCTCCACGGTTCCAACTGCTGATGATGCCGTTCAGATCCTTGCTGATAATTGCGTCGTCAGAAGATTCAACGATGGAAGCGAGCAGGCGACTCGTTCTCTCGGCCCGTTTACGCTCGGTTATCTCACGCAGATAAACGGTCAGTCCGGATCGTGATGGGTACGCATGAGCTTCAAACCAGGCGCCGGGAACGATCCGCGAAAGGACTTCAAAGTGGGCTGGCTCCATTGTTTCCATCGCCCGTTGAAAACGCTCAAAGAGCACGCTGTCCACCGCTTCCGGGAAAACTTCCCAGATTACGCGTCCGAGCATTTGGTCGCGCGGGATGCCTAAACGAGCTTCTGTTTGTCGATTGACATTCGTGAAGCGCCAGTCTCGATCCAACTGGTAAAAGAGATCGGTGATGCTTTCAAGGATGCGAGTGGTGCGAGCGTATGAAGCTTGCAATGCTTCCAACGTCTCGTCGCGTTCGCGGTTTGCTTCCGCGAGTTCCATCTCGTAAAGCCGCGCATTGCGCAAGGCGATCGCTGCCTGGTCGGCGAGTGCGGAAAGTTGCCACTCCTGCTCTTCGCTCAGAGGACCCTGACGCGATATAACGAGCAGACCGTTCAGAGCTTGTTTGGCGATGATTGGAACGGAAATTATCTGCCCTGCGGCAGACTGTGGCATCAGGTTTTGCAGGCTCCTGATTAGATCTTCTTCGATGTCGCCGGAAAAAGACGCTGCGAGATTGGTATCGATTCCACGAGAAGCACGGATTCGCATCCGGTGTTCGGAATCGGCGAGGAGGAGCATGCATGCGTTGGCATCAACTAACTGCGCTGCGTTCTCGACTATGAGATTTAAAACTCGATCAAAGTCTAGAGATGTGGTTATAGCGCGGTTAATCTCGGCTAACCGTTTGTATGGGTCTTTCTTGCGCTGACCCGGCTGGCTCGTCTCGGCAATCACTTTTTCACAATTACGCCTTTATCGCTGATCTCCAGTTCGTGCTGGCGGTTATCGTGGCTGCTGCCGCGGGTCTTGATGATTCGAATCGTCCGGTTCATCACGGGGCCGGGAGTAAAACCGAGCAAGACCAGGTTGTCGCTCATATTGGAGATCTGCTGGTCGCTAATATGCTGAATTTCAAACAGCTCGCGCAGCTCTATGGTCATCATGCACGTAACGTTTTCGACCGCAAACCACTGCGTAAGTGCATAGATAAAGTCCGCGTACCGTTGTCTGTCCATACTGCACCGCTCGAGGTCGCCGAGAGCGTCGATCACGATTCGCTTCACCTTTCCGGCGCGAACTCGTTGAAATACTTCAGCAGCAACGCTGTCCAGTTGCATCTCTACGGGCGACTGGTACATCAGCTCGAAGTTACCGTCTCCGAGCAATTCCGTTGCGTTCCAGCCGAGATTGAGCATAATCCGTGCCATCTGCGAGGGATTCTCCTGGAGCCCGACATAAAGCCCCGGCTCACCACGAAGCACGCCCTCCCTGATGAAGTGCAGCGCCAGGATCGTCTTTCCGGAGCCGCTCGGTCCGGCGATTAATGTCGTACTGCCGCGCCAGAAACCCTTATCGATCATCTCATCCAGACCAACAATGCCGGAGTTAACACGTTCTACTTTTGGCTCGTAGGTTGGAGCTACGCGCGGGCTCAGTAGCCGCGGGTACATTTTGATACCGTTGTCAGTAATCGAAAACGCGTGCATGCCGGGAACCGAGTCCGACCCGCGGAGCTTTTCGACTCGGAGATAACGCTGTTCGCGAATATTCGACGAATACTTCATCAGGTTTAGAACGACGTCGGCGATAGCGAACTCCGGCAGGTCGGTGGTCATTTCCTCCGTGTACTCACCGATCAGAAAACTCGTGCAACTGAAAGCGGACAGCACAGTCGCCAGGTCGAAAATGACGGTGCGGCGTTCGATACTTGATTGCAGTAGTTCGTTCAATCCCTTGAACGAGTCGATGAACAGGAGTGCAGGTTTGTGCTGGATGATCATGTCGGTGACCGTGTCGACGAGCTTGTCGACTCCCGTATTGCGCACGGTCGTGCCGAGGTCTTCATAGATCACTGACTTGCCAACCTTGTCCGGATCGAAAAAGTTGTAGCGCTGTCCGTGGAAGATAAATTTTTCGAGCGGTTCCGAAAGAGTCGTCAAATAGAGCGCCGGTCTTTCCTCTGTGGCATTACAGAACGCAAGCCCTTCGGCCAGTATGGTCTTTCCCGTTCCGGGTGCGCCCATTACCACGGTGATCGTGTTGGCTGGAATGCCGCCGTGGAGAATCTCATCGAGTCCCACACAACCGGTCGCGATGCGGTCAGTCATTCAGAATTTCCTCGGCTTTGTCTTTTGGTTTGGCAATTTGCGAAGCAATCAGTCTTTCGACAGTTTCGATTAGCAGCTCTTCGGTGAAAGGCTTCAACAGAAACGCGTCTGCGCCAACTTCGCGGGCGCGATCTTCCGCGTGCAGGTGGCTGAAGATAAGGACTCGCGCATTCGTGGTCTTAGGTTCCGACTTGAGGATGCGGCAAAGGCTAAGCCCGTCGAGAACCGGAACCATGATTTCAGTAACTACAATGCTTGGGCACAGCTCGCGCGCCCGATCCAGAGCCGACCTGCCGTCAGCCGCGAACTCAACCCCGTATCCCGCTTGTTCGAGAAAATAGCGTTCGAGGCGTTGGACGACAGGGTTTCGCTCGACGACGAGAATAAGGGCGCGTTGATTTAAAGCCGACAATTGGGCGTTGTCGGGCTTGATAGTAGACATAATTGGAACTGAGGGAGAAAGCCAATTAAGCGAAATGGGGGATCTGGAAACCGCGCGCACTGTAATACATCGCCGCAGTTTCAGACAAGCGCGCTTTAGAACGGGGATGTTGCGAATCATTACTTGCCAATCCGAGCTTCCTGCGCGAAGATCAAAGCGACGATGGCTCAACAATCCCCTGAACAATCCGTTAAAACCAGAACTGAAACCGATTCGATGGGCGCCGTTGAGGTTGGTAGCGACCGATACTGGGGCGCCCAGACCCAACGTTCACTCCATCATTTCAACATCGGCGGCGATGTAATGCCGCGCGAGTTGATCCGCGCCTTCGGTATTCTCAAGAAAGCCGCCGCGCAAGTGAACGAAGAACTCGGAAAGCTTCCGCCCGATAAATCCAAGCTCATCATGCAGGCCGCGGAAGAAGTCATCGAAGGAAAACTTGACGATCATTTTCCGCTACGCATCTGGCAAACCGGTAGCGGCACGCAGACCAATATGAACGCCAATGAAGTGATCTCGAACCGAGCGATCGAGATCGCCGGCGGCGTCATGGGAAGCAAAAAGCCGGTCCATCCAAACGACGACGTCAACATGTCGCAGTCGTCAAACGACACGTTCCCGACCGCGATGTACATCGCTGCCGCCGAACAGATGAGCGAGCTGATCCCGCAGATCGAGCACCTGCGCGAGGCGATCGAGAACAAGGCGAAAGAGTTTGCCGGCGTCGTGAAGATTGGCCGCACGCACCTCCAGGATGCGACGCCGTTAACGGTCGATCAGGAGTTTGGTGGCTGGGCAAACCTCGTCGCGCGCGACATCGAACGTTTGAAACTTTCACTTCCGGGCCTGCTCGATCTCGCGATTGGCGGCACCGCCGTCGGTACCGGTTTAAACTCCCATCCCGAGTTCGGCGAACGCGCCGCCGCAAAGATAGCGCAACTCACCGGACTGCCGTTCAAGTCACACGCAAACAAGTTTGCCGCTCTATCCGCGCACGACGAACTCGTGTTTGCAAGCGGTGCGTTGAAGACATTGGCAGCTTCGCTGATGAAGATCGCAAACGACGTTCGCTGGCTTGCGTCCGGACCACGCTGCGGTCTCGGCGAGTTGATACTTCCGGAAAACGAACCCGGTTCGTCGATAATGCCGGGCAAAGTGAACCCGACGCAGAGCGAAGCGTTGACGATGGTTGCTGTGCAGGTCTTCGCCAACGATTTGGCAACGAGCTTCGGCGGTTCGCAGGGCAATTTCGAGTTGAACGTTTTCAAACCGGTAATGATTCACAATTTTCTTCACTCAGTCAGGTTGCTTCGCGACGCGACGCGCAGTTTCGTCGAGTTCTGCATCGACGGCATCGAGATAAATCGCGAGCAGATCGACGAGCATGTGAAGCAATCGCTGATGCTGGTTACCGCCTTGAACCCTCACATCGGTTACGACAAAGCCGCCCAGGTTGCAAAGAACGCGCACAAGAAGAAAATCAGCTTGCGCGAGTCAGCTATCGAGCTCGGCTATCTTACCGGGGAAGAGTTTGACGAGAAGGTCAACCCCGAAGAGATGACGCATCCCTAGTTGTAAAGGAACAAGCCACGCGGATCTGCGGTGCCCGATAAAAACGACAAAGTAAAGGAAAACGTCTGCGGTTCTTTCTACGTAGATTCCTCTTGCATCGACTGCGACGTTTGCCGCGACACCGCGCCCGACAACTTCATGCGGTGCGATGAAAAAAACTATTCGTTCGTCTTTAAACAACCACAGACCGAGGAAGAACAAGTGCTGTGTGAGGAAGCGATGAGTTGTTGTCCGGTTGAAGCAATTGGGAATGATGGTTAGTTGTGCTTTGTGCTCGGTACTTTGTGCTTTGTTCTTTGTTTGCCTAATTGAGAACTCTGATTGAATCCAGTAGCCCTAAGCGCCACACGAACAAAGTACAAAGCACAAAGTACCAAGCACAACTAACTAATACTCCACGCTAATAACACCGTCTTCAACCTTCAACGAATAGGTTTTGATCGTTTCCGTCACAGTCAGGCACTCGCCTGTGCGCACGTCAAACTGCCATCCGTGTGAACCACATTCGATTACATGCCCACATAACGCGCCTTCCGATAACTGCGCGCCTCGGTGCGGACAAAAATTCCCGGTGGCATAGAATTCGCCATCTACATTAAAAACAGCTAGTTCGTCGCCATCGGGTAGCTCGAATCTGGTGCACTCACCTGGCCGAAGGTCATGGATTGTACCGACTATCACTTTCCGTTCGGCGGCGACGGGTGTCGCTGCGTCGTCAGGTTTAGTATTGAATGATTGCATCGTATGGATGGTAACAAAACACGTTTTGTGCAGCTACAAACCGGGCCGAAAACGGCGCGCGGGGAAATGGTTGCCCAGCAAGTTTTTCCGATTAGCTCGTTCTCTAGGTTCGCGGCCAATTCTCTCCCAGCCGTAAGATACAAAGAAACGGGAGAGGAAAAACTATGAAACGACTATTTGCAACCACCCTAACGATAACCTTGATTCTCTGCGCAGCGGCAGTTCTGCACGCGCAAACCACGACCCCTACTCAAACCGATAACCGGCGCAGCACACGCATAATTGTTAATGGTAATGCGATTGTTCAAGCGCAACCCGACACGGCGATTCTAACGATTTCAGTCGTGAATCAGTCACGCCGCGCAATCGACGCGCAACAGGATAATGCGACCAAGACCGACGCTGTCATCCAGGCTTTGAAAGCAGCGGCCGGAACCGGCGCGGAAATCAAAACCAGCGGCTACAGCGTCCAGCCAATGCGCGTCTATCGCGAGAACCAGCCGCCGACGATCACCGGCTACGAAGCACGCAACACCGTCACAGTGACGTTGAGCGATCTCAAGAAGGTCGGACCAGTGATCGACGCTTCATCGCAAGCAGGTGCAAACGACATCTCCGGTATATCGTTTACTTTGCGACAGGACCGCCCAGCGCGCGATCGCGCGTTGGCGGAAGCCACTCTTGCAGCGATGAGCAAGGCAGAAGTCGTCTCCAAAGCGCTCGGGCGTAAGGTCACGCGCGTTGTGGAAGTTCAGGAGGAAGGCTTTGTGAGACCCCCGCAACCCGTCTATCAAGCTGAAGCGTTCATGAAACGCGACAGCGTTGCCACACCGATCGAAGTTGGTTCCCTCGACATAACTTCGCGGGTGCTTTTGATTGTGGAAGTTGAGTGAGTAATCGGATCCGAATGAATCAATTTAGGGAGGGATGCAATGGCTAGATACAGAAACGAGCTCGATGATGAGAGGGATTATTATCGACGCGAAGAGCGGATGAGACGCGACACAATGGGCGCGTTCGATGAACCCTACAGTTCCCGTAATCGCTTCGAACAGGAATCGCGGCCTGGCTACAACCGCGGACGCTTTGGCGAACGCGCCGAGTACGAATACGACGAACCACGCTACAGCGAAAACCGCAGCCGTTTTCGCGACGAAGGCCGCCGCAGTTCGTTGTACGACGTGCGTGGCGATCTTTCGACAGGCCGCTGGCAGGACCGCGACTATCGAGGTTCTGAGCGAGGTTCTGAGCGTCCGGCAGAACGTTCGCGTTTACGCTGCCGCGACATCATGACGCGTGACCTGGCTGTCGCGACGCGCGACACGCCCATCACTGAAGTCGCGCTCATGATGAAACAGGAAGACACGGGTGTGATCCCGGTGGTCGAGTACGACCTGACACCGGGCAATGGCCGGACTGAAGGCGCCGAACGCCGCTACGACGGTCGTAATTACTCGCGAGGCAAACTTCTTGGTCTAATCACCGACCGAGACATCGTCATTCGGGCGATCTCCGAAGGCAAGGATTGCACGCAGACGCGCGCCGAAGACATCATGACGGTCGATGTTCACACGGCCCATCCAAACGATCGCGTCGTAGACGTCATTCGTAAGATGGGCGACAAGCAAGTCCGGCGTATTCCGGTTTGCAACGAGAATGGTTACCTTGTCGGAATGATCTCGATGGCCGACGTCGCGGTGGAAACCCGTGAGGATCACGAGCTTTCAGAAGCGCTCGAGGATATCTCAAAGGGCACATCATTCTGGAACCGCATCTTCGGTTAAACTAAATGTCCGTCCAATCTGTGTTTGCACACGGATTGGACGGATTTGTTTTGTTCACTTATTCTTTCGCCATGCGAAATTCAAATCGTGACGTCTCTCCGATCCTCAATCGGCGAGTAAGCCCGTCTGGCCGGTTATGGAACCCGGCGGCCGACGTCTATCGTGCGAGCGACGGCTGGATCGTTAAAGTGGATCTGGCGGGCATTTGTTCTGACGAACTACAAATCGAGATCCGGGGCAGTTTGTTGAGCATCCGCGGCTGTCGTCGCGACACGCATTATCGAGACGGTTTCGTTTTTCACCAGATGGAGATTACCTACAGCCGTTTCGAGAAGACGATCGAGTTTCCTTCACCCATCGAGGGAGCAGCAATTAGACACGATTATCGAGACGGGTTTTTAATTATCAACGTACGAAGCGAATCATAGGTTTAACATCATGGCCGATCCTGCTGAAACTGCACCGCCACCCCCGGCAGACACCTCTGCTGAACAAGAGCCGCAACCGAACGAGGCCAGGTTTTCCGCTGTCGCGGTTGGACAGAAGTTCGAGGTGCCGGTGTTGGCCCTGCAAAACCTGACAATGTTTCCGGAGACGGTTGTGCCGCTCGGTGTGGGCCGTCCGCGTTCGGTAGCGGCCGTTGAAGCGGCGCTGGCGACGCCGGAGAAGTTGTTGGGGTGTATCACCGTGAAGCCGGATCGTTCGGACGACACGGATGCGAAATCTTCTGATCTTTACGACGTCGGCACGCTGGTGATGATTAAGCGAATGGAGAGGCTTCCCGACGCGATGCGCATTCTGGTCCAGGGCACCGAACGCATTCGGATCGTTGAGTGGAAACAGGAAGATCCGCAGTTGCGCGCCGTGGTGGAGATTCTGCCGGAACCGCGAATTGTCGATCCGGAGCAGGTCGAAGCAGCGAAGCGCAACGTGCAGCAGATGATCCAGGAAGCGCTGGCACTGTTGCCAAACGTGCCGGCTGAAGTGCGGATCGCTGTGTTAAGTTCGGTCGATCCGGTCAGGCTCGCGTATTTCCTGGGTTCGATCCTGAACCTCGGCGTAGAAGAAGAGCAGAAGATGCTCGAGGCGAATACCGCCGACGAGTTGCTTCGTTTGGCCCACAACAATCTCGCCCGCGAACTCGAGATTCTGCAGCTGCGTTCGAAGATCGCTACCGAAGCGCAAACTGAGATGGACAAGGCGCAGCGCGATTACGTCCTGCGTCAACAAATGCGAGCGATTCAGAAAGAGCTTGGCGAGGACGAGACAGGCGAAGCCGCAGAAGCGGAGTTGCTACGTGAACGTCTCGAGAAAGCTGAGCTGCCCGAAGAAGTGCGTACTGAAGCCGAGCGCGAGTTGAAACGGCTCGAACGGCTTCCTCCGGCCGCGCCTGACTATCACGTGATTCGCACGTACCTCGAGTTTATTTTGGAGTTACCGTGGTTGAAGTCGTCGGAAGACAAGCTCGAGCTGGACGAAGCGCGTCGCATTCTCGACGACGATCATTACGGACTTGAAGACGTAAAAGAACGAATCCTCGAGTTTCTCGCGGTCATCAAACTGCGTCCCGATACGAAGAGCCCGATCCTGTTGTTTGTTGGACCACCGGGAGTCGGCAAGACGTCGCTGGGACGCTCGATCGCACGCGCGCTGGGACGGCAGTTTGAACGAATGTCGTTGGGTGGCGTGCGCGACGAAGCGGAACTGCGCGGTCATCGACGCACCTACATCGGTGCGATGCCGGGCCGGATCATTCAGTCGATCCGCCGTGCGGGTGTGAACAATCCGGTGCTGATGCTGGACGAGATCGACAAGCTCGGCAACGACTATCGTGGCGATCCGGCCGCGGCGTTGCTTGAGATCCTGGACCCGCAGCAGAACAACACTTTCCGCGATCACTATCTCGATTTGCCGTTTGATCTTTCGCGAATTTTCTTTATTGCGACGGCAAACCAGCTTGCTCCAATCCCGCCGCCGCTGCGCGACCGCATGGAAATCATCGGGCTTCATGGTTACAGCGAACGCGAAAAACTCGAAATCGCAAAGCGTTACCTGATCCCTCGTCAGACGACTGATAACGGACTGAACCAGGCGCAGTTGAAGATCGACGACAAGGCGGTCGAGTTAATTGCGTCGCGTTACACGCGCGAGGCTGGTGTGCGACAGCTCGAACGAAACATCGGTAGCGTGGCGCGGAAAGTGGCGCTAAGGATCGCGCAGGCGCAAGCGGAGAGTGTGGTTGTCACGGAGTCTGACATTCGCGAGTATCTGGGACCGCCGCGTTTCTATCCGGAACAGGCGCGCAAGGAGTTGCCTGCCGGTGTCGCGACTGGAATGGCCTGGACCGAGATGGGCGGCGAAGTGTTATTCATCGAGGCGACGCTGCTTCCGGGCGGTCGCGGGTTGACGATCACGGGCCAGCTTGGAGAGGTGATGCAGGAGTCGGCGCGCGCGGCGCAGTCGTACCTGTGGTCGCATGCGGCGGAGTTTGGTATCGAGCCGGAAATCTTCAAGGAGTTTGGCGTGCACCTGCACGTGCCGGCTGGTGCGATTCCGAAGGATGGACCAAGCGCCGGAGTGACGATCACGTCGGCGCTGGCGTCGCTTTATACCGGGCGGCGGGTGCGGCCCGATACGGCGATGACGGGAGAGATCACGTTGTCGGGACTGGTGTTTCCGATAGGCGGGGTGAAAGAGAAGGTGCTGGCGGCGCATCGCGCTGGGATCCGGCGTATTTTGTTGCCGGCCCGCAATGAAGCTGACGTTGACGATATCCCGGAAGACGTGAAGAACGAGCTACAGATCGTTTTCGTGTCGAATATTGCTGAGGCACTGGACGCAGCTCTTGAAGTGTTAGTGGCGAACCCGCCGCCGCACATTACGGGCGCAGGCGATTCCGCGCGCGGATCCCGCGAACCCGAGCCGGAACCACTGACAGTCAAGGGTTACGACCGCGATTGACCTTTAGCCGCAAAAAGGCACAAAAGGCACAAAAAAGCTGAATCAACAAGAAAGACAAAAGCAAGGGAAAGTACCAGGGTCTTTCTCCTTATCAGGGTCTTTCTCCTTGATGCAGCTTTTTTGTGCCTCTTGTGTCTTTTGTGCCTTTTGTGGTTAAGCCGGTTCGATTTCCTCTTCAGCCGCGGCTTCGACAAGCGAGGCGCTGGTGACCTTATCGCCGGAGTCAGTCTTGATCAGTCGAACGCCCTGCGCACTACGTCCGGTCTTGCGAATCTCAGAAGCTTCGAGCCGGATCAACTTCCCTTGCTGCGTGATGATCATGATCTCCGACTCATCTTCAACCGGAAACACAGCCACCACTTTCCCGGTTTTCTCAGTCGTCTTCATGTTAATCACACCCTTGCCACCGCGCGACGTGAACCGGTAAGTGGTAATCGGCGTCTGCTTGCCGTAACCCTGTTCGGAGACCGACAGCATCCTTTCCTTATCTTCCGCAGAAACGGCGCAAACGGAAACCACGAAGTCGTCGCCGCGCAAGTCGATCCCGCGAACCCCGCGGGTCGCTCGCCCCATCGGACGGACATTCTTTTCGTCGAAACGAATCGCGTAACCGTTATGAGTGGCGATGAACATGCGCTTCGTGCCGTCCGTCAGTATGACGTCAAGCAGTCGATCGCCCTCGTCGATGTTGATTGCGATGATTCCGTTGGTGCGAATGTTCTGGAAGTCCGCCAGCGAAGTCTTCTTGATCACGCCTTTCCGCGTGACCATCGCCACGTAACGTCCTTCGGCAAACTCACGCACTGGCACGACGCCCGCGAGCCGGCGATCCGATGGAATGTTGATGAGATTCACAACGGCTTTGCCGCGCGCTGATGCCGCTGCGTCCGGCACTTCATGGACCTTCAACTTGTAGACCATGCCGTCGTCCGTGAAGATCATCAAGTACGCGTGCGTCGAGGCGATGAACAAATGTTCGACAAAGTCCCCGTTCTTTGCGGCAGCGCCAAAGCGGCCCTTGCCGCCTCGACCCTGTCGCGAGTAAGTCGTGATCGGAGTACGTTTGATGTAACCACTGTTCGTGACCGTGATCGCGACGTCCTCATCGGCGATCAAATCTTCGATCGAAAGCTCCACGCCTTCGTCGACGATCTCCGTTCGACGCTTGTCACCAAAATCTTTCTTAACGTCCTCGAGTTCCTTGGTGATGACGCGACGCAGCGAGCGCTCGTTGCCGAGGATCTCTTCGAGTTCGGCAATCAGTTTGATGATGCCTTCGTACTCTTCAATAATTTTCTGCCGTTCGAGTGCCGACAAACGTCGCAGTTGCAGATCGAGAATCGCCTGCGCCTGGATCTCGGAGAAGGCCAGGCTCTCCATCGTCTTCGTCAGCCGCGTCATGTAGGTCTTGAACTGAACGTCTGACGGAATACCTTTCCAAGTTTTGATCTCACTCGTGGTTTTCAACTGCGCTTGCAGCCACAGGCGAGCTTCGTCAACTGAACGTGAATTGCGAATGAGCGTGACGATGTAGTCGAGCGCGTCGATCGCTTTCGTAAGTCCTTCGAGAATGTGGGCACGTGCGCGAGCTTTTCGCAGCTCGTATTCGGTGCGTTTGCGCACGACCTCACGGCGAAACTCGATAAACGCTTCGAGCATTTCTTTGAGGTTCAGCACGCGCGGCTGGCCGTTAACGATGGCGAGGTTGATCACGCCAAAAGAAGACTGCATCGGCGTCAGTTTGTAGAGCTTGTTCAACACCACCTGCGGTACTGCGTCGCGTTTGAGCTCAGCAACGATGCGCATTCCCGTGCGGTCCGATTCGTCGCGCAGATCGGAGATGCCCTCAATCTTCTTTTCGTTAACCAACTCGGCGATGCGCTCGAGCAAGCGCGCCTTGTTGACCTGAAACGGAATCTCAGTAATGACGACCGCGTCGCGCTCCTGCGCGCCACGTCCGATGCGATCGATGCCCGCGCGGGCGCGCAACTGCAAAATACCGCGGCCTTCGATGTAGGCTTTTTTGATCTCCTCGCGACCGTAAATGAATCCACCGGTTGGAAAATCAGGACCAGTCACGATCTTCGTCAGGTCGTGGACGGTCAACTCCGGATCTTTCAGGAGAGCGATCGTCGCGTCGACGATCTCAGTCAGATTGTGCGGCGGGATCTTCGTCGCCATTCCGACCGCGATACCGTCGGAACCGTTGATTAGCAAGTTTGGAACGCGCGTCGGCAGAACCATCGGTTCGCTGAGCGACTCATCGTAATTGGGTTGAAACGCAACTGTTTCTTTTTCGATGTCTGCGAGGATTTCGTTGGCGAGGCGAGCCATGCGAACTTCCGTGTAACGCATCGCGGCCGCTGCATCGCCATCGATCGAGCCGAAGTTTCCCTGGCCGTCGATGAGCGGGTAGCGCATCGAGAAGTCCTGCGCCAGGCGGACGATGGTGTCGTAGACGGGCATATCTCCGTGCGGGTGATACTTACCGATAACATCACCGACGATGCGCGCGCTCTTCTTGTATGCTTTGTTGTATTGATTGCCGAGCTCGTGCATGGCCCACAACACGCGCCGGTGTACCGGTTTCAGACCGTCGCGGACGTCAGGCAGCGCACGGCCGATGATCACCGACATGGCGTAGTCGAGATACGATCGGCGCATCTCGTCTTCGATGTTTATATGATTGCGCTCAGAAGTTGTTTCCATCTACTAGCCTTTCAAGTACAATCCCGCCCGCACGCAGTCCGGTCCCATCTTAGAGATACTTAGCTCGGGTTGGCGGTTCTTTTCTAACAGAAAAAACGAGGCGGAATTTCAGCATTCAAGTGCCCGACATTTTAGCCTTTTTTGCTGGTATTTGGCAACAGCGCAATCGGCGAAAACTCTAACAAAATCAACAGCTTTTGGTCTCGTGGCGACCTCAATAAGCGCCCATGAGTGAAGAGAGAAACTGGAAGCGAATTCGTGAGCGGTTGGCATTGCATCTGCCCGTTAGGGTGCGCGTTCGAGAGACACCGGATTTCGAGTGGACGGAGATGACCCGACTGGTGAATGTGACCCCATTTGGCGCAAGGTTCACGCTCAAACGGCCTACTGAAAAAGGTCGACTACTGCACATGACGATCCCGATGCCGCGACAGTTGCGAGTATTCGATCATGTTGAGGATCAGTACCGGGTTTGGGCCATAGTCAGATATTTAAAGAGTGAGAGTACTGCGAATGGTGTTGTGTTTTATGTCGGTGTTGCGTTTATTGGGAAACAAACTCCTGCCAGCTACGATGATGAACCTTGGAAACGTTACGATGTGGCCGCCAGCGCCACCGAGGCACTGCCTACGCCGGAAGATCTGATAGACCTTGTTCCGTCTGATCGCCGTACCGCGACGCGCCATCAGATCGCGGTAGACATGCGGGTCGATCTGCTCGACGAAAACGGAACGGTGGTTAAGAGTGAACAGACTGTTTCCGAAGAAATTAGCCCGAAGGGTGCAACGATTTTTACGACACTAGATCTCGACCAGGGGCGCTTCATTCGTTTGACAAGCGAGCAATACAGAGTCACGCTCCACGCCGCGATTCGCTCACGGCACATAGGTCCCGACGGCATCGCGCGAATTCACGTCGAGTTCATCGATAAGGAATGGCCGTTGTAAGATGAAGAAACATCATTTTCCATTCGTCATTTTTCCATTGAGCGTGTGTCATTTAGTAAAGCGTGCAAAATGACAAATGCGAGATGTCAGATGACAAACGACAAATGAGCAGTAGCAACGGCACATTTTCGGCGAAAAAGGAGGCAGCAAGGCCAGTCAATGGCCAGCAGATGTTTCCGCAGTGGGCGCTCGACATGATCAGGCCAGTCGTCGGTGGAGTGAGTCGCGCCTTGTGGAAAATTGAATTTTGCGGCGTCGAAAATATACCTAAGCATGGCGGTCTGATCGTTGCCGCCAACCATCAAACCTACCTCGATCCATTCTGGATTTCGTTGGAGATAAAACGACCGATGCGTTACCTCGCATGGAGCGCTGCCTTTCGTTGGCCCGTCGTCGGTCCATGCCTTAGGTGGTTTGGCGCATGGCCCCTCGCGCTCGAAGGCAGTGATCCCGCCCCAATCAGGCGTTCCCTCCAGTGGTTGCGCGAAGGCGGTGCGGTCGTGATATTCCCCGAAGGCGGCCGCGCCACTTCGGAAGGTGCGCTTGAACGATTCAAGGCCGGGGCGGTGCGTCTCGCTCTAGAGGCAAACGTGCCGATTCTTCCGGTGACGATCAAAGGCGGAAACCGCATCTGGCCACGTGGCTGGCGCTTTCCTCGCACCGGTAAAGTCGTTATTACCTACCATCCCCTGTATCATGCTGAACAATCACCAAACGAGGAGACACGGGCCGCAGCGAGGCGCGAAAGCGAGCGATTGGCCCAAGTAATCGCATCCGCGCTTTGATCCGCGTGGGGGCAATGGCAGGGGGCAAAGGGATTGACCACTTTTCGCGCACCGGGGCGCGTCAATCTTATTGGCGAGCACACCGATTACAACGCGGGTTTTGTAATGCCCGCGGCTATCAACCTCTCCGCCTACACCTCCATCACGCGCCGTGAAGGTCGCAAGCTCCAAATCCGTTCCGCCAACTTTGAAGACCAGATCGAAGTCGATCTCGACGATGCGACGCTGAAGGCACACGGTCATTGGAGCGACTATCCGATCGGCGTCGCAGTGACTTTGGAACGTGCAGGCTATCGCTTGCGCGGTGCGCATCTTGAGATTAAGAGCGAAGTGCCGATGGGTTCGGGATTGAGTTCGTCAGCCGCGGTCGAAGTGTCAGTGGCGTGCGCGCTGGTGGCGAATTCAGAGCTGGTGGTGGATCGCAAAGAGCTCGCGCAGCTTTGCCAGAAAGCAGAGAACGAGTTTGTTGGTGCGCGCGTCGGCATCATGGACCCGTTTGTCGCTCTGTTCGGCGAGGAGCGTAAGGCGTTGATGCTGGACTGTCGTTCGCTCGAGTACAAACTGGTACCTGTACCCGAAAATGTTCGCCTCGTCGTCTGCAACACGATGGTCAAGCACGCGCTGGCCTCGGGCGCTTACAACGAGCGGCGCGCAGAATGTGAGGCTGGAGTAAAACATCTCGCCCGGTATTTACCTCACGTGAAGGCGCTGCGTGACGTGACGTTGGAAGATCTCGAACAATATGGGCACGATCTACCGGAGGTGATTTATCGCCGCTGCCGGCATGTAATTTCGGAGAACGCGCGCGTCCGCGCCGCGTCGGACGCGCTTGAACAACACGATCTGTATCGCTTTGGTCAATTGATGACCGAGTCGCACTTTAGCTTGCGTTACGACTACGAAGTGAGCTCACGCCAGCTGAACGTGATGGTTGCACTGGCCGTTAATGTTGATGGCGTGTACGGTGCAAGGATGACTGGTGGCGGCTTCGGCGGGTGCACGGTTAATCTTGTCGATGCTGAGCTTGTTGACAACTTTACACGCATAGTCGCGGAGGGATACGAGCACATTACAAGGTTGAAGCCCGAGATCTACGTTTGCGAGGCTTCGAGGGGAGCAGAACAGATCACATCATGAAACTAATCATTCTCGCGGCGGGTTACGCCACACGTCTTTATCCGCTAACGCTAAACCAACCCAAGCCGCTTTTGCCGGTCGCGGGCAAGCCGATGTTGGAACACGTCATCGACAATCTTTCGACCATCGACGCTATCGATCACGCCTACATCGTAACCAACGCAAAGTTTGTGACCCACTTCGAAGAGTGGGCCGCCGGCTACACCCGTACGAATCTCAAGTTTGGTTTCACAATCGTCAACGACCGCAGCACCGACGATTCGAACAAACTCGGCGCCATCGGCGACATGCACCTCGTCATGACCAAACATGAGATCGAGGAAGACATCATTGTCGTCGGCGGCGACAATCTTTTCAGCGACGACCTGCACGATTTTGGCGATTATTGTTTGCGCAAAAACGCGCCTGTGACTGGCGTCTACGATGTCGGCGACCTCGAAGCGATAAAGAAGTACAACGCCATCGACGTCGATGAAGAGGGTCGCATCCTTTTCTTCGAAGAGAAGCCCGCTCAGCCAAGAAGCACGCTGACCGGCATTGCACTTTATTACTACCCGGAGTCGACGTTGTCGCTAATTCATCAGTACATCGCGGAAGGAAACAATCCGGACCAGCCGGGACGGTTGGTCCAATGGATGTACCCGCGCATCCCGTTTTTCACATGGCGAGTGCCGGGTCTGTGGTTCGACGTCGGCTCGATCGAGACGCTCGAGGAAGCTAATCTCGTGTTTAGTGAGCTGAAGAAATGACAGTCGCGAGAAAAGTTTTCGGCACTGGTCCCGACGGCGAAGTGGTCCATCTCTACACGCTAAAGAATGATCACGGCGTCGAGGTGTCGATCACGAATTATGGCGGCGCAATCACGTCGATTATGACGCCGGACCGACACGGGGCGTTCGGCGACGTTGTGTTGGGTTACGACACGCTTGACGAGTACATGAAGAACCCACGCTACCTCGGCGCGCTCATTGGCCGTTTTGCCAACCGCATCGATCGCGGGAAGTTTTCGCTGAACGGAGTCGAGTATCAGCTTGCTCAGAACAATGGCGAAAACCATTTGCACGGCGGGAAAAAGGGTTTCGACAAGCGCGTTTGGAAGGCGACCGAAAGGCCATCCGGTCTGCACCTCGAGTATTTTAGCCACGATGGTGAAGAGAATTACCCGGGAAACCTGAAAGTCGCTGTTGATTATTCTTTGAACAAAGAAAACGAACTGCGCATTGACTACCACGCGACCACCGACAAAGACACGATCGTTAATCTCACCAACCATTCGTATTTCAACCTTGCGGGGCACGGAACGATCCTGGACCACGAGTTAACGTTGTATTCCGAGAGTTACATTCCAGTGAGAGACGACCTGGTCCCATACGGTGAGATTCACGTTGTCGAAGGCACGCCGATGGATTTCAGGACCAGCCGGGCAATCGGAGCGCGTTTGGACAAGCTCATCCCGGAAATCAGCTACAGCCAGGGTTACGATCATACGTTCTTGTTGAGGGATCAGGATGGCTCGCTAAGGTGGGTAGCGCGATTATTTGAACCTCGTTCGGGTCGTGTAATGGAGGTCTTTACGACACAACCAGGCATGCAGGTCTACTCAGGAAATTTTTTCGATGGAAGTCTGATTGGAAAGGGCGGCGTTGTTTATGAGAAGTATGCGGCGTTGTGTCTGGAGACTCAGCACTTTCCCGACTCGCCCAATCAGCCAAACTTTCCTTCGACAGTGCTGCGTGCCGGTGAGACTTACGACGAAGCGACGATCTATAAATTCACCACTGACTAGCGAGCCGCGCACCATCGGCTGGCATGCGTTGCTTCATATGTCTTGATCGCGTCCTCGTGACGCATTGTGAGGCCGATGTCGTCCAGCCCTTCCAGCAGGCAATAACGTTGAAACTCCCCGACTGCAAACGGGATCGATAACCCGTTCGTGTCTTCAATCGTTAGCCGTTCGAGATCCACCGTCAACTTGTATCCGATCTCCTCATGCGCGTTACGCATCATTTTGCTCACCTGATCGTTACTCAAGGTGATCGGCAACATTCCGTTTTTGAAACAGTTGTTGGCGAAGATGTCGGCGAAGGATGGCGCGATGATTACGCGAAAACCATACTCGCCGAGCGCCCACGGGGCGTGCTCCCGCGACGATCCGCAACCGAAGTTCTTATCGGCGATGAGGATCGACGCTCCTTGATACCTCGGCTCGTTGAGTACGAAAGACGGATTGAGAATGCCGTCAAGGGTGTAGCGCCAATCATAAAAGAGAAACTCTCCGAAGCCCGTTCGTTCAATGCGTTTCAGAAACTGCTTAGGAATGATCTGGTCCGTGTCGACGTTCGCACGATCAAGTGGCGCTACGAGTCCGGTGTGTTGACGAAAAGTCTTCATGGTTTTTGGTACTTGTTTGCTCGTCGAGCAGCGAACAAAGCACTAAGAACAAAGCACTAAGCTCTAAATTCCCAATTCCTCACGTCAGTAAAGTGTCCCTTGATTGCCGCAGCCGCAGCCATCATCGGACTGACGAGATGCGTGCGTCCACCGCGGCCCTGCCGGCCTTCGAAGTTTCGGTTGCTCGTCGAAGCGCAACGCTGGCCCGGTTGCAGTATGTCGGCGTTCATTCCCAAACACATCGAACATCCTGCCTCGCGCCATTCAAAACCCGCTTCGCTAAAGATTCGATCGAGACCTTCGCGCTCGGCAGTCTTCTTGATCTCCTGCGATCCGGGCACAACCATCGCGCTGACCGACGCATTGATGCGATAACCTTTCACAACACGCGCCGCCGCTCGCAGGTCTTCGATGCGCGCATTCGTACACGAGCCGATGAACGCGCGATCGATCGTAATATCCTGAATACTCGTGCGCGGCGTGAGCGCCATGTACTCCAATGCGCGCTCCGCAGCTTGTCGATCGGTCGCGCTCCTTGCCTCCGCTGGGTCGGGCACGTAGCTTGTAACAGGTGCGACCATGCCCGGACTCGTTCCCCAGGTGACGAACGGTTCGAGCTTCGCAGCATCGATGTCAACTACACGATTGAAAACAGCAGCGTCGTCGCTCTTGAGCGTCCGCCAGTGATCGACCGCGTCCTCCCACGCCTCGCTCGGTGGTGCAAACCGGCGTCCCTTCAAGTAGGCGAATGTCGTTTCGTCAGGTGCGATCATTCCGGCTCGCGCACCGGCTTCGATACTCATGTTGCACAATGTCATCCGGCCTTCCATCGAAAGCGCGCGTACGGCTTCACCGGCGTATTCGATCGCGTAACCAGTTGCTCCGTCGGTGCCGATCTGCCCGATGATTCCGAGCGCAAGATCTTTAGCGGTGACGCCTTCCGGGAGCCGCCCTCGCGTTTCGACTCTCATCGCCCGTGGTTTGTTTTGCGGTAGGCATTGCGTAGCCAGCACGTGCTCGACTTCGCTCGTACCGATGCCGAACGCGAGCGCGCCGAATGCGCCGTGCGTGCTGGTATGACTGTCGCCACAGACGATCGTCATACCGGGTTGCGTCAAGCCTAGTTCTGGACCAATGACGTGAACGATCCCCTGCTCGGGCGAATCAATGTCGAACAATTGAATGCCAAACTCACGGCAGTTCCGCCGCAACGCTTCGACTTGTTTTGCGGCAGTCGCGTCCGCGATCGGAAGACTACGATCGGTGGTGGGAACGTTGTGGTCCACCGTGCCGAAGGTCAAATCCCGCCGTCGAACCGTGCGTCCAGCCTGGCGAAGACCGTCAAACGCCTGCGGCGATGTGACTTCGTGAATCAGGTGCAGATCGATGTAGATCAGCGAGGGCTCGCCGTCCGCTGCCCGGACCACGTGCGCATCCCAGAGTTTGTCTAGAAGGGTTTGACTCATCGGCCTTTGGTTCTTAGTGCTTTGTTCTTTGTTCTTGAGTTTACCGTTAAGCATTAAGTGATCCGCGCTCGTCGGTGAAAAGTACAAAGCACTAAGTACAAAGCACTAAGTACAAAGCCTACACGGCGTGGTACGCGTAACGCATATCGGCGATCTCAGCAACTGCCTCGCAGATCAATTCACCCATCTCAGCGGTGCGTGAGACGTGACCGCCGGCTGCGATGTCAGCCGTGCGGTATCCTGCATTGAGCACATGCTGGATGGCCAATTCGATGTCGTCGGCTTCACGTTCAAGACCGGCCGAATGCCGCAGCATCATCGCGGCTGAGGCGATTGCGCCGCACGGATTCGCCACTCCGCGTCCCGCGATGTCCGGCGCGGATCCATGGACCGGCTCGTAAAGTCCGACTTCGCCGCCGACTGTTGCCGAGGCCAGCATTCCGAGCGAACCGGTAATTACGGCCGCTTCGTCCGTCAGAATATCTCCAAACAGGTTTTCAGTTAACACTACGTCGAACAAGCGCGGGTTTGTAATCAAATGCATCGCGCACGCATCGACGTACAGGTGATTGAGCGTAACGTCCGGGAAATCTTCCGCGATACGCGTGACGGTCTGTCGCCACAGTTGCGACGTCTCGAGCACGTTCGCTTTATCGACCGAGGTTACTTTGCCACGACGTTTTTGTGAGGCTTCGAAAGCGACGCGCGCAACGCGTTCGATCTCTTCTACGGAGTATTGCATCGTGTTGCTGGCGACGGTGGTCCCATTCGTGCTGGTAAAACCTCTCGGTTCACCAAAATACAGACCGCCGAGTAGTTCCCGTACAAATAGAATGTCCGCGCCACGAACGACTTCACTCCGCAACGGTGAACAGTCTTCTATCGCCGCATATGAAATTGCCGGTCGCAGGTTTGCGTAACCGCCGAGCGCGCGTCGCAACAGAAGCAGGCCCGCTTCCGGCCGCGTGTTTGCCGGCAATCGATCATACTCGGGCGCGCCTACTGCGCCGAGCAGCACCGCATCGCTTGCGAGACATGCATCGAGCGTCGCGCGGGGTAGCGGCGACCCAAACTCGCGAATCGCCACACCGCCAATCGCACACTCTTGAAATTCGAACCGGTATCCGTGAATTCCAGCGACAGTGTGCAGCACGCGAACGGCCTCAGCCGTTACTTCTGGTCCAATACCATCCCCCGGGAGAACTGTAAAACTTAACCTCATTCGATTAATACCTCTTAATTGTGCTTAGTTCATCGTACTTGGTTCTTTACACAAAGCACTAAGTACAAAGCATTAAGCATTAAGTCCAAAGCGCAAAGCACTAAGCTGCCGCGCTCACAGTCGCGTTGAGCAACGAAATCAGATCCTGATCGTAAATTCGCTTCTTGCGATCCGCTAAATCCGTGAAACCGGCATACGCGGCGTCCAGTTCCTTTCCCGTTACGTCGTAGCCCAGCTCCATGTATCGCAGCGAGAGCGCATGACGGCCGGAATGTTTGCCGAGCACGAGCGAGTTCGCGGGAACACCCACCGACTCCGGCGTCATGATTTCGTAACACAACGGATTGTTGATGACGCCGTGTTGATGAATACCCGCTTCGTGAGCAAAAGCGTTGCGGCCAACGATCGCCTTGTTTGGTTGTACCTCAAATCCGACGATGCTCGACAGCAATTGGCTCGCCGGATAAAGCTGCTGCGTCACGATTCCCGTCTCGAACGGCAGTCGATCGGCACGCACATGTAACGCCATCACGATCTCTTCGAGTGACGCGTTACCGGCCCGTTCGCCGATCCCATTAATCGTGCATTCAACCTGACGCGCGCCTGCTTCAATCGCGGCCAGACTATTTGCCACCGCGAGCCCGAGATCGTTGTGACAGTGCACGCTAATAATCACGTCCCGGTCTCTCACGACACGCGCGTGCACCTGCTCGACGAGATGTTTGAACTCGGTTGGCGTGGTGTACCCGACAGTATCAGGCACGTTAAGAACCGACGCACCTGCTTCCACCGCTGTGTCGAGCACTTCACACAAGTAATCGATATCGCTGCGCGTCGCATCTTCCGCGGAAAATTCCACATCATCGGCGTAGTTGCGCGCCTGCGCGACGGCGCGGCGAGTCATATCGATCACCTCGGCGCGCGATTTCTTCAGTTTGTGTTCGAGATGAATATCTGACGTGGCGCAAAAGGTATGAATTCGGGGAGACGCTGCATAGGCCAAAGCTTCGGCGGCGCGCGCCACGTCCTGGTCGGCTGTACGGCAGAGGGCCGCGACTTTAACCCCGCGGCAACGGGAAGCCACAGCCTTTACGGCCGCAAAATCACCTTCGGAGGCAATAGGAAATCCGGCCTCGATGATGTCGACGCCGAGTTCTTCAAGCTTTACGGCCATGCGTAACTTCTCGTCGAGATCCATCGAACATCCCGGCGATTGTTCGCCGTCACGCAACGTCGTGTCGAAAATGCTGATCCGGTTTTGCGGCATAGGTTTCTCCTGTGAGCAAACGAGGCCAAATGCTATTGCCCAACAGTGTGAAAGTCAAAGTTATTATCTTTATAGAAAGATAACTAACTGTGATACCATAACGCAGCCTTGGGCCACGAATAATCCAAACCACAGGGAGGGCCAGTTGGACGTCAACCAACTCGAGGTGCTGATCGCAGTCGCGCGTGAACAGAGTTTTTCGCGCGCGGCGCAGTCGTTGCACCGAACGCAACCGGCAGTCAGTCAGGCAATTCGACGACTCGAAGCGGAGCTGGGCGAGCCGTTGTTTGACCGCTCGTCAAAAGATGGAACGCTCACCGCGGCGGGCCGCGTACTGTTCGATTTCGCCGAACAGATGTTGAACCTGCGCCAAGGCGCACACCGCGCGATCAAGGAGCTGAAAGACCTCCAGCACGGGAAACTCGCTCTGAGCGCGAACGAATACACGGTGATGTACCTGCTGCCGGTACTGACGGTCTTTCGGGCGCGACACCCGCATATCAAAGTTGAAGTTAAGCGGAGTTTCGCGAGCCGGATCGCTTCCGAGGTGTTAGGCCGGGGCGTAGAGATCGGTGTCGTTTCGTTCAAGCCGGCGGACCAGGCGATCGCGTCGGTGCCTGCGGTTAGCGATGAGCTGGCGTTGATTGTCGCTCCGTCGCATCCGCTGGCCGCGAAGCAAGTTGTCTCCGTGCGTGAACTGGGAGCGGAGTCGTTCATCGCGCACAACGTGCCGTCGCCCTATCGTGAACGCGTAGTGAAGACTTTCGAGAAGTATAAAACGCCGCTCAACATCTCGATGGAGATGCCGACGCTGGAATCGATCAAGCGGTTGGTGGAGCAGGAGATGGGTGTGGCGCTCGTGCCGCGTTTGACGGCACAGATTGAGTTAGAACGCGGACAGCTCGCGGCGCTCACCGTAAAAGAGATGCGACTCGAGCGGCGTTTACAGTTGATCTATCGTCGCGGAGCCACCCTGTCACACGCCGCGAAGGCGTTCTTAAGAGTGGCGAGGGCTTAACGAGCGGGCACGTCCGCGATTCGCTTCGCGTACTGATCAAACAACCCAAGATAGTAGAGACGGATCAGATCCTTTTCGAGTGCCGGATCCTGCTTAACGCGCGCACGAATCTCACGGAATATTTTTTCTTTGATCCAGTATCCATTGCGATACCGTTCACCAATGGACGACGCATTCGCCAGCTTATCGATCTCCGGCGTCGTCAGGCCGCGTCGCCACGCCGCGCGGTAGACCACGAGAGCTTCCTGGAACGACTGGTTTGCAACCTCCACAAAGGCGCGGTTGAGACCTTTCCAACCCTGCTTGTGAGTATCGACTAGCGGGACGACGTCGGGATGCGGATTCTGCGCATTGCGATAGGCGAGCAGCGAAACACTCAAGTCGATCGTGCGATCGCCATCGTAGTCGTATTCTATCTTATCGAGAAATCCATTCTTGTCGGTATCAGTGTACTTAACGACCTCCTCGACACGAGGCGCGATCGGTTTCGGCGACGGCGTCTTGTTGCCGCCGTGATACTCGGCGTTCTTGTCGACGGTCCATGCGCCCCACTCAGCCCCCGCCAGATGCAGCTTGCGATCGAATATACCGACGTAGAGCTTTCCACCGCCTGAATTGTCCTCGTCAAACTCGCCGCGATCACCTAGCGAATCAGCCTGTGGATGACCATTGATTCCCGGACGCTGATCGGGAGCGACCATGTCCAACTCTGCATAATTGCTGCGCCGCCAGCGCTTCGTCGAATAAAGATCGATCTCCTTTGGACCACCGAAGCCGTGCATCGGGTAATACATCTCAACCCGCTCCCAACGATGATCGTCGTCGTCCTCGTCAAACACGAAGTACAGCGTGGTCCAACCAGCGGTAAAAAACGCGTCGTAACTCTTGTCGTGCGGCATGTACATAAGCTCGTCTATCTGCCGCCAGTTGTTCCATTCAAAGCAGCCGTCAAACTTTGGATTGCCTTTCATCGCGGGATACTTATGGACCATGGAACGATACGGAATCCCCGGACCACCGGCACCGCGCAATGACATGTCGTAATCGGTTTCATTTCCCTGCGTCGAATCGTTGTCGAGATCGAACGTGGTGAACGCCTCACTCAGCACGCCAGTGAGTTTCGTCATGCCTTTGTCGTCCAACGCGGGAACCGGATCAAGCCAGCGCATGGCCATCTCAGTTGCGCCATCGTTGTCAAAATCGAAGAAAGCAAACGGGTTTTCCCAATTGAGACGCGGGTCGGGCAGCGACTGCGGCGGACGATGCACTTTGAGAAACACGGAGTCGCCGTTGTAATCGGGCAGCCAGTTCGTCATTCCGGTGTAGCCCCAGTTGTCGTTCCCGAAGTCGTACTTTTCCCAATCAAGCCAACCCAGCACGCCGTCTTTTTCGACGTCGATATAGACCATCCAATGCGACTCGCCGGCGTTGAATTTACCGTTGGACCATTCACGCCCCTGCGTTACGAACGCTTGAAGATCGGCGCGACCATCGCCATCGTTATCGGCCCACTTTATGCTGATGTCGAGCGCGGAATCGTAAATGCCGTCGCTGTTCTTGTCGATCTGCATCACGTCGGCAACCTGATCGCCGCGAGTATCAGTCGGCAGCAAGTCGCCATTCTCGTCGAGCCAGCGGACGCGTTTGCCGTTCCACCAGCGTTCGAGGATGTCAGGTTTGCCGTCGCCGTTGATGTCAACGTGCACAATCTCGTCTGACGGTGTTGCCGACTTCAACGCGGTCTTGCGAAGATCGGGCATTTTAGTTTGCGCGGCGATGACGTGTGTGGTTATAAGGATGAAAATGATGATGACAGGCGAGTGACGTCGCATCATTACCTCGATTGGTTCAGATTGGTTAACCGTTAATTCTCACGAGCGGGACGGCTTATAGCATGGAAGAAAAAGAATTTGTAGCCCTCGTCGATCAACTGGAGGGTTACGCGCGTGACAACCCCGGCACGTACAAGCTGCGCATCGCGCTCCTGGCGGCGCTTGGTTACGCCTTTCTGATCGGCATAGTACTCGTCGTTCTTCTCCTCGTACTCGCGGTTATTTACTACGCCAGGCTCAACTGGCTCATTATCAAAATACTGCTCATTCCGTTGGGTATCGCCGGGATTGTGTTGCGCTCGCTTTGGGTCGAGTTTCCGGAACCCGACGGTCACGAATTGCGCTACGAGGACGCACCGCGACAGTTTGATCTCGCGAAGAGCACACGTGAAGCGACGCAGGGCCCACGGCTGCACAAGATTCTTCTGACAGACGAATTCAACGCCGGGATCGTCCAGCGTCCGCTCCTCGGTGTGTTCGGTTGGCAGGAACTACCTGGTGGTTGGTCTGCCATTGCTGCGCGGACTATCACCCGACGAAATTCGTGCGGTGCTCGCACACGAATTTGGTCATCTCTCTGGTAAACACAGCGCGTTTGCGAGTTGGATCTATCGCGTCCGCCACACCTGGGAGCAGGTGCTCACCAGGATGCGAGAGGAACAACGTTTCGGATCGGGCATCTTCGAAAGTTTCTTCAACTGGTATGCGCCTTATTTCGCAGCCTACTCTTTCGTACTTGCGCGTTCGCGCGAGTATGAAGCAGACCGCACTTCCGTTCAGCTGTGTGGCAAAGAGAACGCGGCCGGCGCCCTGATCAAAGTGCAACTGAGAGACAAGTCGCTGAGCGAAGAATTCTGGCCCGCGTTTTTCAAACGTGCCGGCACGGAAGCGGAGCCGCCAAAGGAAACATTTAATGAAATGCTGAACGCGCTGCGACGACCGCTCCCGCCGGATAAAGCACAAGTGTGGTTCAGGCAAGCTTTAACTGAGAAGCACAGCTACGCGGACACGCATCCGGCGCTTGGCGATCGTCTCGAAGCGATTGGCTATCCCAACGTGCGTTCCAGCGACGATCTACAACCCTTCCTCAAGGCCGACGATCAATTTGGTGATGAATACTTTTTAAAATCGGTGCCCGATGAGTTCATCGCGAGCAAGAATCGTTGGTGGCGCGAAAGCGTGGTGGAAACCTGGCGTGAGCGGTTCAAGTACGTGGTCGAGGCAGATAAATCGCTGGCTGCCCTCGAAGAAAAAGCGAAGACGGAAGAATTGACGTTGGAGGATCGTTGGGAGCGCGCGCGACTAATACAGGGAACAAAGGGTGCGATCGAAGCAGTGCCTTTGCTGAAGGAGATCCTCGCCGTCGAACCTGACCATGCCGGCGCCAATTACAACCTCGGTGAAGCGCTGCTCGAGCAGGGCGATGAAGCGGGTATTAAGAATATCGAGGCAGCGATGGAAAAGGAGGTCCATGCGATTCCAGCGGGCTGCGAGCTGATCTACAACTTTCTAATCAGCCGTAAGCGCGTAGAAGAATCTGAACGATATCGCCGCTGTATCACCGATTACTTCAAAGAGATCGAGTTGGCTCAGGCAGAGCGAACCAACGTCAGCTCCAACGACAAGTTCGCGCCCCACAACATCGTGCCGGAAGAGATTAGTAAATTACAGGCTCAGCTTAGCAACCATCCGGATGTGGCGATCGCCTATCTGGTGCAGAAAGTAGTGCATCACTTTCAGGAAGAACCGTTTCATGTGCTCGGCATTGCTATTGAACGGACAAATTGGTTGGGTGGTGATGACGAGACGGAGCAGAGATTGATCGATAAGCTGGCTGACGAGGTCGCCATTTTGGCGTTCATCGTTCTTCTCGAGAAAAATCACAAACCTCTGCGCGAGGTCTTTGAACAGATAGAGGGATCGGAGATTTACCGCGCTGAGCGTTACAAAGCGAACAAACCATAGAAAGCGCTGTTCTCACCTGAGCGACTCCACGGTTCGCTTACCTTGTGACCGCCGTAGGTGGCGTTAATTGTGTAGCCCACTTTCCGGTTTTCGAGGCCGACCAGTGGTTTGTACCAGACGAGGTTCGGCATCTTGCAGCAGAGATCGTTTGGCATCGCTTCAACGTTAATCGTTGCGTCGTCGGCCTTCACTGTGTAGCTGCGGTCTTTATGTTCGAAAGTGATCGGAGTGTTACGGACTTCCACGATCTCGCCGAGCGAGGACGCATACTTCTCTTTCAGCACGCTCAACATCGCCTGGGACTGTTCTGGAGAAGCCGCGGCGTCGATGATCACTTCGGATTGCCGGGCTGCATTCGCTTCGGAGAGATTGGATTTGGAGCTAACAATTGCCATCGCCCGAACGCCACTAAGATCAACGTTCTGCCATTTTCCAGAGGTGACGTTCCAGGCCATCAACGCATCGCGGCCTGTGGTGACAACTTCACCGTTGTAGTGACAAGCGCCGGCAAACACGCTCGCCGTTCGCACTTCAACGTACTCGCCACGCATGCTCACATTTTCGGCTTGTGAACTGAAAACAAGCGCACTCACCGCCACGATCATCGCCAACGCCGTCAATAAGCCTTTTCGCATCGCTTACCTCCAACTACCTAGCCACAAAAGGCACAAAAAACACAAAAGGCCAAATGCCAGAACCAGTAAAAGACTTGGTTAAGATACCAAAAGTGACACTTGGAATCGAGCGACCCACAAAGTTCTACCTGAAATCCTTTTTGTGCCTTTTGTGTCCTTTGTGCCTCTTGTGGTTAAACTGCGGAACTGTAGCAGCTGCGACCGGGTCCACAGGTATGCGGGTCGACGTGCCCGTTGTCAGGTCCTATTACTTCCTGAGTTTCACAGCACCAGACATGATTTGCGGCGTCGAGATACTCATCGGCGCTCGTTGCCAGCCGATCGAGCATAAAAAACTTCTTCGAACGCAGCGACCCGCAAAAGGTTGACTCAAAAGAGTCTGCGTTTACGGTTGCTTCAGTTGATTCGTCTGCCATGATCGTTCTCCCACACAAAATCAAACACCGGCTGCCTTTGCGACAGCGCGGCGGACGAGCGTTTGGGTCAGCGGCACTTTGTACGCGTTCTTTTCGAGCGGCGTTGCTCCGGCGAGCGCGATCTTCCCAGCCTCGGCAAGCACTTCCGCACTTACAGCTTTGCCAACGAGATATTTCTCAGCATCGGGGACGCGCCACGGAATCGGCGCCACGCCGCCGAGGACGATACGCGCTGCTCGCACGGTTTTATTTGGCGCGAGTTGCACAGCAGCCGCTACGGACGCGAGCGCAAAATCGAGCGATTCACGCTCCTTGAATTTCAGGTACGTTGAGCGCGCTGCCAACAGGGACGCAGGCACATAGATCTCGGTAATGATCTCGTTGTTCTGCAACACGTTCTCGCGGCGAATATTGCCCTCGCCTGGTAACGTAAAAAACTTGTCGAGTGGAATAACGCGACGACCCTGCGCGCCAACGGCCGTGACGCGCGCACCCATCGCCAATAACATCGGCGCGAGATCCGAAGGATGAACGATGTACGATGGTCCACCGGCGATGATTGCGTTGTACTTGTTCTCACCTGTCGCCGCGTAACACTCGGATCCGCCCTTCTTCAAACAGTTCACTTCTTCGAGGCGGAAATACCAGCAGCGCGGGCGTTGACAAAGATTGCCGCCGACGGTGCCGAGGTTTCGAATCTGTGGTGTCGCTATCGAGTGAGCAGCTTCCGTGAGACCGGGAAAATTCTTGCGCACACCCTCGTGTTCTTCGAGCTCCGTCAGCGTCACAAGTGCGCCAATGGTTAGTCCGCGCGCATTGATCGTGATCTTATCCAGCCCGCGAATGCTTTTGAGGTTGACGATGCGCGACGGTCGCGACGTGTAATCTTTCATCGTCGTGAGCAAATCCTGACCGCCCGCGATCGGTCGCGGTGCGTCGTCGATATCGGTCGTCGGCGCGGCCGTACCGAGCAACTTCACTGCTTCATTAATTGTCGACGGATTGGTCCATTCAAAGGATTTCATGCTTGTGTCCTCGATAGTGATCCGTTGCTCAACAGACCCATCAGGATCTTGTCCGGCGTTATCGGCAGTTCGCGCACGCGCACGCCCGTCGCATTGAACACAGCGTTAGCGAGCGCGCCGAGCGAGGGAATGTTGCAGCCTTCGGCGATTCCGATTACTGCTTCGCGTTTGTCATCGTCGTCGATGATCGGAACCATCTCCGGCATCTCGAGCGTGCCGGGCAGTTTGTAATCGCCAAACCCGGGATTGAGCTGAATGCCGAGTTGCGCATCCATCACACGCGCTTCCCAAAACGCCTGGCCCAACGATTGGATCATGCCGCCGTTAATCTGACTTTCGAAGGTAAGCCGATTCAACGGTAGGCCACCATCCTGGATGTGGACCATTTTGATGGGTTTGACGTGGCCGGTTTCGACGTCGACTTCCACCTCCGCGAAACACACGCCATGAACGCCACGTGAAGACAAATCGGAACGCCAAACGCCGTGGCCAGTGATCCCGGCCGCGGGAAGTGAAGCGCAAGCTTCCCGCCAGCTGACGGAACGCCCACCCGCGCTCACTTTCTTATCCGCAAAAACGATCTCTTCCGGTTTCGCGTCGCCGAGGAGTGACGCGACGCGTTGTGCCAGCAAAAGGCGCGTCTTGATGGCAGCGTCTTTCACTGACGGCGCAAGCGAAGGGGATGTAGTGGATCCACCCGATGGATTGGCACCGCCGAGTTTTGAATTACCAATTCGCTCGGTCACGTCTTTGATACCGAGCCCGAATTCCTCAGCGACGATCGCGCGCATGTAAGTGCGAGTGCCGGTGCCGAGGTCCTGCGTGCCGACCGCGACGAGAACCGCACCATCGCGCGAGACGCTAACGTCAACTTTGCACTGATCGTTTCCGGCGCCACCCCAGATCCCGACGGCGCAACCCATGCCGCGTTTCAATGGACCAGGATTCCCGCCCGCAACCGGATTCCGTCTGGACCAACCGATTTCCTTTGCGGCGCGGTCCAACTGCCGGTGATAAACAGGATCACGCAAGTTCTTCTTGCGAAACGCGATAGGGTCCATCTTGATCTTGTATGCGAGTTCGTCAACGAGTGATTCGGCTGCGAAAGAAGCTTGAGGATGGCCCGGCGCGCGCATCGCGATCGCGGAGTCTTCGTTTGTGTGCAGCGCGTAGATCTCGCGATACGCTTCACCCATCGTGTAGATGTACGGTTGGCCCGCTTGCGAACCCTGTCCGATGCCACCCAGACGATATTGCCGCGCCTGCATGGCCACGATCGAGCCGTCCTTTTTCACACCTGCTTTAAGCTTCTGCCACGCGCCGGATCGATTACCCGCCATCACAAACTCGTCGTAACGCGTCAACATAAGCTTCACTGGCGCTTCGGTCTGTTTCGAGAGGCGGCACGCGAGCATTCCTTCAATGCCGATGCCGAACTTGGATCCGAAACCGCCGCCCATGTGTTCGACACTCGCAGTCACGGCGCTTTGCGGCAGACCGAGTTCTTTCGCGGCGTCGGCGGGAATCGTAAACGTGCCCTGCGTCGAAGCGTAGATCGTGGCTTCGTTGCCGCCTCGATAGTCGACCACCATGCCGTGCGTTTCGAGACAGGCGTGGTGAATACGCGCGGAGAAATATTCGGCTTCAACAATTTCTTCGGCGGCGGCAAAGGCTGCTTCTACTTTTTGCAGGTCGCCGTTCTTTGCTTTTTGCTGGAGGTTCTCCTCCTGTTCGATGACCTTCGGCGCGCCGGGCTTGATCGCGTCGGGGGCATGGACCACGTGCGGCAGCACTTCGTACGTGACCTTGAGTGCGCGTAAAGCATCCGCAGCGATTTCGGGACTGGTCGCGGCGACTGCTGCAACGGCAGCGCCGGCGTAGCGCAGTTCCGTGAGCGGCGCCTGGATGATGGCTTTGACTCCGGGAATTGCAGACGCCGCATTGCTGTCGACCTTGGTTACGCGCGCGTGAGCATGCGGGCAACGAAGGATCCGGCCGTAAAGCATTCCGGGCAGTCGTTGGTCGTACGTGTAGCGCGCGGCGCCTGCGGCCTTCAGTGGACCATCGACGCGTGTAATGCGCTTGTTGAGTAGCGTGTGCTTGTCGTTCGGTCCCCAGCCCGGACCCGAATCTTCGTCGACTTCGATCTCGACCATCTGCTCGACGCCGTTTACGACGCGCGGGACTCGGATCTTCTTTTTCGGCTTTGGTGATGGCGCTGGTTGTACTTGTTGTGGCATGAACTTGTTTCCTGACTGTCGTTACGCCTGCGGTTTTTTTGCGGCGGCGAGTGTTGCTTCAAATACGCGCGGATAGGTTCCACACCGGCAAAAGTTCCCCTTGCATGCCTCTCGCACTTCAGCGAGCGTCGGGTTGGAGTTTTTTTTCAGGTACGCCGAGATTGTGGTCACGAATCCTGGCGTGCAGAAGCCGCACATCAATGCGTCGTGTTCGACGAATGCCGCTTGGACAGCGTTTGGATTTTCCGGACTGCCAAGTCCTTCAGCAGTCGTGATCTTTTTATTGGCAGCGTCGACTGCAAGCACGAGACATGAGTAAACAGGCTTGTCGTCGATCAGCACGGTGCACGCGCCGCAAGTTCCCATGTCGCAAACAAGCTTCGGTCCCGTGACCGCAGGTTCGAGATGATTGCGTAGCGCGTTCAGTAGTGTGGTGCGCGGTTCGACCTGCACTGTCCGTTCTTCGCCGTTCACCTTAAGAACGACCTTGCCTGTACCGGACATCGCGTTTGGCTTCGACTGTTGTTCAGCCTCAACTTCCGTCCATAAGTGATCGGTAATCGCCGCGCCTGCGCCGGCAAGGCCGACGCCTTTCAGAAACTTGCGCCTACCGGCATCGTGTTTCGACATAGCTCAGTTCTCCAAGAAAACTTCTTGACGCGCTCAAACGGCGACTGGTAAAACCATTTGTACGCTCTCATTTTATTTGTTGAATCAATCCGTGATTGTGTCGGTCGCCCTAAATTAGCACAAGCATTGAACCACGGAAAGGCATAAAAGCATGATCATTAGAATTCTTGTCCTGCTAATCGCTCTCAGTCAGTTCTGTTCAATTGCAAGCGCAAATGACAAACCCGATTGGTCGGTCGGTATGGTTGAGTCGACCATGAAGCGCTATCCAACCGCGAAAGACCTCGGGTCGTGGGGTTACGCGAAGTCGCTTTATCTCTACGGCCAGTATCTCGTTTACAAACGCACTCGCGAACCTCGCTATCTCAAGTACATCAAAGACTGGGTCGACTATCACGTCGACTCCGAGGGCGTGGTTCGAAGCGCGAACGCGCAAGGTCAAGTCCGTGAGATTACTTTCGAAAATCTCGACAGTATGCTGCCGGGCAATCTGTTGCTGATCCTCCACCAGGAAACCGGCGAAGCAAAATACAAGTTCGCCGCGGATCGCATTCGCAAACGACTCAACACTTATCCGCGCACGAAAGACGGCGGCTTCTGGCACGCAAATACGAAGAGCCGCGAATGGCAGTTGTGGGGCGACGGGGTGTTCATGTCGATGCCGTTCCTGGTGAGGTACGGAAACCTGTTTGGCGACAGCAAATATGCGACTGACGAGGCCACTAGACAGCTGATGATTTATGCAAGTTACCTGAATGATCCGAAGACCGGACTAATGTTTCACGCCTATGACGAAAGCGGCCAAACACCCTGGTCAAACAAGGAAACAAAGGTGTCTCCGGAGATTTGGTGCCGGGCAATGGGATGGTTTGGGATGACGTTGATCGAGGTGCTCGAACTATTGCCTGCAAACCATCCAAAGCGACCGCAGTTGATCGCGCAGGTGAACCAACTCGTCAAAGCCTGGTCCAACTATCAGGACAAAAAGTCGGGCCTCTGGTACCAGGTGGTTGATAAAGGCGATAACCCGAATAACTGGCACGAAACGTCGAGCTCGAGCATGTACACTTATGTCACCGCGATGGCGATCGATCGCGGTTACGTCAATAAGAATTATCGCGACATGGTGAGTCGCGGTTACGCCGGCGTGCTGACCAAACTGTCGGTTGACCAAAAGGGCGACACCAATATCGTCGACATCTGCGAAGGCACAAACGTCGCGGATCTCGCTTATTACTTTGCGCGCAAGAGAAATACGAACGACTTCCACGGGCTCGGCGCGTTTCTGATCATGAACGAAAAGTTCATGAACAAGACGTTGAAGGGCAGCAGTAGAAGTTTGTGGCAGCCGGCCAAGACCAGCCACGGATCCTAAACACGGATTCTGAAACGCGATTAGACGAAAAACTCTTGACGCCTAGCCAGATTGGTATTATAAGTTCCGGCGCTTTGCTCAAATTGTTATGACCAATTTTACGCCGCCACGTTTGAAAATCATTCGACCAGTCCGTTCGGGGCAGACCACCGAGCAGGTCGTCGCCCGGGTCTATGAACTCATTAAAGCCAAAGATCTGAAGCCCGGCGAACGGCTGCCCCCGGAGCGCGAATTGTCAAAACAACTGGGGATCAGCCGTCCTTCGTTACGCGCCGCGTTGAGTTCGCTCATCTCGATGGGCGTCCTTCATTCGCGACAAGGCTCGGGAACGTTCCTGGTTGACGGACCTCCAGCGCTCGACAGCGAGCCCCTGCGTCTTCTCGCCCAGCTTCACGGTTTCAGTTTCGAGCACATGTTCGAGACGAGATCGGTTCTGGAGGTGGGCGCAGCGGGTTTAGCGGCCGAACGCGCCACCGGCGAACAACTGGCAACGATGTCGGAAGAGATCGCTGAGATGTTTGCGGCGCTGAAAGAGCCGCAGCAATTTCTTGTGCACGACGTCGCTTTTCACCGGGCAGTCGCGGCGGCATCCGGCAATCCGACTTTGGCAACGCTCGTCGAGATGGTCTCGGCAGTTCTTTACGAGCGACGGCGAGAGACGATCGAAAGAGCACACGATTTCAACGAAGCACTCGAACTGCACCGCCAGGTTTACCGCGCGATTCGAGCGCGCAAACCAAACGAAGCGCGTGAAGCAATGCGCGAACACATCGTGCGCGCGCAGCGAGCATTTGCTCTCGAAGAGAAGCAACAAACAAAACGCGAACAAGACAGGGCATAACCTAAGGTGAGCTTTGTACTTTGTGCTTTGTTCCTGGTTCAAACCACAAAGCACAAAGCACAAAGTACCAAGAACAAAGAACAAAGTTTACAAAGTTCCGTTTCTGCGTTTCGATTTATCCAAATTGTCCCAAGTGGAGACAATTTCTTCGAAGGAGGAGTCCCATGTTTAGCCCGCTGCGTACCTGCTCAATTCTCCTGATTACTATCGCGTTGCTCGCCATTGCCGTGCCCGCTACCGCTCAAACGATTACGGGATCGATCTCGGGCGCCGTTGCCGATTCGACTGGCGGTATGATCCCGTCGGCAACCGTAACACTCGCCAGCGAGAAAACGGGTCAAACGCGAACAGCGGCCACCAACGGTGAAGGCCGCTTTAATTTTGCCGCGTTACAGCCCGGAACTTACTCGCTGAAAATCGAGCAGCAGGGATTCCAGGCTTTCGAACAACGAAACATCATCCTCAGCGCAAATGAGAACCTTGCGCTCGGAGATCTCAAGCTCCAACCAGGACAGGTCAGCGAAACAGTGAGCATCATGAGTGAAGGCGCGACCGTCCAACGTGAAAGCAGCGATCTGACCGCGCGTCTCACAGCCGATCAGATCAACCTGATCTCCACCAAGGGACGCGACATCACTTCGCTGCTCCGACTACTTCCGGGAACTTCCAACAACGACGACATCGAGGGTGCCGGCGATGGTTTTGGCACCGACCTTCCGAACATCTCGGGTCAACGCGGACGTTCGACTGTGCCCACGATCGATGGACTATTCGCGGGCGAACCCAGCGGCTCAAACAAGCTGAGCATGACCATCAACCAGGATGCCGTTGCTGAAGTGAAGGTGCTGCGCAACAACTACGGCGCGGAGTATGGAAACAACGGCGGCGCGATCATCAATATCGTTTCGAAGGGCGGCGGCCAGGAGTATGCAGGCAGCGTTTATTACTTCCTGCGCAACGAGTCGCTAAATGCGACGCCGTTTTTCAACAACAAGCAAGGTCTGCGCAAACCGCTTTATCGCCACCTCTACCCCGGCGGCAACTTCAGTGGTCCACTGCCGCTACCGCGATTTGGTGAGGGTGGTAAGTTTTGGTTGAAAGATAGAGCGTTCTTCTTCTTCGCGTATGAGAAGCCGCATCAGATCACCCCAAACGATCCGCGCTTCGTGACGGTGCCAACCGCGCTCGAACGCGCCGGCGACTTCTCGCAGTCGATCAATTCGACGAACGCGAAAGTCTTTGTTCGCGATCCCACGCTTCCGGGTAATTGTACCGCTGCGGACACGAGTGGCTGTTTCCGCGATCCCTCGCGCGCAACGCCGGGGAATCCGCTGGGACTCAACATCATTCCGGTGGCGCGCTTCAACGCGAGCGGGCTCGCGCTGCTGAACTACTTTCCGCTTCCAAACACTCTTGGCGGATCGGGCGGCTCCGCTTTCAATTACGTCGCGCAAAGCCCAACCGACGTGCCGAAGCGAAGCATGGTTCTGCGCTTCGATGTCAGACCGACCAACAACGACACGATTTATTGGAAGTATCAATGGTGGACTTCAGACAATCTGGGCACCGGCACGTCGGGCTGGCCGGGTAACGACAATAACCGCTGGGGTATCAACTCGCATTACCTCTACAAAGACGACGGCTGGTCCGCGAATTGGACGAGGGTGATCAACGCCAACGTCGTCAACGAATTCAATTTCGGCATGCGTCACGACTCGGAAGGTTTTGTTCCGGGCGATGGTGAGATCGAAGGTTTGCAAAGAGCGGTGTTGAACTACACCGCGCCGCAACTCTTCCCGCAAAACAATCGACTCGGCACGATCCCGCGCGTAACCAATTGGGGTGGTGTTCGTGGTCCAACGAATGGTGTCGCGAACATCAACTGGCTCGACCGTTGGGGAGAGGTCGGTAACGATTACATCAAGCCGTCGTTCGCCAACAATCTCACGATTACCAAAGGCGATCACAGTCTTAAGTTCGGCGTTTATTACGAACGCCTGAAGAACGGTGAAGCACCCGGCGGACAATGGTCCGGCGTATTCAATTTTGCCGGCAACGACAGCAACTTCACCGCGGCACTCGGCAACACGAGTTACGCATACGCGAACGCGCTGATTGGCAACTTCCGCAACTACCAGGAGTCAACAGCGCGGCCGTTTACAAATCTACGACTCACACAGGTTCAATGGTATGCAGCGGACCAGTGGAAGCTTAATCGAAAGCTGACGGTGAACTACGGCATGCGCTTTGGTTACCACTCGCCGTTCCTACAGATCGACGGCCAGGGCTCCAACTTTGTACCCGGGCTCTTTAATCCCGCGACGGCCGTTGCGTTGTATACCAGCGCGTGCGCCGTCGCTTTCAACCCTCCCGCAACTTGTCCGGCAGCCCAACGTCGCGCCCGCAACCCGATCACCGGAGAACTAATTCCTCTGGTGGGTCCGAACGCTGGTCTGGTCGGAGCAATCGTTCCCGGTAGCGGCAATCCGAACAACGGTCTCGTGCTCGGAATCGATCCATCGACCACACCTGGTTTTAGAAACACAACACCGATCGACTTCGAACCGCGTCTCGGTTTTGCGTGGGACGTGACTGGTGAAGGCAAATCGGTGATCCGTTTTCACGCTGGTATATACCACGCGCCGCGCGTTGGTGGTGGCACCACTGGCGGCAACCTCGTCAACAATCAACCGGCGAATCGTGCTTTCAGCATCGACTTCGGCAACATCAACAATCTCGCCAGTCTAACTGGCACGGCGATCACCCGACCGTCGGCGATAAATGCTGTCGAGGAGCAGTCGCACACGCCGTCGATCTACAACTTCACGTTTGGACTACAACAGGACATTGGCTTCAAGACGATCATGGAAGTCAGCTACGTGGGATCGTTTGCGCGGCACCTGGGCCAGCGAATCAACATTAACGGCGTACCGGATGGCGCGCGATTGGGAACAAACAATATCGATCCGGTAACCGGTCAGCGCATCGGCAACGATTTTCTGCGTCCGTTTCGCGGTTACGCGGACATCAATCTGGTGACGTGGGCGGGAACATCGAATTACAACTCGCTTCAAGTCCAGATCGAACGTCGCTACGCAACCGGATTTCTGTATGGCGTCGCTTACACCTATTCGAAATCGTTTGACTATGCCAACGACGATTCGTCGGACGTTCTGTTTGGCCGTCCTTACAAGGACTTCAACTACGCGACCTCCGACTTCGATCAAACGCACATCCTGACCGTCAACTACATCTACGACATCCCGGGCCTGGGCCGTAAGCTCAAAAACGGTTTCGTCAAAGCCCTCTTCGACAACTGGCAACTCTCGGGCACGACTTCGTATGCAAGCGGCAAGCCGAAGAACATCACCGTCACTTACAACGGCGGCATAACGGACATCACGGGCGGGCAGGACAACGCTCGACCAAACACGATCTGCGATCCGATGCGCAACATCAGTGGCGCCGATCCAACCGGAACGCCGTACGTCGTCAACGTCAACTGTTTCGCTCGACCGACACGTCTGGGCGACATCGGCAACACGCCGAGAAACTCGCTACGCATGCCGTCGATCTTCAACAGCGACGTCGCGCTCTTCAAGAACATTCCACTCGGCGAGAGACGCTCGTTGCAGCTTCGCTGGGAGGTCTACAACGTTTTCAATCACACGAACTTTAGAGACATCGATGCGGGTCTTGTATTCGACGTCAATGGCCGTCAAACGAACTCGCGCTTCGGAGCGCCCATCGCGGCGCGCACTCCGCGTGTGATGCAGGCGGGCATCAGGTTCAACTTCTAACTCTCGCGTCTTGATCGTGCGTTTAAGGAGGGCTCCGACATGCGATCGTTCAGATCACTCGCAATCGCTTTGTTAATGATCCTGGCTGCGGTTTCAGTCGCGCTTGCGCAGGCGAACGCGAAAGTCACCGGTACGGTCACCGATCCGAATGGCGCCGCGGTGCCTGGCGCAGTTGTAAAACTACTGAACCAGGCCACGAAGATCGAAGTTGAAACCACGACAAACGAAAGCGGTTATTTCAACTTAGCGAACGTGAATCCCTCGATGTACTCGTTGAGAGTCGAAGTGCCGGGATTCAAAGGCATTCACAGTGCTCCTTTTAGCGTTGGCGTGAACGAAGCAGTTGTGCAGGACATTACGCTGACGGTGGGCGCCGTGTCGGAAACAGTTGAGATCACGGCGGGCGCGGAGTTGATCCAGCAGGCGTCATCAGATCTCGGCACGGTAATTCCGGAGAAGGTGGTCCAGGACCTACCCTTGAATGGCCGCAACTTTACACAGTTGCTGACGCTAACGCCGGGAGTGACGCCCGTCTCAACATCGCAGAACCGAAACGTCGGCGGCGTCGAAGGTAATGTCGGTATTCCCGGTTCCGGTTTTGCCGATCCGTCGTTTCATGGACAACCAAATCGCTCGAAACTCTATTTCTTCGACGGCATCATCAACACCAACGTTCGTGGACCGACGTACATCGTTATACCCAATATTGATCTGGTTCAGGAGTTTAAAGTAGTGGGCCACGACGCGCGCGCCGATTATGGAGGCGCAATGGGCGGCGTTGTGAACATGGTTTCGAAGGCTGGTGGAAGGAATTTTCACGGTTCGGCGTTTGAGTACGTACGCAACGACGCGTTCGACGCGCGCAATCCGTTTGATGTTTGTACCACGGCGAGATGTAAACCAGGCCAGGGCGTGCCTGACAAGCCTTTGCCTTTCCGTCAAAATCAATTCGGCGCGACACTCACTGGTCCAATATTCCGAAACCACACTTTTTTCTCCGTTGGTTACGACGGCTGGCGCTACAGTCAACCGACGCTTGCGCTCGCATACGTCCCCACAGCTGCTGAAATAAACGGCGATTTCACGAACACACCGTTTCGTCGTCGCCTCTTCAATCCGTATTCGACGCGACTAGTCGGCAACGCGTTCGTGCGTGACGAGTTTCGCTGTGACCCATCCGGCACCCCACTTCCGGTGGACGCGCAGAAGCGACAGAACCAGGCAATTGGCGCGCCCTGTTTCAAGATTCCGCAGGCGCTGATCTTCGCGCCGATGCAGAACTTCTTCCGCACCTATTCGCCCACCCCAAATCTATCGGGCAATCCGACAAACAACTTCGCGCAGATTCGTCCATCAACCAACAACTCCAATAGTTTTCAGGTCAGGATCGATCATCGTTTCAGTGACAGCGACAATGTTTTCTTCCGCTACACGCAGCAGAACGTCACCGTTTTCAATCCGATTGGAAACGAAGGATCGACCGGCGGTAGCGGCAAAGGCCGGAACTATGGTGGCGCGTGGACGCACACGTTCAGTCCGAACTTGATGTTCGACATTCGCGCCGGCTATGCCGGTCGACCGGGCGTTGATTCGAGCCAGCAGAACCAGCACGAGGCTGGCGTTGATACGTTGACTCAAAATGGCTTCCTTGACGTCGACAAGTACAACGGACTGCTCGTCACGCTTGCGAACTGGACTGCCGGAGGAAACAACAATTTCGGCGTTCGTGGCGAGGCGCTGCGCGAGAATCCTAACTGGAGCATTACGCCAAGCCTGACGTGGCTGAGGGGAAATCACAGTTTCAAAATGGGTGGCTGGTATCTCGAAGCCAAACGCGTCCAGTTGAATACATTTCAAACCTACGTTTTCAACGACGAGCAAACTCGAAATCCAACGCTCGCGACCGGAACGTCCGGACTTTCACTCGCGTCCGCGTTGCTGGGTTTCCCAAACAACTTCAACGCACAGTTACCCGTCTTGCATGGTGGTCCAGTGCAGTTCAAGTACGGATCGTGGGCCGCGTTTATTCAGGACGAATGGCGTGTCCGTAGGAACTTCTCGCTGACACTCGGTCTGCGCTACGACTACTTGACGCAACCAAAAACGACCGACGGCAGATTGTGGAACTCGCTAGATCTCGAAAACCAAAAGTGGATCATCGGCGCGACTGAGATGCCTGGGCTCTGTAGCGCGGTCCAATCTGCGCCGTGCATTCCGGACGCTTTCAGGAACGATGCGCACTTTGCAAACGTTGTCCTCGCAGGCAAGAAGTTTTTTGCACCGCCGCCGATCAAAGACAACTGGGGACCGCGAATCGGTATGGCGTGGACGCTGAATCCGCGCACCGTCATTCGCGCGGGCTATGGCTTGTACTGGGACGCCCTTCCCGCGCGCAGCCAGTATGCACAAAACGATCTCGAAGCGACCGTTTGGCCTGACGCGACAGCTTTCGCGGGTACTTCAAACGCAAGTGCCGCCTTCACCAACGGCACCGCGGCTAACATCATCCAGATACAAGGACAGGGATTTGCCACACCGTTGCCGACGACGAATCCGTGGAGTCTCGGCGGGTTTCCAAACAATCCGAACTACAAGGATCCATACTCGCAACAGTGGCACGTTGAAGTGCAACGAGAGCTGACGACGACGACGATGTTTTCGATTGCGTACGTCGGTAGCAAGAATGGCCGTCTTCCTTACGCGGGCTTTGCGAATGCAGGGCGCCAGGCTTCGCCGAACGGCACGCCAAACTCCGTCATCGATGCTCTTCGTTTGATGCCGTGGGTGAGCGCCGGCATTACTTACACAACCAACACCGGCTACTCAAACTACAACGCGCTCGAGTCGAAATTTCAACGACGCTTCGCAAAAGGTTTGAGCACGTTGATTTCGTATACGTGGAGCAAGTCTATCGATGTCAGCAGCGGATACTTCAACGTCGAGAATGGACCAGGCGGCGGCTCGACGATCCAGAACTATTTCGATCCGAGCACTGCGCGTGGCGTGTCGGGTTACGACATTCCGCATTTCCTTTCGTGGGCCACTGTTTATGAGTTGCCGCTTGGGAAAGGCAAGCGGTGGTTCCGCGATGGCCCAGCTTCGTGGATACTCGGTAACTGGCAAACAAACTTCATCATGCAGGCACGCTCAGGCGCGCCGTTTAACTTGCAAGTCACGGGAGATCTTGCGAATCTTCGTGGCAGCGCACCGACTGCTCCGGGAAACTATCTTCGTCCGAACCTGCTCGCCGATCCGTTTGTGCCCGGTCCTGTTGCGGCTAATCCGGATCCCGCGTGTAAGCGAACGATTTCGCAGGGCGGTAAAGCGGCGGACCAGGTGCGCACGATCGCGAGTTGGTTCAATCCATGTGCGTTCGGTATTCCGTCGGGATCGTTTGGCAGTCTCGGTCGCAACGCGTTTCGCGGCAAGTCGGTCTTCAACACCGACCTTTCGTTGTTCAAGAGTTTTCCGATACGCGAAAACTGGCAGTTACAGTTGAGAGTTGAAACTTTCAACGTGTTCAATATTCAAAACTGGGACACGCCGGCCGCCGCGAATCTGATTCTGAACACAAACGCGACGACGCTCGCGACTAACGTGGGACGCATTTCAACTCTGGCCGCGGGCACAAACCCACGGCAGATACAGTTTGGCCTAAGACTGAATTTCTAATGGCGTTTCTATGTGCGCTATTGATCGTGGTGGGCCTTGGGCCCGCCGCGCAGCAGCAAAACTCACTTCCGCGCGTCTTTATTCTGGACGCGAAACAACTCGCCACAACTAAGCAACGCGCCCGCGTGGGCGATCCGGTGCTCACGAAACTCGAGGCCGACGCCCGCAAGGCGCTCCTTGTTGGTCCATTCTCAGTTACCAGCAAACAAGTCACACCGCCGAGCGGCGACAAGCGCGATTACATGAGTCAGGCGCCGTACTTCTGGCCCGATCCGAAAAGCCCGAACGGTTTGCCTTACATTCGCCGCGACGGCGAACGCAACCCCGAGATCAATAAAATCACTGATCATCGTGTGAAAGACCAGATGGAGGCGGCGGTCGACACGCTCGGGCAGGCTTACTACGTCACGCGAAACGAAGAGTACGCGTCGAGGGCGGCGGAACTGTTGCGTGTTTTCTTCCTCAAGTCGGAAACCCGCATGAAACCGAATCTGGAGTTTGGCCAGGGAATTCCCGGAATTAATACTGGTCGCGGGATCGGACTGATCGAAACGCGAGGATTAGTACGCGTAGTCGATGCAATTGGACTGCTCGCGGGATCGAAAGCCTGGACCAACGCTGATCAGCGAGGGATGGAGAAGTGGTTTAGCGAGTTTCTGCAATGGATGCAGAACAATAAGTTTGGTCGCGACGAAGCAGCGGCGAAGAACAATCACGGAACGTATTACGATGTGCAAGTCGTTTCATTCGCTTTGTTTCTCGGTAACACGGATCTGGCGAAGCGTGTTTTGAGAGACGCGCGATCAAAACGGATCGCGGCACAGATCGAGCCCGACGGGAGTCAACCATTGGAGCTAGCGCGCACGAGAGCGTGGAGTTACAGCGTCGGCAATCTCGACGGGTTAATGAAACTTGCCCGTCTTGGTGAAAACGTAGAGGTTGATCTTTGGAACTACGAGACGAGCGATGGACGCGGTATTCGCAAAGCCTTGGAATTTCTGGTCCCGTTCGCGCTGGGAGATAAGAAGTGGACCTACCAGCAACTGGGCGAGTGGCAACCGCAGATCCTTTTTCCACTTATTGAGCGTGCTAAGAAGCATTACACCGGGCAAACATGGCCGCATCCGATTCCCGCACGCATTCGCGATAGCAACAACAAAGAGCTGATGGTGATGACCCTCGGCGCCGTCAATCCGTCGATCGCCGATGGCACGTTTGATCCCGTCAAAGATGAAATGCTTCTTCACGATGGCACCGTGATCAGGAACTACTTTCGCGACACACTCAAGATCAAATACTTCCACCCACTCGACAAATCGCGTTTCCCGCTGCCGCCGTCAGGTTGGTGCTCGTGGTACTTCTTCTACCAGGAGATCGATGAAAACGAGATCAAGCAGACGGCGAAGTGGATTGCCGACAACCTGAAAGACTACGGCGTTCACTACGTGCAGATCGACGACGGCTGGCAAGGCACTGGCCGTGGGCTCGGCGAGAATCGCGACTGGTCCACCATCAACAATCGTTTTCCAAGTGGTATGGATGGCCTCGCCCGTTACATCAAATCGCTCGGATTGAAGCCGGGCATCTGGCTCGCGCCGCACGGGCAGAGCAACGCGTCAGTCGTGAAGAACCATCCCGGCGTCTTCATGATGAAACCCGACGGAACGTCGGCGTCGAGCACGTGGGAAGGAACTTATCTGGTCGATCCATCCGCACCCGAGTCGCAAAAGTATTTGAAAGAACTGTTCGCGAAACTTTCAGGTTGGGGTTATGAGTATTTCAAGATCGACGGGCAGCCGATCGTCGTGCGCGAGTACCGGAACAAGAAAGACTTCATGAAGTCGCCGGCCGCTGATTCGGACGAGCTTTATCGCGATACGTTGGAGAGTATTCGCGAGGCGATTGGTCCTGATCGTTACCTGCTTGGTTGTTGGGTTATTCCGCTGGAAGGCGTTGGGTTGATGAACGGGTCGCGCATCGGCGCCGATGTGCTGCCGAACTGGGACGGGTTCAAATTCGCGATGCGCGCGACGATGCAATACTACTTTCTGCACAACATCGTGTGGTACGCGGATCCGGACGTGTTCATCGTGCGTCAACCGCTGCCGCTGGAACAGGCGCGGGCGTGGGCCACGTTGCAGGGGTTGACCGGACAAGCAGCGTTGATGAGCGACCGGTTGATCGATCTGTCGCCGGAACGCGTTGAGTTGATCAAGCGCGTGTACCCGGCGGTTGAGATTCGGCCGCTGGATCTGTTCTCGTCGGACCGCAACAAGCGCATTTGGGATCTAAAGATCAATCACCTCGGACGCGAGTATGACGTCGTCGGTGTATTTAACTTTGACGAGAGCAAGTCGACGCCGATGTTTGTGAACTTTCGCGATCTCGGGTTCCCGTCAGACAGGTTGGTCCATGTGTTTGATTTCTGGAACAAGGAATATCTCGGAGCCTGGGAAAAGGGGATCAGTGTCGAACTTCCGCCTGCCAGCACTCGTGTGCTGACGTTTCTGCCCGCGAGCGATCGGATTCAGTTGGTGTCGACGAGCCGTCACATCACGCAGGGATGGGTCGATCTTGTTTCGCACTCCTATGACGCCGCCCGGAGTACTTATTCGGGGCGAAGCAAGGTCGTGAAGAACGATCCGTATGAGCTGAGGTTTGCCTTTCCACAGGGAAAATATTTTGCGATCAAGACCGCGACGGCTCGCGGCCGCACGGGACGGCTGCCTGTGCGAATCGTGAATCATCAGGGTTGGTCTACGATTGAGATCACATCGTCACAGACGCAAGAGGTTTCCTGGAACGTTGTGTTTGCCCCCGCGACCGCATACCGCTTTCCGGTGCGTGAACCGGGAAACCTTTGGGCTGAGCGAGCAGGTTTGGACGGCGCGAATCTTCGTTGGACAGTGCCGCATCAACCGGCCTCCGGATATCAAATCTCGGTGAATGGATCCGTGGTTGGCTCCACACCAACGCAGGTCTTTGCGCTACGCGGTCTCGATGCAAACACCTCGTATACGGTGGAGGTCAGAACTGTTTGGCAGGATGGAAAGCTGAGCGAGAAGAAGGCACAACTCTCGTTTACGTTGCAGAAGATCCAGTCGCCGGAAGTATTTGTTTCCGATCTTGATCCTGTCCGTTTGACTGCGGGCTGGCGTCAACCCGAGCTAAATCGGAATTTCAACAGTGGCGGCCTGATCGTTGGCGGGCGACATTTTGAAAAAGGCATCGGCATGCCGACGAATTCCGAGATCGAGTTTGAGTTGAACGCAACGTACGACAACTTCGTCGCGCTCGTGGGTATTGACGACGAGTTCAACAACCAGGATGCAAAGGCGCAGTTTTTCGTGTTGGGAGATGGGCAGGAGTTGTGGTCCAGCGGCGAAGTGAAGAAAGCTGACGGTATGAAAGCTGTAAAGGTGAATATGAAGAATGTGAAGCGATTGATGCTGCGAGTCAGGCGCGTTGGTGAAGGCGGCCGGATTCATGCTGACTGGCTCGACGCGAAGTTGGTCCGTTAAAAATGATCTCTCGACGCACACTACTTCAAATGGCAGTTGTATCTCCGCTTGCTGCCACACTACTCGATCAGTTCGGTCGACACTCTTTCATAAATGCGCCGACCAACATCGCCCCACCGTTGAAACTCACGCGCCGCTGGCGCGGGTCCGTTTGTGAATCACAATTAACAAACCTAGGCACACGACCGGCACGAATCAAGGAAGTTGTGCTCTTCGATCTGCAACTCCCGCTCCCGCCATCGACAAGACTTTACGGCGAAGGGTTCCAGATGCTTTCACAAACAGGCGGGACGTTGGGTGCGCCGGCGGATCTCGGCAACTACACCGACGCGAAACATTACAAGATGCCCGCACCACTAGGCGCGAAAGCGCTTTACGGCATGATGATGTTGTCGCCCTCGGCAACTGACAACCACTTGCTTGCATTTACTTCATGCCGTCGCTTTGCCGGGCAGTTTTACCTGAGCGGTCAATCTTTGAAAGTCGTCGTAGATACAGAAGATCGCGAGCTGGGACCCGGCGAAACGTGGCAACTCGAATCGTTCACGTATGAATCAGGAAGCGATCGTGAACGATTACTCGACACACTCGCTTCCCAACTCGTCGCAAACCACCCGCGACTTCGTTTTGCTACGCCACCGACCGGTTGGTGTTCGTGGTACTGTTTTGGTCCACGTGTTACGGCGCAGCAAGTGCTCGACAATCTCGACTTCATCGCGAAACACACTCCCGGCCTGCGTTACGTCCAGATCGATGACGGCTACCAGCCGGCGATGGGTGATTGGCTCGAGACGGGCGCCGCGTTTGGCGGCAACGTGCAGGGCGTGCTGAAACAGATTCGCGAGCGAGGTTTTGAACCAGCGATCTGGGTCGCGCCTTTTGTCGCCGAGGAAAAGTCGCACGTGTTTCAGCAGCATCCGGATTGGTTTGTGAAAGACGGCGACGGCAAACCGTTACGCTCAGATCGCGTAACGTTTGGCGGCTGGCGTCGTGGTCCATGGTACGTGCTCGACGGTACGCACCCCCACGTACAACAGCATTTCGAAAAGTTCTTTCGCACGATGAACCGTGAATGGGGTTGCACGTACTTCAAACTCGACGCGAACTTCTGGGGCGCCATTCACGGTGGACACTTTCACGATCCGCGCGCAACGCGTGTCGAAGCTTACCGTCGTGGCATGAAGGCGATCCTTCGCGGCGCGGGCCATAGTTTTGTGCTCGGTTGCAATCATCCGATCTGGCCGTCGCTCGGACTGATTCATGGGTCACGCAGTTCGAACGACATCAAGCGCACGTGGGAACGCATTGCGACGACTGCGCGACAGAATTTGAGTCGCAACTGGCAGAATGGTCGCTTGTGGTGGAACGACTCGGATGCGATCGTTCTGACAGGTGATCTGTCGGACGATCAGTTTCAGTTTCACGCGACGGCGATCTACGCGTCGGGCGGGATGATCCTGTCGGGCGATGACTTGACGAAGATCAACGAAAAGAAACTCAAGATGCTGCGCAAGCTGCAACACCCTACCGGCGTTGCCGCGCGTTTTGACGACGAGTCACTGCGTGTAGGCCGGATCGATCTTCTGACGAAGCGACAAGTTATTGCGGTATTGAACTGGGAGAACACGCCACAAGAGATTTCGTTTTGGCTCAAGCGGCGGCGCAGTACTGTTACCGAGTTTTGGAGTGACGCGTTGATTCCGATGGGTGTCGATGGGCTGACTGTTCACATGCCGCCGCGTTCGGGACGGCTGTTGATCTGCGATTGAACTTTGTATTTTGTGCTTTGTACTTGGTACTTTGTTGGCCGTTGATTTAGCGACCGTAACAAAGAACAAAGTTCAAAGTACAAAGCACCAAAAAATGCATCCGAACACACTCCGTGAAAAGCTCTACGGCGTGATCGCTTTCCCCGTCACACCATTCAAAGACAATCTGTCGCTCGATCTTCCCGGGTTGCATAACAACCTCACAAAACTGCTCGAACATCCGATCTCGGCTGTGGTCGCCGCCGGCGGCACTGGCGAGATGTATTCACTCACGACCGCGGAGTACTCGCGCGTGATCGAGTTGACGGCGCATGCGATCGAAGATCGCGTTCCGGTGATCGCGGGCGTTGGATTTGGTCAGCGACTCGCAATCGAGATGGCCCAGGCGGCTGAAAAAGCAGGCGCTGACGGCATCCTCGCATTCCCGCCTTACTACCCGCACGCCGAAGAAGACGGATTGTTTGAGTACTATCGCGCGATCGGCGCCGCGACGTCGCTTGGCCTGATGATTTACAGTCGCGACTGGGCCACCTTCACACCGGAGATGGTCGAGCGTTTGACCGCAATCCCGACGCTCGTTGCGTGGAAAGACGGTCACGGAGATATCCGTCGTTTGCAGGCGATCATCAATCGTGTCGGCGAGCGATTGCATTGGATTGGCGGTGCTGGCGACGACATGGTTGGCGCTTACTACAGCATCGGTCTTCGCACTTTTTCGTCGAGCATCGCGACCGTCGCACCGCGCCTGTCGTTACGGCTTCATGAGTTAGGCGAAGCAGGCGACAACGAAACGCTGATGGAGTTGCTCGATCGTTGCGTCGTGCCGCTCTTCGCGATCCGCGCGCGACGCAAGGGTTACGAAGTATCGACGATGAAAGCGATGATGGAGATGGTCGGTTTGAATGCCGGTCCGGTACGGCCGCCGCTCGTGAACGTCACGGCCGAAGAAGAAGACGAGCTCCGTGCAATTCTCGCGACGTGGGAAAAATTCCTGTGAGACTACTGATTCTCGTTCTATCCGTGTTCTTGCTGTCGGTTCCGCAGAAGAGCACCTATCGCGATCTAAACAGGAACGGCCGCATGGATGTTTACGAGAATCCAAAGGCGCCGATCGATGCGCGAGTCGAGGATCTGCTCTCGCAGATGACGCTCGAAGAGAAGACCTGCCAGACCGCCACGCTCTACGGCTACAAACGTGTCCTTCAGGACGAACTGCCCACTGCAAACTGGAAGAACGAGATTTGGAAAGACGGCATTGCCAATATTGACGAACACAACAACGGCTGGGGTCCTGGGGCGAAAAGCGTTTATGCAACAGATATCGAGAAGCACGTTTGGGCCATGAACGAAGTGCAGCGCTTCTTCGTGGAGCAGACCAGGCTTGGCATTCCAGTGGATTTCACCAACGAGGGTTTGCGTGGCGTTGCCTTTACGAATGCGACTAGTTTCCCATCGCAATTAGGCCTGGGCCATACGTGGGATCCGGATCTCGTTCGTGAAGTCGGACGCATCACGGCGCGTGAGGCGCGAGCACTCGGTTATACCAACATCTACGCGCCCACACTCGACGTTACGCGCGACCAACGTTGGGGCCGAGTTGAAGACACGTACGGCGAAGATCCGTTTCTCGCGTCACGACTGGGCGTTGAGATGGTGAAGGGGTTGCAGGAAAACTACACCGTCGCCGCGACAGCGAAACATTACGTCGTTTACAGCGCGACGAAAGGCGCTCGCGGCGGCGAGGCGCGCACCGATCCGCAAACTTCCCCGCGAGAAGTCGAGAACATTTTCCTGCCACCGTTTGCCGCGGCGATCAAAGAGGGGGGACTACTTGGCGTCATGAGCTCGTACAACGACTTTGACGGCGTGCCGATCACAGGCAGTAAGTACTGGTTAACTGATCGTCTTCGAAAAGATCTTGGATTCAAGGGCTATGTCGTGTCAGACAGCGCTGCGGTTGAGTATCTCTACAACAAACACGGTGTTGCACGGGACATGAAAGAAGCGGTCAGGCAGACTATCGAGGCAGGTCTGAACGTCAAAACGAATTTTACGCGGCCTGAGGACTTCATTTTGCCGTTGCGCCAACTCGTGCGTGAGGGAAAGGTGTCGATGAAAACGCTCGACGATCGCGTGCGCGACGTGTTGCGCGTGAAGTTTCTGATTGGATTGTTTGATCGACCGTACATCGAGGACGCGAAGCAAACGCTCGCCGTTGTGAATTCCGGGGCGCATCAGCGCGTTGCGTTGCGAGCGGCGCGCGAGAGCATCGTGCTGCTGAAGAACGACAACAACGTTCTTCCACTTAGCAAACAGATCAAGTCGATTGCCGTCATTGGTCCAAACGCGGAAGATCCGAGTCTGGCACGGTATCGTTATGGTCCATCGGCAATCGAAAGCGTAACGGTGCTTCAGGGGATCAAGAACTTGTTGGGATCCGGTGTGCAGGTCAACTATGCGAAAGGTTGCGAAGTTGTCGACGAACGCTGGCCGGAGTCTGAAGTCTTACCGGAGCCGCCGTCCGCTTCAGAGCAAGCCGGCATCGCCGCCGCCGTCGAGGCTGCGAAACGATCTGAGGTCGTAGTGATTGTGCTGGGTGACTCGCGGCGCACGGTAGGCGAGAGCTTGAGTCGCACGAGTCTCGATCTTCCAGGTCGCCAACTCGATCTCGTAAAAGCGGTTCATGCGACGGGCAAACCGGTGATAGTTGTGCTGTTGAATGGCCGTCCTTTGAGTATCAACTGGGTAAACAAATTCGTTCCCGCGATCGTGGAAGGATGGTTTCCGGGCGCGCAAGGTGGCACAGCCATCGCGGAGGTGTTGTTTGGTGACTACAACCCGAGCGGCAAACTCACCGTCACCTTTCCAAAGACCGCGGGACAAATCCCATTCAACTTCCCGACCAAACCAAACGCGCAATGGGAAGGTGAGAAGTCGCGTGTCAACGGCGCGCTCTACTACTTTGGCCACGGCCTCAGCTACACGACCTTCGGCTACAGCAATCTCAAAATCACTCCCACAAAACAAACACCCGACGGTCTTGTCACTGTCAACGTCGACATTCAAAACACCGGCACGCGCGCAGGCACGGAAGTGGTCCAACTCTACGTACGCGATCTCGTCAGCAGCGTCACAACCTACGAAAAGAACCTGCGAGGTTTCGCCCGCGTCACCCTCGCTCCCCAGGAAACGCGCACCGTCACCTTCACCCTAAAACCCTCCGACCTCGCCCTCTGGGACCGCAACATGAAGTTCATCGTCGAACCTGGCACGTTTCGCGTGATGATCGGTTCTTCCTCCGAAGACATCCGCCTGAAAAGCGAGTTTGAAATCAAGTAACACGGATAATACCTGAAAATTCTTGACAGTGTCCCGCGTCCCCGCATAAACTCCGTTACCGTTAACAATCTAGGAAAACGCTCCTAAAATTAAATCAGTCAGGAGAACTCCACGTGATGAACAGGCGAAACTATCTGGCCCTGATGGGCGGCGCCGCGGGAACTCTCGCGACAACTTCGAAGCTCGAGATGGTTGCTGCTCAGGAACCCCGCCCCGCTGATACAGGCGCGCCGACCACGTCGACGTTTGAAGACCGCAAGCGTCGTATGAAATGGTGGCACGAAGCGAAGTTTGGCATGTTCATTCACTGGGGTCTCTACAGCACCCTGGGCCGTCACGAGTGGGTCATGGAAAACGAAGGCATTCCCGCTGCCGAGTACGAAGCTCTCGCTGCAAACTTCAAACCGAAACCCAATTGCGCGCGCGAATGGGCCCAGCTCGCGAAACGCACCGGTATGAAGTACATGGTGATGACCACCAAACATCACGAAGGCTTCTGCAATTTCGATACGAAGCTTACGAACTACTGCGCGACAAAGCGTGGTCCAGGTCGCGATCTCGTCAAGGAATACGTCGAGGCAGCGCGCGCGGAAGGTCTTCGAGTCGGCTTCTATTACTCGTTGATGGACTGGCATCACCCGGATGGCGCGCGCTGCGCGAAAGACGAAGCCGCGCGGCGTCGCTTTGTCGACTACATTCACGGCCAGGTGCGCGAACTGATGACTAACTACGGCACGATCGACATTCTCTGGTATGACGTGCCTTGGCCTCTCGATGCGCAGGGTTGGGAATCGGTGAAAATGAACACGATGGTGCGGAAACTTCAGCCGGACGTCATCATCAACAACCGTTCGCGAATACCCGAAGACTTCGACACTCCAGAACAGCGCATTGAAGCGTCGGCGAATCGTCCGTGGGAGTCGTGCATGACGCTGAATGATAGTTGGGGTTATCACATCAATGATCGCAACTGGAAGGCTCCGACAACGGTGATTCGCAACCTCATCACGTGCGCACGTGATGGTGGAAACTACTTGCTGAATATTGGTCCAACCGAGGATGGTTCGATCCCCTTGCAGTCCGCGCAGATCATGTCGACGGTGGGCGAGTGGATGGCGAAGCACGGCGACACGATTCGTCTTTCCGATAATTGCCAGCCGCGTCGTGGGAATTACGTGTCTTACACGCGCAAGGGAAACACGTTGTATGCACATGTTTTCTACTGGCCGGGCGAAACGGTGGTGATTGCAAACTTGCTGAACAAGGTCAGCTCAGTGAAGATGCACGGGAGCAACACGCCGGTGAAATTTGTGCAGGACGACTTCCGCATTCGCATCACAGGGTTGCCAAAACGCGCGCCGGAACTGGTGACGACGTTCGAGCTCGAATGCGATGGCGAGCCGCGACAGAGTCACGAAGGCAAGCGCGCTGAGAAGCCGAGGGATGTAACAGCGTAACGACGAGCTTTGTGCTTAGTGCTTGGTTCTTTGTAGGAAATCAAAGTACAAAGCACAAAGAACCAAGTACAAATGATCGACGCGCATCAACACTTCTGGCAGGTTGGGAAGTTCGACTATCCATGGATGACGAGCGATCTCGGGGTGCTGTATTGCGATTATCTGCCGTCGGAGCCGCAGAGTGGAGTCGATCAAATCGTAGTTGTTCAGGCGAGTAATAGCGTTGCCGAGTCGCGTTGGCTGCTGAGCCTGGCGGATGAAAATACTTTTATTGCAGGTGTGGTGGGTTGGGTTAATTTGACGAGCCCCGATGTCGATGAGCAGTTAGATGAATTAACCGCGCACCCGAAGCTCAAAGGTGTCAGACATCTGGTTGAAAGCGAACCGGCGGACGATTGGTTGGTCCAACCCGCTGTGATCGCGGGGCTGCAAAGATTAGCGGCGTATGGCCTGTCATACGATCTGCTGGTCCATACGCGACACTTGCCACACGCGAGAGCCGTCGCTGAAAAGTGTCCGGATCTGCGATTGGTAATCGACCACCTCGCTAAGCCACCGATTGCAAAAAACGGATTCGATGAATGGGCACGAGAATTCGCTCCACTGGCTGAATACCCCAACATGTACTGCAAACTATCCGGGCTGGTCACTGAAGCAAACTGGAATTCATGGACCACTGACGACCTGCGTCCATACGTCGAATATGCGTTGGAATTGTTTGGTCCGCGGCGTTTGATGTTCGGAAGCGATCACCCCGTGTGTTTGCTGGCTGCTTCGTACGAGCGTGTTTTGGAGTCGTTCCAGCAAATCGTCGGCGACGAACACAGCAAACTGATATTCGCGGAGAACGCGCGAAACTTTTACCGGCTCGGCTATCTGCCCTAAGAAATGGCTGAAACGTACTTCATCACCGGAGCGCACGGCTGCATCGGATCGTGGATTGTCAAATCACTCGTCGAACGAGGTGACAGCGCGGTTGTTTTCGATCGCAGCGACGATGCCCGCCGGCTGCTCGCGATCATGGATCCGGATCAACTCGCAACCGTGCGCTTCATCTTGGGTGACATCACCGAAGGTCCAGTCGTGCAGCACGCACTGGATCAGTCGCACGCAACTCGAGTGATCCATCTCGCGGGACTGCAAGTGCCCGTTTGCAAAGCTGATCCGGTTGGAGGCGCGCTCGTGAATGTCGTGGGAACGCTTAACGTGTTTGAGGCGGCACGCACGATCGGAGTCAACAACGTGGTCTACGCAAGCTCCGCTGCCGTTTACGGATTGAACGACGACGCGGTCCTCGACGAAACTGCCGCGTGTGAACCTTCAACTCACTACGGCGTCTTCAAACGGGCGAACGAAGGAAACGCACGTATCTTTTATCTCGATCATGGACTCAGCAGCGTCGGTCTGCGGCCGTTGACCGTTTACGGCGTAAATCGTGACTCCGGTCTGACGAGCGATCCGACTAAAGCGATGAAGTCCGCAGTTCTTGGACGTCCATTTCACATTCGTTTCGGCGGCGCGACCGATTTCCAGTACGTCGCCGATACAGCGGCAGCGTTCATTGCGTGTGCCGACAAAACCCTGGATGGCGCTCAAGTCTTCAACCTGCACGGTGAGACGGTGACAGTGAAACGGATCACGGATTTCATTAATGAACTTGCTGATGCTTCCTTGATCACCTTCGATGGGCCACCGATTCCGATCGCGCCGGCGCTTGACGACGCGGCCATTCGAAAACTCATTGGCGACTTGCCCTCGACTTCGCTCGAGACAGGCATGCGCGAGACGATGGACCGCTTTGCTGCTCTGCGCGACGCGGGCGTACTCGACACCACGGATCTAGACACATGAACGGTTCGATGAAAGCGAGTGTGTTGTGCGACGTGGGTCGGATCGAAGTGCGCGATGTTCCTCGTCCGGTCGTCTCGCCGTTTGAAGTGCTGGTTCGCGTCGCCGCCGTGGGACTTTGCGGCACTGACTCCCACATTTTCGCCGGTCACGCAAACTACAACACCAACGAGTATGGCCAACAGATTCCGCTAGCGTTGCAGCCGCAGATCCTTGGTCACGAGATCACGGGCGTGGTGGAGGAGGTCGGAAATGCGGTTGAGGATCTGCAAGCCGGCTATCGTGTCGTCGTCGACCAGGGACTGAACTGCGTCAGCCGGCGGCGCGACGTGCTGTGTGAATACTGTGGCACCGACAATTCTCACCAATGTGAGTTTTATCGCGAGCACGGTATTACCGGACTTCCGGGTGGGCTCGCGGAGTTCATCGCGGTGCCGGCGGTGAATGCTCTGCGAATCAGCGTGCCGGTAAAAGCATCAGTTGCGGCGTTAGTCGAACCGCTTGGTTGTGTGGTTCACTCGTCAAATTTTGTCGCCAGGGCGCACGTGCGCTACACGATCAACGCGGAAACACCGGAGCGCCGCGTTCGCAGCGTGTTAATATGCGGCGCCGGCCCTGCGGGATTGTTGTTCACTCAGTATTTGCGAAAGGCGTTGCGTTACGAGGGCGCGCTCTTCGTCAGCGATCCAAACGCGCGCAAGCGAGAGTTGGCGAAGCGGATGGGCGCGGACGAAGTGATCGATCCTGCCGTTTGCGATCTGGTGGAAGTGGTTCGCGAGCACACCGGAGGCAAAGGCGTCGAGTATTTGATCGAAGCGTCAGGTGCGGGCGAGGTGTTCAACGCGATACCGGGTCTGATCTGTAAACAGGCCACGGTCTTGCTGTACGGTCATGGACACGCGGGCACTGATTTGAGCGTGCTCAACAACATTCTGTTTCGCGAGCCGGTGCTCGTTAGCAGCGTCGGGGCGTCGGGTGGTTTTGAAGCGGATGGACGTCCCAGCGTTTACGCGCGCGCTTTGAACCTGATTGAGCAGCAACAGATCGACGCAGCGGCATTGATCACACACGAATACGGTTCACTTCATGACGTACAAACGGCGCTTTCAAACGATATGCATAGCGATGACTATGTGAAAGGGGTTGTGACGCTCTTTTGAGCTTTGAGCTTGCTGCTTTGTACTTTGTTCCTTATAGCCGAGCGACCCCGCTATAAGCTAAACATCTAGTAAGAGTACAAAGCACAAAGTACAAAGCACAAAGCACATGAAAGTTTCCCTCTTCGTCACGTGCCTGGTCGATCAAATGTGGACCAGCGTTGGCGCCAGCACCGTGGCGGTGTTGCGGCGTGTTGGTTGTGACGTTGAGTTTGACGATCGGCAAACGTGCTGCGGTCAACCAGCATTCAACACCGGTTATCGTGACGAGGCACGACAGGTGGCCCAACGTTTCATCCGCATTTTCGAAGAGAGTAAAGCGGACGCCATCGTCAGCCCTTCCGGATCGTGTACGGCGATGGTCCATCACTATCCCGAATTGTTTGCCCGTGATAAGGAGTGGGAGCCGCGCGCGAAAGCGATGGCCGCGCGGACGCACGAACTGAGCGCATTTCTCGTTCGCGAGCTGAAGATCGACGACGTTGGTGCGAGTTGGTCAGGAAAGTTGACGTGGCATGACGCCTGCCACGGTTTGCGTGATCTGAATCTCAAGAGCGAGCCCCGAACCTTGATTCGCAACGTGCGTGGCGCAGAGCTTGTGGAACTCGAGAATGCCGAAGCGTGTTGCGGTTTCGGCGGGACTTTTTCCGTCAAGTATCCGGAGATCTCGGTGGCGATCCTCGATCAGAAAATAGAAGCTGTTGAGCGTTCGGGCGTGCAGGCGGTCGTGTCGGGCGACGCGAGTTGTTTGATGCAGATCGGTGGCCGGCTTTCAAGAAATGGATCTAAGGTTAGCGTGATGCACCTGGCGGAATTACTTGCCTCGCAAACTCTATGAATCACCTGAGCAGCGAAACGTTTGATGAAAACGCGAAAGCCGCCCTCGCGGACGTGCAACTCCGCGGCGCCCTGCGTCACGCGACGTCGCTGTTTGGCAAACGAAGGCTCGAAGCTGCGAGAGGCTTGAACAATTGGGAAGAACTGCGTACCCACGCGCGCGCGATTAAAGACGAAGTGCTGTTGCACCTCGATCGCTATCTAGAGACGTTCACTGCAAACGCCGAGAAGCGTGGCGCGGTGGTCCACTGGGCCACTGACGCCGCCGAAGCAAACGCAATCATTGTCAAACTCGCGCGTGACCGTGGCGCACGCACGATCGTTAAGAGCAAGAGCATGACGACCGAAGAAACGCACCTCAACGATGCGTTGGAAGCGGCGGGCTTGCAGGTTGTCGAAACAGACCTCGGCGAGTACATCATTCAACTCGCGCACGAGACACCGTCACACATCATTGCGCCGGCGATCCACAAAACAAAACGACAGGTTGCAGAACTGTTTACGTCGATGTTGGGTATGCCGCCGACGGATGACGTGGCCCAGTTAACCCGCACCGCAAGAGCAACGCTGCGCGATCGCTTCGCCGCCGCCGACATGGGAATCAGCGGTGTGAATTTCGGTATCGCGGAGACGGGCACGATCGTGATCGTCGAGAACGAGGGCAACATTCGCCTGACGACCAGTGTGCCGTGCATTCACGTCGCGGTGATGGGAATCGAGAAAGTTATTCCGCGTTTCGCCGATCTCGATGTGTTTTTGAAACTACTGCCGCGATCGGGTACGGGACAACGGTTAACGACGTATCAATCGTTCATCACCGGCACAAAGCGCAACGCGGATGATGAGGGCCCCGACGAACTGCACATCGTGATTCTCGACAACGGACGATCGCGTATGCTGGCGCATCCTGTGACCCGCCAGTCGCTCGCGTGCATCCGTTGCGGTGCGTGTCTGAATGCTTGTCCCGTTTACCAGCAGATTGGTGGTCATGCGTATGGATCCGTATATCCCGGCCCCATCGGAGCAGTGATCACGCCGCAATTGATCGGTTTCCAAAAGACAGCACAGCTTCCGTACGCGTCGAGTTTGTGCGGCGCGTGTCGCGAAGTGTGTCCAGTGAAGATCGACATTCCACAGTTGTTGTTGCATCTGCGAAGTGAGATCACGAGCAATGGAAGTAAACGGAATGCGGCCGAGCGGATAGCCTTCAAGTTGTGGGCCAGGGTGATGATGAGTCCTGCGTTATACAACCTAAGTGCGCTCGCGGGGCGACTGCTCCAGAAGGTCATGCCGCTTGCGCCGGCATGGACGAGGGGACGCGATTTACGCCCCATTGAGCAGCAGAGTTTTCGCAGCCTGTGGAAGACGAAGTTGTCGCATGAGTAGCAGAGAAGTGATTTTGGGTTCGATTCGATCGCACCTGGCGGCGAGCCCGCCGGCTGATCCGGTTCAATCAGTGTTTTTGCCGGAACAAACGCCTCTAACAACGTCAGTTGTGGACGTGTTCAAACAGAGTGTCGAAGCTGTTGATGGGCACTGCGTTGTCGTACAAACTGAGGAAGAACTAACACGGGTTTTAGAGAACTTTGGAGGACGAATCGCGATCTCGGATGCTCCACTTCTGAATCGATTGGGGATTGAGCCAAGTACCGACAACATATTTGATATCGATGTCGGGTTTACGACGGCGCAGGCAGCGATCGCGGAAACGGGCACACTCGTACTCGACTCGTCGCGTGAGCGCAATCGACTCGTTTCGCTCGTGCCGCCGGTACATATCGCCATCGTCGATGCATCGTCGATCTTTCAAACGCTCGGTGAGGCACTCGCTTTTATTCATCAGGACGGAAATATCAGCCCCGCGGTGACATTCATCACTGGGCCATCGCGCACGGCCGACATTGAATTAACGCTGGCGATCGGAGTACACGGCCCGCAGGAGCTTTACGTGATCGTCAACGACGGCCCTCCGCTAACACGCTGAGTCACGATGAACATCATCTCGTTTGCAACCGAAGAATCCGACTGGCGCAAACCACGATTGGGCATCCTCTTGCAGCAAGGCAATCGCGACACAGGCTATCGTCTCGATTGCGAAAAACTTTTCGCGCGCGCCGACCGTCCCGGGAATCCACTGGCGTGGTTCGATATAGATGGTGAGTGGTTCCAAACAGCGCGCGCGACTGCTGAAGCACTCGTGCGCGATGAGAAGGCACTTGCCGAAGCGAAGGACAAGGGTTGGTTGGTTCCCGCGAGCGATGCTTACTGGTTTGCTCCGGTTCCGCGTCCGGGAAAACTGATCTGCATCGGCCTGAACTACAGAGATCATGCTGCCGAAAGCAACTTGGCGATTCCGGAAAAGCCCGTTGTATTCTCGAAATTTTCCAGTGCCGTGATCGCGCCGGGCGAACCAGTCGTGCTACCGGCGACGAGCAAGCAGGTCGACTACGAAGCAGAGCTGGCGGTGGTGATTGGGCGTCGCGCAAAGAACGTCTCCGCCGATCGCGCTTACGATTATGTTCTGGGCTATACCGCGTTCAACGACGTCAGCGCGCGCGATTTTCAATTTGCCGATGGACAGTGGCAACGCGGAAAATCATGCGACACCTTTGCGCCCATGGGCCAAACGATCGTCACCACCGATGTGGTCCCCGATCCACAGAAGCTTTGGATCAAGCTGACGCTGAACGGTCAGACGATGCAGGATTCAAATACTGACCAGATGATCTTCGGCGTCGCGAGGTTGATTGAGTTTCTTTCTGAGACCATTACCCTCGAACCCGGCGACGTGATCGCAACCGGCACGCCTTCGGGCGTCGGTTTTGCGCGAAACCCGCCGGTGTTTTTGAAGCCGGGTGACGAGATGGAAGTCAATATCGAAGTTGTTGGTGGTATCAACAATCCAGTCGTCGAGGAAAAAGATGCATAGACTCCTGTTTCTATTCGTGTTGTGCGCGTTTTTGATCGGTTGCACAGCAGCGAACGACAAGAAGAAGCTCACGATCGCCGTCATTCCGAAAGGCACGACGCACGAATTTTGGAAAAGCATTCACGCCGGAAGCAACAAGGCCGCGGAGGAACTCAAGGCCCAGGGCACTGACATTGAAGTGATCTGGAAAGGACCGCTGCGCGAAGACGATCGCGAACAACAGATCCAGGTCGTCGAAGGTTTTGCGGCGCAAGGGGTCAGCGGCATCGTACTGGCGCCACTCGATGATCGTGCACTGGTCCGGCCGGTTGCCGATGCGCGACGCGCCGGTGTGCCGACGGTGATTATCGACTCGGGGTTGCAGTCGGATGAGTATGTCAGCTTCGTTGCGACGGATAATCGCAAAGGTGGATCGCTCGCGGCGGATCGCATGGGCCAACTGTTGGGCGGCAAAGGCAAGGTGCTGATGTTGCGCTATGCCGAAGGCTCGGCGAGTACGACTGAACGTGAAACCGGCTTTGTCGAACAGATAAAAACAAAGTTTCCCGAGATCGAATTGATCTCGACTGATCAATACGCGGGCGCGACACGCGACACGGCGAAGCGTGCGTCAGAAAATCTGCTGAACCGGTTTGACGATCAGGTCCAGGGGATCTTCACTCCGAATGAATCGTCGACGGCCGGGATGTTGCTGGCGCTCGAGGATATCGGAAAAGCAGGTAAGGTTTCGTTCGTGGGCTTCGACGTGAGTCAGAAGTTCATCGATGCGCTCAACGCCGGGCAGTTGCACGGCATCGTGGTCCAGAACCCATTCAACATGGGCTACCTGGGTGTGAAGACGATGGTCGACAATCTTCTTGGGCGCACAGTCGAGAAGAAGATCGATACCGGTGTGATGTTGGTGACGAAAGAGAATATGCAGTCGCCGGAAGTACAAGCGTTATTGCGTCCACCGCTCGATCAGTATTTGAAATGACGCTGGTGCTTTGTGCTTCTTGTGCCTTTTAGTGGCTAATGGTTGCTGAAGTAAAACAAAACCGCGGGTTGCTGACTGCCGGCGTTCTGCAAAACTGGCTGAACCGCGCTGGACCAGCTCTCGGTCTGCTGCTCGTCATCGGCATCTTCACCCTCCTGATGGATAGCCCTGCACGATTTCTTTCACCAAACAATCTGCGCATCGTTCTTTCACAAACAGTGATTGTGGCGATCGGTTCGATTGGTATGACGTTGATCATCATCAGCGGCGGTATCGATCTTGCGGTAGGTTCGACGATCGCGTTGGCGGGCGTGGTGACGGCGCTGGGAATTAACGCGGGCATGTCGCCTTCCGTTGCGCTTGCGACGGGAATTCTGGTCGGCGGACTTATCGGCGTCGTGAACGGCGTGGTGATCACGCGTTTGAAGGTCGTGCCTTTCATCGCGACGCTCGGGATGCTGGGTATCGGACGCGGCGTCGCCAAGTGGCTGGCCAATCAACAAACCGTGAATATGCCGGCGACGTGGCTGAACGAGTTGCTGGTGATGTTTCCGAATCCATCGTGGTTGCTGGTCGCGCCGGGAGTTTGGATCACGATCGTCCTCGCGGTATTGGCGGCGATCGTGTTACGCCAGACGGTATTCGGGCGTCGCGTATTTGCGCTCGGCTCCAACGAAGCCGCGGCGCGTGCGTGTGGCATCGCGACCGATCGTTTGAAGATCTGGATCTACGGTCTGGCAGGTTTGCTCTTCGGCTTGGCTGGTGTGATGCAGATGTCGCGTTTACGACAAGGCGATCCGACCGTAGCCGCAGGGTCGGAGTTGGACATCATCGCCGCAGTGGTCATCGGCGGTGGGAGTTTGAACGGCGGAGAGGGAAGCATTCTCGGATCGATGATCGGTGCGCTGATCATGGCGTTTCTGCGCAACGGCTGTCAGCAGGTTGGTTGGCCCAACTATGTGCAGGAGATCATTATCGGCATGATCATCGTTGTCGCTGTCGCGGTCGATCGCTGGCGTTCTCGGAGCTAAAACTATGCTTAAGTTGATTGCGTGTTCTCTTTTGTTCTTGACCGTGGCCCCGGCTCAAGTCACGGATTGTAAGAACGACTGGCCCAATCTCGCCCGTTACGACAAAGATAATAAGACTACTGCGCAACCCGCGAAGGACGAGCAGCGCGTCGTGTTCATGGGCGACTCGATCACCGATTCGTGGGACAATCCCGCGAACGGTGGCTTCTTTCCCGGCAAGCCGTACGTCAATCGCGGCATCAGCGGGCAAACGACGCCGCAGATGCTCATTCGTTTTCGCCGCGACGTGATCGAGCTCAAACCGAAAGTCGTCGTGATCCTCGCCGGCACAAACGACATCGCCGGCAACACTGGTCCAACGACGCTCGAAGCTATTCAGGACAATCTGAAATCGATGGCTGAACTCGCGGGCGCGAACCGCATCCGTGTCGTGTTCGCATCAGTTATGCCGGTTAGTGATTACGAAGTCCGCGACGGTAAACCGTTGGTTCAAACAGTTCGTCGCCCGCCGGAAAAGATTCTTGCCCTCAACAAGTGGATGCAGGAGTTTGCGCGGACCAATCATCACACTTACCTCGACTACTTCTCCGCGATGGTCGACGACAAGGGCTTCCTGAAAGACGAACTGAGTAACGACGGCCTCCACCCAAACGCGCAAGGCTACGCTGTGATGGTTCCACTGGCCGAAGCAGCGATCAAGGCGAGTTTGAAGCGAAGCAAGTAGCTTGCCCTCTCATGCCAACGACCCTGGGAGACATCGCGCGTGCTTTGAACGTCTCGAAGATGACGGTCTCGCGTGCGATCAACAATCATCCCGAGATCAACGCTGAAACTCGCGCACGCGTCCTTGCTGCGGCGCGGAAAATGAATTACCGCCCAAACCAGTTTGCGCGCGCTCTCACTTCGAAACACTCATATCTCATCGGCATCGTCGTTCCTGACCTCATGCACTCGTACTTCGCCGAGATCTGTCGCGGCGTTGAATCACAGGCGCGTCCCGCAGGTTATCAAAACCTGATTTGCAGCACGGACGAAGAAGCACGCAAGGAGTTGGACGAGATTGAAGCGTTATGGACCAGGACCGACGGACTGATTGTCGCATCGGCACTGACGGCGAATGAGGCGAAGTCGTATCGCAAGTTGATCACCGAAGGCGGCAAGATCGTCTTGATCGATCGTTTGTTGGATGGGCTCAACTGTCCGGCTGTCACCACCGATGATGTGCAGGTGGGAGTACTAGCGACTGAGCATCTGATCAAGTTGGGCCATAAGAGGGTCGGGCACCTTCGCGGTACCAGTGCTTCAACTTCACAAGGCCGTCACGAAGGTTACAAACGAGCGATGTCAAAAGCGCGGCTGCGTGTTGATAAGTCGCTGGTCCATGACTGCGGCTTCACCGAGTCTGACGGCCGCGCGGCGATGAAACGCTGGATCACAAAAGGAAATCTGCCGACCGCGATCTTCGCGGCGAACGATCCAGCCGCGATTGGCGCGATTGAAGCTTTGAACGACGCCGGCTTCGACGTACCGAACGATATAGCCATCGTCGGCGCGGGAAACATTCATTACGGCGACATGCTCCGCGTGCCGTTGACTACGGTTTCCTGGTCAACCGCGGCGATGGGTCAGGCCGCGGCCGAACTGCTGCTGGAACTGATCGCTAGCAACACCAAGGCGGCCAAATCCCGCAAGATAACCATCCCTCCCGAACTGGTCATTCGCCGCTCCTGCGGCTTCAGTGCACAAAGGGTAAAACAATAAAACTCTTGACAGCCCAGGCGGCACAGGAGTATATGTTCCGCGTTTAGACAAATTCCACTTTTTATCCAATGTCACAGTTTTGCTCGGGAAGCTCTACTTTTCTTCCAGGTTTTTCTTAATAAGTCTTAATTAGGTACATTTCCGATGAGAAAGATCAATCCACACGATTTCACGGTTGCCCGCCGCGGCACCAGCCGCGAAATTAACCGGCAAATTGCCCTGAACCTGATTCGCGCGCATCAGCCAATCTCCCGCGCCGACCTCGCACGACTCATGAGCGTACGCCGCGGCGTAGCGAGCCTACTCGTGAGCGAACTTCTCAGCGAATCGCTGATCTTCGAAGGCGCTGTCGGCGAAGCCGTAGGACGCGGACGCCGGCCCACGTTCCTGTACATTGACTCGCGTCAACGATGCGTCGTCGGCGTCGACATTCGTGCTTCGCGCACTTACATCCTGCTCACCGATCTGATGGGCAAGCAGTTGGGCGTCGTCAACAGTTTTCAAACCAGCAAAGAGATCGACGTGTTGACGAAAGAGCTCGCGCGCCGCATCAAGCAGGTGCTGGCTGACTTCAGCGAGGTCAGCGGGTGTGAAGGCGTAGGCGTTGTAGTGCCTGGCATGGTGGATCCCGCGTTGGGTCGGGTGCTGCACGCGCCGACACTAGCGTGGCGCGACGTTAACCTGCGCGATCCACTCGCCGCTGCTCTCGGAATTCCAGTCCACATCGAAAACTCCGGTAAAGCATGTGCCCTGGCCCAACTATGGGCCACGCGCAGCGACGTGGTCGCTTCCGGAAATTCTGTCTTCGTGAGTATCTCTGACGGTGTTGGCGTAGGCGTCGTTGTGAATGGCGAGGTGATGCGCGGGCGTCACAATACCGCAGGCGAGTTTGGTCACGTTCCGTTGAGTATCGATGGACCACGTTGCTCGTGCGGTGCGACTGGCTGTTGGGAAGCTTATATTTCGAATCTCGCTACGCTGTCGCGTTACTCCGGACGCGATTTGTCGGATGGCCGGCCGCGAGAAGCAGAGATGGCGACTTTCACCGTCGAAGATTTGATTGCCCGCGCGCGTGCGGGTGACGCGAAAGCACTGGCGGCAGTGAATTCAACCGCACGTTATCTCGGACTCGGTCTCGCGTCGATCGTCAATTCCGTCGATCCGGCACGGATCTACATCGGCGGCGAAATAACGACAGCGTGGAATTTGATCGAACCTATCGTGCGCAGCGCTCTGCGCGAGAGAACCTTGACTGACTTTGGTGGCGCAACTGAGATTCACATTGTGCCCGCTGAAGAGCATCCGCGTCTGCGCGGCGCCGTGGCCCTGGTCGCCGCGCCGGCGTTTGCGGCTCCGATGGTCGCGTAAGAGTTGTGAGCCCTACGCAGCGGAGCCGATGGACCAACATCACTCGGTGACTTGCGGAGGAATGCAAAGCCTTTCAAGAAACGCTGGTTTCTTAATTTCCTCTGCGTAACTCGGCGGTCCTCTGCGCCTCTGCGGTAATGGAACCGCCAAACATATGAACCGCAGAGTCGCAGAGGACCGCCGAGTTACGCAGAGAATGCTTGCAAACTAAGACACCTGCAAAAAAAAAATCTCAACTTTTGGAGGTCTGACCCGATGCGACGCACAAGAGAACCCCGGCGCCTGCTTTTGTGGACTTTGCAGCTTTGCTTCGTACTGATGCTGACCATCGTCGCCGGTCAAGGCGCTCATGGACAAACTGTCGTCGGACGCATTTCCGGAACGGTGCAGGACGCGAATGGCGCGGGCGTTCCTAACGCCTCAATCAAAGTCATTAACACTGCAAACAACTCCGAACGCACCGCGACCAGTGACGACGGCGGCTTTTACACTGTTACCAACCTGCCGGCCGGCACGTACACCGTCGAAGCCGAGGCGAAGGGTTACAAGAAAGCGCTCGTCTCCGGCAAGAACGTCACCGCCGACGCGCGATTGACAGTCGATTTGAAACTGGAAGTCGGCGAAGTATCGGAGACGGTCGAGATAACGAGCATCGCCGGCGAAACGGTCAACACGACGTCCGGCGAAGTCGCGCGTGTTATCGATCAGCAACAGGTCCAGAATCTCGCGCTCAACGGCCGCAACTACATTCAACTGCTGTCGCTCGTTCCCGGCGTCGCGCTGCTGAATGACGATCAATTGGAGTTGACGACGAGTCTTGCCACCGGCAACCAATCGATCAACGGCAACCGCGGTCAGACAAACAACGTTACCATAGACGGGGGTTTCAATCTCCAGTCTGGAAGCAATGCAAGCCAAATCAACAACCTCGGCATCGACTACATCCAGGAAGTCAAAATCCAGACTTCGAATTTCTCTGCCGAGTACGGACGCAACTCCGGCGGGCAAGTCAGTCTCGTTACACGCAGTGGCGGCAACAACTTTCACGGCAGCGCGTTTGAATTCATACGAAACGACAAACTGGACGCGCGCTCCTTCTTCGCTCCGATCCGTCCCACGTTGCGCTTCAACAATTTCGGCTACAGCTTCGGTGGACCAATCTTCAAAGACAAGCTGTTTTTCTTCGGCGGCCAGGAGTGGAAATACATTCGCCGCCTTTCGGCGGCACAACGTCGCACCGTTCCGACGCTGGCTGAGTTGAATGGTGACTTTTCTTTCCGTCTGCGGGGGGCTGACGGAATCGTGGGCACCAACGACGATGGTGTATTGCGCGATCCAAACAGCGCGTCGCCGTGCACAACTGCGAATCGTGCTGGCTGTTTCGGTGGGACAAACGTCGCGCTGCGAAACATTATTCCCACGAATCGAATCACGCCTGACGGGCTCGCAATCGCCAACGTATTTCGAAACGCCATCGGTCTCTCGACTGCGTTTATCAACAGTCCAGTCGGCAACAACGTTACGTTCCAACAGCCGAACCCGTTGGACTATCGCGAAGACCTGCTGCGCATTGACTATAAGATCAACGATAAACACTCGCTTTACGGGCGTTACATCAAAGACAAGAACGAGTTGATCGATCCGTTTGGCACGTTCATAACCACGCAACTGCCGACGATTCCCAGTCTCCGTCTGCGTCCAGGCACATCGATTCAACTTTCACACACGTGGCTCGTGACACCGACGTTCATCAACGAAGCAAAGATGACCGGTGCGTGGGTGGCCCAACGTATTCCGCCCGCCGGTGAACTGTGGAAGCGCGAGACTTACGGTTTCGAGTTTCAACAACTCTTCACCGGCGGCGGCAGGTTTGAGAACTCGATTCCGGACACGACGATCAACGGCTTCGCCAGTTTCTTCGGCGCTGCGCGTTCGCTGCTTTCGCCGACGACTGACATCAACGTAAGCGACACGATCACATGGGTGAAAGGCAATCACACGCTGAAGACCGGAATGTCGATCACGCGCAATCGCATCGATCAGAACGCGCGCACCACGTACGCGGGTCAGGTTGATTTCAACACCGGCGGCAACACGCGCACGACGAACAACTCTTTCGCTGACGCACTGCTCGGCAATTTCCGAACCTACAGCGAGCAGGCGCGCGATCCCATGGGCTTCTTCCGTTTCACGCAATCCGAAGCGTTTGTCGCGGATAGTTGGAAGGTCGGCCGGCGATTAAGTCTCGAGCTCGGCCTGCGCTGGCAGTTCGGCCAGCCGATCTACACGCAAGCCAACAATCTCGCGAACTTCGATCCTTCGCTTTACAACCCCGCCCAGGCAGTAACAATCCTGGCGAATGGAAACATTGATCCGACGAAAGGCGGCAATCGTTTCAATGGTCTCGTCCGCGCTGGAAACGGAGTGCCTCCTGAAGAGCTCGGTCGCGTGCCTGGCGGCGACAGTGCACAGGTGCTCGCCGTCCCGGTGGGAGCGCCGCGCGGACTCTATGAAGGACATCATTACTTTATGCCGCGCCTCGGCTTCGCCTATTCTCCTTTTGACGACAACAAGACTTCGATTCGCGGCGGCTTCGGCATGTACTACGACCGCATCGAAGGCAACCTGATCTTCCCGTCATTGAGCAATCCGCCTTACGCGTCCAGCGCGCAATTCCAAAATGCGAACCTGAGCAACATCACGGGTGGTTCAACGACGCTCGCGCCGTGGGCGCAGATCAACGCCGTCAATCCGGATCTCGACACGCCTTACACGATGAGTTACAGCCTCAGCATTCAACGTGAATTGCCGCGGGGAATTTTTGCGGAAGCGTCGTACGTCGGTAATCTCGGCCGTCATTTGATCCGTCAGCCGGACATCAATCAACCGACGTTCGAACAGATCCGGTTAAACGCCCCGCCGGGGCCAAACCTCAACGCGAACGCTTTGCGACCATTCAAGGGTTTCACAGCGATCAGAATGCGATTGAGCGACTCGACGTCGAACTATCACGGTATGCAGCTCTACGCGGCGAAGCGCAAGGGCGACCTGCTGATGACGACGTCGTACACGTGGTCCAAGGTTCTGACGGACGCCAGTGGTTTCAACGACAATCCGGAAGATGCGTTCAACAAGAAATTCAACTATGGACCAGCGACGTTTGATCGCCGTCACGTGTTTGCCGTCACTTACACTTACACAGTAAAGATGTTCAGCCGCACGCACGGTTTGGCGAGGGCGATTCTCGACGGTTATGAGGTCAGCGGCATCACGCGCTTCCAGTCAGGTCCATATTTGACGGCGACGGCAACTGGAAACTCGATCTTTGGCAATCGTCGCGCCGACTGCATCAGTCCGGACGCGCTCTTCCCGAACGGCGAGCGTGGTCCAAACGATTGGGCCAACCGCGCGGCTTTCGCGGCCGCTCCCGACACGCGACGCGGCACTTGCGGCGTCGGCACGATTGAAGGCCCGGGCGCGCAGACGTGGGATTTCTCGTTGCGCCGGCGGTTTGCGTTGACTGAGAAGTTTAAGTTGCAGTTCCAGGCTGATATCTTTAACGCGTTCAATCGCACCAACTTCCGCGACCTCGAGGCCAATCTCAACAGCGCGGCATTTGGAACGATCTCGACGTCGGGACCGCCGAGGAATATTCAGTTTGGATTAAAACTAACGTTTTGAAAGAGGCAATCAAATTCTCTTTGATCGGTGTTCTGCTGTTCGTGGCGACAGCGCAGGCCAACACGATCAAGACGGCTGCGCTGCGTGATGAGGTGAACGATTTTCTCGGGCGTGAGCTCGCCGTTCATCTCAGCGCGATCAGCACGCTCAATCCGCCGCCGGAACGAGTGTTAAGTGTGCCGTCGACGGGCGAGTTTTCCTGGGGAACGTTCATGCGCTCGCTGGCGGCCTACGCCGACACGACGGGTAAACGCGAACTTGCCGGACGTGATCTCGCCAAATGGGTGGGCCAGATCGGTTTGATCGAATCACGTGCGGGCAGCAAAGCGTTTTCGCAGTTGTACGCGGCGCTGGCATTGCGTCACTTCGGTCGTGACTTGAAAACGAATCCACTCTGGCAAGCTCTGTCGCCTGAAGAACAGAAGGCGTGGCGCGCGTTGCTCAATCCGGAGCGATTTTACGATCCGAAGACGAACAAGGTAATTAACCTGCCGGAGAATTATCTCGGAGTCGCTGCACGCATCGCGAGTATCAACTACGAGCTCGCAATCTCGACGGATCGCGGGTTTCTTGACAAGTTACTCGATCGCGCGGCGATTCAGTTCAACAATGGCGTAATCTACGCAGACGATTCGCCGCCTGCCGGACGTTACGATCGTTACTCCAATGAGTACGCTCGCTACATCTGGGAAGCCGCGGAAATGTCCGGACGCAAAGACATTCTCGATCGCGTGCGGCCATCGCTGATCGCGCAGATGCGTTTGTGGTGGGACCTCGTTTCCGAAGACGGTTACGGTTACAACTGGGGTCGAAGCCAAGGAGTCGTCAGTTATCTCGACACGCCGGAGATCGTCGGTTTTCTAGCGTCGCATCCGGAGTTCCGTCCGGCGTCGCTTGCCGACATCGCCGCGCTTTATTACCAGGCGTGGAATTACTTGCTGCATGACTACAACTTCGAGCGGCATTTGCTTTCGATCTTTGCCTTCGGACGCGGAAACTATGCGTACATTTCGCGCGAGCGCGAGTGGCAACAGACGACCGGGTTCTTCGGTAAACTGGCGAACTCGCACACGCCAATCGTGAACGCGCTCGAGAAGGAAGGCGTACTGACGTTTCCCACCGTGCCGTCGTTGCGTCCGGTTGCGCGGTTTGAGTTCTTTAGCAAGGCGCCTGAGCGAGCGGCGGGTGTTTGGGTTGTGCGCCTCGGAGATTTGCGTTTCGCATTACCGATTACGACTGGTCCAAGGCCGGGAATTTCCGACTACTTGCCCGCGCCTTACGGACTGCCGGGATTTGCGGCGCCGGTCGAACAGACTTATCCGGTCGCCACACCTTATCTCGAGCTCGTAGATAATCGCGTCGTTGTAGCGACAGACGGTGCTGATGAGATTGAGCCGGGAGCGGATGGTCGCAGCTTGCGCGTTAGATGGAACCGTTGGGCGGTGCTTGGTACAAAGTCAGGACAGTTGCAGGACGTGGGCCTGGAAAGTGTGGTGGTTTGGGGGGTTGAAAACGGCACGCTGGTGCGCGAGGAAACATTGAGTTCAAAACAGCCGGTTACAATTAAGAGCTGGCGTATGGCTGTGCCGACGACGCATGATAAAGTTGAAACCACGGATTTAAAACGCGTCGATCGGTTTAGCTCGCGTAACGGATCGTTAGAAGTGGAGATGTCGAGCGCGACATTTAAGCCGCGTGTTTCGATCGTAGCGACGGGCGATGGACCACTCGGACGCGGTGTAAAAGGTGCAATACCATTGCATTTAACGTTTGAAGCGCAGAATATTGTTGTCGACCCAAAAAGACCGCTCAAATATCGATTAACACTTACCCCGAAATCGCACTGAGGGAGTTTTCATGACACCGGAACCAAAGCAGAATCCCATCACACCCAACACTTGTTTCGTGCCGAAGACGCATGAAGGAAAAGGGCGTCGAACCGCAGTTAAGCCCGGCGACACGGCCGCGCGCTACCTTCATTACGGCCGCATCACGCTCAACGCCGGCGACGCGTCGGAGAAGTTTTCAAACAACGATCACGAAACAGGATTGATTTGTCTCAACGGCAGCGCAAAGGTCACTACCGGCGGTGAGTCGTTTCAACTAAACCAGTACGACGCGGTCTATGTTCCGCGCGACTCGCATATCGAAGTTGAACCGGCAGGAGACGCCGGTTGCGATCTCGCCGAAGTTTCAGCTCCGGTGGCGAAGCGTTACGAGCTCAAGTTTGTTTCGTACAAAGAAGTGCGTGAGAACCCAAGACTGCATTTGATTGCCGGCCAGCCTCCCGCGGAAAGAGATCTTAACGTGCTTATCGGCGCGAACGTCGAGGCCGGGCGGATTATGGCAGGTGTCACTTTCTCAACTCCCGGTAACTGGACGTCGTGGCCACCGCACGAGCACTCGAAACTTCTGGAAGAGGCGTACCTGTTTATTGACATGCCCGCACCGTCATTCGGCGTGCAGTTTGTTTACACGGATCCGCAGAATCCTGAGCTGGTCCAGGTCGTGCGCGAGGGCGACTGTGTGTTGATGCCACAAGGTTATCATCCGAACGTGGCCGCACCCGGCGGACAAATCAACTTTCTGTGGATGATGGCGGCGATCAGAGAAGGCGAAGATCGACTCTACGGCGTGGTGAATGTGCAGCCGGAATACGCGGCCGGTGGATCGGGTCTCGAGGCAGTCAGTGACAAAAAATAGAGAAATCGAAATGTCTGATAATTCAAACGGAAACGGCACCAGTGGCAACAATGCCGCGAACGGCGGTCCAAATGGTTTAGCGCGCCACCTGAACTGGTCTCGTATTCCGGTCGAGCGCGTGTCCGACGGAATCGAGCGTCAAATGCTCGTGGGCCATCAGATGATGATTTGTCGCTTTCGTTTCAAGCCGTTTCTGGTGACACCCGAGCACGATCATCCGCACGAGCAGATGACGATCGTAGAACAAGGCAAGGTGCGGTTTTTCATCGAAGGCAAGGAACAGATCGCGAAGGCCGGCGATGTGCTACATTTTCCCTCGCACTGCTGGCATGGTGCGACCATGATGGATGAAGAGGTGGTGCTGATCGACATTTTTACACCCGTGCGGGAAGATTTCTTGTGATCTGTGTTTAGGCTTGACGATCGCGTGGCGCTTGTAACTGGGGCATCAACCGGCCTCGGCGCTGCTATTGCCATCGCGCTTGGCGAGGCCGGCGCTCGAGTAGCCTGCCACGGCAACACGCATTCTCCTCACGCAACTTGCGAGAAGATCAAACAGGCCCATCCGGTAACCGGGGACCTGGGCCAACCACAAACTGCCAAACATCTCATCGAAGAAACGATCGATCATTTTGGACGTCTCGACATTGTGGTCAACAACGCAGGCATTATTCGTCGCGCACCCGCGGTTGAGTTTACAGACGAAGATTGGGCCGCCGTGCTCGAGGTGAATCTGACGAGTGTCTTTCGTCTCTGCCAACTCGCAGGCAAGCACATGATCGAAAGCGAGCGCGGCGGGAAGATCGTCAATATCGCGTCGTTACTTTCCTTTCAGGGTGGCATTACTGTTCCCGCTTACGCAGCGGCGAAAGGTGGCGTGGCCCAACTCACCAAAGCTCTGGCTAACGAGTGGGCCAAACATCGAATCAACGTAAACGCCATCGCTCCGGGTTACATGCGCACCGCGAACACCGCAGCGTTACAAGCAGACGAGACTCGCAACCGGCAGATCCTCGAAAGGATTCCGGCGGGTCGCTGGGGCGAACCTAAAGATCTCGCAGGCGCGGCAGTTTTTCTTTCGTCGCCGGCAAGTGATTACGTCAACGGGCATGTGCTGGTCGTCGATGGTGGTTGGATGGGACGATGACGATCAGCGAAATCATTCGTGACGCACTTGCTGTGGTCCAACCAGGTGAGCGCGTACTCGCGATCATTCCTGACCGAACGCGCGACGATAACACCGACCTCCTTTTTCCAATCGCGAACCAATTCTTAACTAAGATCGGGGTTTCGCGCTTTGATGCACTCGTTGCGCAAGGCACGCATCCGCCGATGACTGACGCGCAAAAGCGCACAAAGATCGGCGACGAACACTTTTCGGGACGGATATTCGATCATCAATGGAATAACCCGGATGAGATAGTTACGCTCGGCGAACTGAACGCTGAAACGTTGAGGTCGCTGACGGATGGTCTGATCGATCGCGCCGTTCCGGTGACGATAAACCGTTTGGTGGGCGCGCGAGTTTACGACACGGTGATCGTTTTTGGTGCGACGGTGCCGCACGAAGTCGCGGGGTTTGCGGGGGGCGCGAAGTATTTCTTTCCCGGCGTGGCGGGACCGGAGTTAACTCACACCACTCACTGGCTCGGCGCACTCGCCGGCATCGAAAACACGATCGGCGAGGTTGAAACACCGACCCGCAAGTTGATTGAAGCGGCTACGGATCTCGTGCCTGCTCGCATCATCTCTTTGAATACCGTCGTTTCGCGAGGGGACGACAGACAGTTGATCACTCACGCGCTTTTCGCGGGAGATATTCGCGAGGCGTTCCGAAGCGCCGCGGCCGTCAGCCGCGAAGTCCACATTCGTTACACCGGACGAAAGTATCGGCGAGTGATCGCACTTCTCGATCCCCACTACGACGAACTTTGGGTCGGAGGAAAGGCAAGTTACAAACTCGGCGCGGTCATCGAGGACGGGGGCGAGTTGATCATTTTTGCTCCACATTTGAATAAAATCTCTCAGACGCACGGGGCATTAATCGAAAAATATGGCTATGCGCCGCTCGAAAGCGTGCGCGACATGCTCGGAGTTTCTCAAGAGCTTCGGGAAAACCTTTGTATTGCTGCCCACCTGGCCCACGTGGCCTATGCGGGGAGAATCGATGCAGACGGTAACATCGTGCCGCGTTACCAAATTACAATGGCGACTGGTATTGACGAACAAACCTGTAAACGGGTGAACCTTGGCTACCTCGATTACCGCACCTTTGATTACGAAACCAACCGCTCCGACCCCGATACTTTGATCGTGCATGACGCCGGGCGCGACCTTTATAAAGTTTGAGCGGTGCTTTGTACTTTGTACCTTTGTTCCACGCGTCTCTATTGGGTGATCGCGTATTCCTGGCAGGTTAACTAAGTACAAAGAACCAAGTACAAAGTACTAGCTTACGCCACGAGCGCCGTCGCCGGTTTTTCGGCCAGCTTGAGCTGACCGTCTGAAACGTAAGCCTCAAAGTTACAACTGGCGATGAACTGATCGACCTGCCTGTCAGGCAACGGCGTCGAGAACAGGAAACCCTGTCCGTTCTCGCATTCCAGCTTTCGCAATAACATCAACTGGTCTTCAGTCTCGACACCTTCGGCGACCACGTCCATCCCGAGGTTCTGGGCCAACGCGACGATCGTGCGCACAATTGCCAGGTTCTCTTCATTCTCCATCATCTGCGTCACAAACGAGCGATCGATCTTCAACGTGTCGATCGGGAAACGTTGGAGATAACTCAAGCTCGAATAACCCGTGCCGAAGTCGTCGATACTCAACTGCACGCCGAGATTACGCAGTTGCGTCAACAGTCCAACCGCAGCTTCGATGTTGTCAGTGAACACGGATTCCGTGATCTCGAGCTTTAAGCATCGCGGCGGCAACTCAAACTCTTGCAGCAGTCGCGTGATGTTCTCGACGAGCTCCGGTTGATTGAACTGCTTCACAGACAGATTGACGCTCACGAACAACGGCGGTACCGCGGGATAATTATCCTGCCAGTCGCGCGCCTGACGGCACGCTGACTCGAGTACTACCTGACCGATCGTGAATATCTGTCCGGTCTCTTCAGCCACGGGGATAAAGTCTTTCGGCGGCACCAGACCAAACTCCGGATGACGCCAACGCACGAGTGCTTCAAATCCAATCAACGTTCGATTCTGAAGCGAAACGATTGGTTGATAATCAACAAACAACTCGCCGCGTTCGCACGCATGACGAAGGTCTGTTTCCATCTTCAAACGGCTCATGGACTCGCCCTGCATGTCGCGTCCAAACACCTCGTAGCGCGCCTTACCGCAGTCTTTCGCGCGATGCATTGCAATCTCAGCATCGCGAAGGATATCTGAAACTGTGTCGCCGCCATGATCGGCGCCTAAGGCGATGCCGATGCTCATCGTCGTGTAAACTTCCTGGCCCAGCAGGTTGAACGAAATCGCCAGTGCCTGTTGAATGCGCGACGCAACCGAGCATGCTTCCTCTTCACCAGTCACGTCGTCGAGCAGAACGGCGAACTCGTCACCACCGACGCGGCCGAGCACGTCGTCCTGGCGCAGACAGGTCTTGATACGTTGCGCGATCTGGAGCAAGAGTTGATCGCCGCTCGCGTTGCCAAGACTGTCGTTAACCAGCTTGAACCGGTCGACATCGAGCAGTAGCACCGCGTAATGCCCATCCTTGTTTGATTGTTTCCGCGCCACCCGCAACTTGATCAGATCGTGGAAGCGAGCGCGGTTGGGCATGCCGGTAAGCGTGTCCTGCGTCAGTTTTTCTTCGGCCTTCTTGCGATCGCTGATGTCCTGGACCTGGAAGAAGAGGCGCTTGGCCCCGGTCTCGGAGTCTTTCAGGAGCGAGACGTGCCAAAGCACCCAAACTGCATGGCCCTGCTCGTGAATGTAGCGTTTTTCCTGCTCGTGACTCGGGATGTAACCCTCGAGTACGCGTTGAATGTACGACTGCACATGACGCAGATCTTCGTGGTGCGTCAGTCGTTGAAAACTGGTAGCTCTTAACTCCTGTTCCGAGTAACCGAGCAGCTTGCACAGCGCTTCGTTAACTTGTAGCCAACTACCGTCAACTGAAACGACGGCCATGCCGATCGCTGCGTTGTCGAACGTACCGTGGCTAGCGCCCGGAATCCTGGACGTAGGCGACAGAGCGAAGGGTATTGAATTTGGTGCAAAAGGGGATGCGGATTCGTTCGCGTCGGCTTCCGACTCTCGCATTTTCTTGCTGTGGTCACGTTCGGTGGCACGCTGACGCTTCATGCGTTTCTGTTCGTACATCGCCTGGTCGGCTTGTTCGAGCAGTTCTTCGAAGCACGTCATGCGTTCGGATTCGAGTTGGGCGACGCCGATACTGAAAGCGAGCTTGATGCCTCGTTTTTCTGACTCGTTGTAGGCTTTCAGACTCGCGTTGAGACGATTTATCGCGTCGTCTTTGTTGGTGTTGCGATCGGTGACGAGCACGGTAAATTCGTCGCCGCCGAGTCGTGCGATGATGTCTGAGCCGCGGAAACTGCGATTGAGAATACTAGCGGTGCTGACGAGGGCGGCGTCGCCTTCGTTATGTCCAAACTCGTCGTTGATCCTCTTCATCCCGTCGAGGTCGATGAAGAGCAGCAACAGGCTTTCTTTTTGGCGGCGTGCGAAATCGAAGTAGGGCGCTGCCTGTTTGAGTAAACCGCGACGATTGAATAAACCGGTCAGATCGTCTTTCAACGAGGAGTTGCGTAGTGTTTCTTCGATCTTTTTACGCTCAGTGATGTCGCGAACAACCTGTACCAATCCACCGCCGTCTACGCTCGAGATCGAGATTTCCAGCGGTAAGCTGCTGCCGTTTAGTTTCAGTCCGATGGCTTCACCGCGCCATGAACCGTCGCGCCAAACCGCGGGCATGATCTGCTCTTTGAGACGGTACAGTTCCTCTTCAAAGAAGAACATCTCCCAGCTTGAACCGATCAAGCGCGTGGTGTTGGCGTAACCGAAGATCTTGGCGTAGGCGTCGTTCATGTAAATACAGACGCCGGTGTGGTCGATGATTGCCATGCCGTCCATCGAGGCTTTCATGGCGGCGGCCTGTTGGGCCATTGAACCAGCGGCACGTTTGCGTTCAGTGATATCGCGAGCGACGACCGAAGCGCCGGTGATCGATTTGCCGTCCATGATAGGCGAGATCGTCAACGAGATGTCGATTGGTGTGCGGCCCTTTTTGAGATGGACCATCTCATGCTGGGTAACGTTTTCGCCACGCGCGACTTTGTCGAACAGCGAAGCGGCTTCCAGTCCGCGGCGATTATCGAGGAGCATTGATATGGGCGAGCCCAGCGCTTCCTTCGCGGTGTAACCGTAGATGCTACGCGCGCCGCGGTTCCAACTCATGATGACGCCTTCTGTGGTGACGCCGATGATACCGTCGCGCGAAACGTCGACGATGCCTTGCAGACTGGAGAGTTCGAGTTTTACGTCGGTGAGTTGTTCGTGACTGTTCCTCCAGGCTCTCCACACGGCGCCGGTGGTCAAGATTTGGGCAGCAGAGAAAAACACGACAAACTCGGTCAGGGCGGATCCGAGTAAAGTGGGGGCGAGCAGAGCGATTGCGATTGCGGTCGGGATCACAAAGACGGGAAGCGGCCACAGCTTGCGGGTAACCTGGGAGATGGAATTGTCGCTGTTGAGAAACATTTTTCTACGCGGGACGTGCTGGCTGAGATCAAGCGAAGTGCTGAAGGGGGCAAGAGCTCTGCTGGGGTCGCACGTCCCGCAGCCGGGTTTAAGCTACTACCGTGCCATCCAGGTTATCGAGTTTTGTCCCTGTTTCATGGGGTTGGCAGTCAGTTTAAACGAACTTGGCCAACCATTTTGACCGCAACCCAGTTATTTTGGCTTAATCTCCCGGGTAGGCTCTGATCCAAAAGTGGTTTTTGTACGGCTTAGCCGCCTGAAGTGAAGCGCTACGCGGATTTCATCGGCCGACGGAATGCGTAACACGGCTTCGCCGCCTGAAGTGAAGCACTACGCGGATTTCATCGGCCGACGGAATGCGTAACACGGCTTCGCCGCCTGAAGTGAGGCAAGGCTCCGCCTTGCCGTCAGCTACTGATAAGACTTGGGGCTGCGCCCCTCGTTCGGCCTCTGGCCTAAAGGGCGAAGCCCGAACCGGCGGCGAAGCCGCACTTTTACGCCACAGTCACGGCGAGGCACAGCCTCGCCGCACATCCGGCGGCGAAGCCGTGATGGGGATTTAGTTAGCCGATGAATCCGTATACACCGCACATCCGGCGGCGAAGCCGTGATGGGGATTTAGTTAGCCGATGAATCCGTATACACCGCACATCCGGCGGCGAAGCCGTGATGGGGATTTAGTTAGCCGATGAATCCGCGTAACACCGCACATCCGGCGCGCAGCCGTGATGGGGATTTAGTTAGCCGGATGAATCCGCGAAAAGCCGCACATCCCGGCGGCGAAGCCGTGATGGGGATTTAGTTAGCCGGATGAATCCGCGAAAAGCCGCACATCCGGCGGCGAAGCCGTGATGGGGATTTAGTTAGCCGATGAATCCGCGTAACACTGCACATCCGGCGCGAAGCCGTGATGGGGATTTAGTTAGCCGATGAATCCGCGTAACACCGCACATCCGGCGGCGAAGCCGTGATGGGGATTTAGTTAGCCGATGAATCCGCGTAACACCGCACATCCGGCGGCGAAGCCGTGATGGATTTAGTTAGCAGAATCCGCGTAACACCGCACATCCGGCGCGGCGAAGCCGAATCAAAGTGGCTTGACGCCAAGGAAGGGCTAAGTAGTTCGACTACATAATGCCAAGTTTGCGAACCTTAACGCGACGCTGGTTGCCTCTCAGCCTTAAGCGATCATTTCAGCACGCGATTCTGGGATACGACTCGTATGCGCCGTCGTTTTCGTCGGCCGGCGAAGACATGATCCTTCGTCACATCCTCGGCTCAGACAAAATGAGCGGGTTCTACGTGGATGTCGGGGCCTTTCATCCGACGCTCTTCTCCAACACCTACTTTTTCTACCTCAACGGATGGAACGGGATTAATGTCGAAGCGCGCCCCGGGAGTAAGGAACTGTTTGATAAAGTCAGGCCGCGCGACATTAACCTGGAGGAGGGTGTGTCGCGAGAATCCGGTTCGATGACGTATTACTTCATCGCCGAGGATTCGACGATGAATAGTTTCTCGCGGGATTTTCTGCGTCAGATTGGGATGTTGGCACACGTGCGTTCCGAGATTCCTGTGCGGACGCGGCCGCTAGCGGAGATCCTGGAGCAGCACGTGCCGCCGGGACAGACAATCGATTTCATGAACGTTGATGTCGAAGGCCACGACTTGGCAGTGCTCGAATCGAACGACTGGAAACGGTTCAGGCCGCGAATCGTTGTTGTCGAAGACGAAGGGCTGGATCCGCGTGAATCACCGATCGTTTGCATGTTGAATGATCACGGTTACGAATTATGCGCGCAGAATGTGATCATCCTCGACAAGATCAATGAGTATTTTCTACTCGATAGAACCAACAAACAGTTGCCGGTCCAGCGATGAAACGCGAAGCCCTCACTACGATCTATCCTGAGACCATCGCGAGACGAAACCTCCCCGTCAATTTCAACCCGGAGCATTTGCAGCTATTTGAGGGCGAACTCGAACGCCTCATTCCCGAGAGCCGGTTCTTGAAGTTTAGTGATGTACTGGCAAGTCCGGAGGGACTGCTGTTCAAGGGGACAAGGATACTGCCGGAGTCGTTCGCGTTTCCTTACCATCTCGAAGAGTGGCGTTTGCGCAGTGTGTTTAAGTTTCTGGCGACAAACTACGTCTTTCGACGACGAAGGAAGATCGAGCGTGAAGTGCTGTGGGTCACCGACTACTGGAGCACGGGCCATTTCCACTGGTTGACGGATGTGTTGACGCGTCTTTTCGTGGTTCGAGAGCGGCTGCGCGATTCGCTGCTGGTTCTGCCCGGGAAGTATGAAACGATTGACGTCGTCAAGTCTTCGTTAAAGGCTTTCGACGTTGTGAACGTCGATTACATCGGACCCGATGAGGTAGTGGAATGCAGAAATCTTGTGATGCCATCGCATACGGCGCCGTCAGGTCATTTCAAAGACGAAGCGATTCGCGGCGTCCGTGAGGTTTTGTTATCGGCTTATGGAGACGCGAGCGGTAAGGAAGAAAGGCTTTACATAAGCCGGAGCAAGGCTGGCCGGAGAAGGATCGTCAACGAAGAGGACGTGACGACCGTCCTGCGCAGGGTCGGATTTGAAACGATATACGCGGAAGAGTTGTCCTTCGCCGAACAAGCCCGGATCTGTTCGCGGGCGCGCTACATCGTTTCCAACCACGGCGCCGGGTTGACGAACATACTATTCATGCAGGAAGGCAGCAGTGTACTTGAGCTTCGTCACGAGGCCGATTGCATCAACAACTGTTACTTCACACTCTCTTCCGCTCTCGGCTTCAAATACTTCTATCAGACCTGCGCACCACAGGATCCATCAGCGGATCCGCATGTGGCCCACCTGGTCGTCGAACTTGAACAGTTGGAGAAGAACCTCAAGTTGCTGGTTGCTTAGGACTACATCCCGGCGACGTACTACCTCGCGCCTTTACCAATTGCCTCAGAAATCTTTTTGCGACTTTGCCGGCGACGGTTCCGCCCAGCGAACTTAACTTTCCGCTGGCGACCACGATGTCCGTGTCTTTGTGAATCGCCGTGTAAGTGTATTTCGTGAAGACGTCGTGTTCGACAACGAGGATTAAGTCAGCCTCATTGAAGTCTCTCGTGATGACGAGACAGAGGTGAGAAAACTCTGATCGCTTTTGTAGTTTCGCCTCGATCACCGGAACACCGACAAACAGCGAAGTGGATTTCACATAGATCATTTTCGCCGAGCGCAGCGCTGCGGCGGGGTCGGTATAAACCGGCGGCGTGAGTCCCGGCTTCACCTCGGGAACCACGACTACCGGCTTCTGGGCGAGCCTTGGCCTTACGGCGACCGGCTCCTCAGCGCCCTGATCGTTATTCGGCAACTGTGCTGAAACGTTAGCCGCGCAGAGTCCTATCAAAGGGATGAGGGCCAGTAAGAAAAGGGGTTGTTGAATATGGTTGCGGTCCATAGCGGTAGTAGTATCCGCTCCTTCCCCCACAAAACTGCGCATTGGTGGGACAGTTTTTAGATTGTCATGCAGAATCAGTCGCAATACCCAGGGCGACATGTAGAAGTATCGAGGCGTGAAGTACCACTTGAGTCGGTTCTTATTCCCGAACGGTTTCAGTTGCGCCCCAAATAGAAGAGCGCATAAGTCGCGCCAAGTAATGACCACGCCACAATCGTTACCCATAACGGTACTCGTTTTGCCGCATGTTTAACGTTAGGAATACTGTCATCGAGACTGCCGCCCGGATTAGATTGCGCAGTCCACCAACACTCGCAGTAACGTAGATACAGGCGGCGATAGCCGGGACTGTTGTTAAGATCCAGATCAATTCGATCCTCGTTGCCACAACATCCAGATCAGGCTCGTAAGCACTACAACAGCTCCTATTACCACCAACCAGAACGCTAAGGTAATCCCCCGATGCAGTCCTAATGCGACCACGCTCGTCGTGATGTTTGCGTTGAGATCTTCCGGATAGTCCTCGGCTGGGTTTACGAGAATGATACCCATCTGGAGCGTTGTACGCGGCAGCGAATATCAAAAAACTGAGACTGATGGGCATCCACCAACAGATCTACAAACAGCATTGGTCCAACAAAGATTATGAGCCACAGGCAAATAAGCTGCGCGAGTCGACGTCCTTTTAGTTGGACCGGCTTTACCGAGTAAGCCGCGCCGAGCAGCAGTCCGATCGCAACGAGCACAAACACAGCGATGGCTGGGCCCGACTGCTAAACGATTGCTTTCCCATGTCGCTTCGACTTTCTATTCATCCCCAGGTAACTCGGGCCGACCTGGACCGATAGGAGGCAACTGATTAGGGTCACCAACGAGAATGAGCCGCGACACTTGGTTCAGATCGAGGGCCCGAAACAACACCCCGAGCAGATCTATTGGGATCATCGAGGCCTCGTCAATAATCACTGTCGAAGAGCCCTTCGTACTTCCACCGCTATATCGAAGAGCGAAGTTCTCTGGGTTGATCCACTTGTTCCGCATAAGAAATTGGTGGATCCTGTAGGCGTCTCGAATGCTGCCGTCATCCCGCTTTTCCGCTCGTAGCCGGAGTAAGGGATCCAAAGCTTTAATTGAGTAGTATTCGACCCGTAGCAGTGTATAAACATATTCCACACCGGCCCTCCTCGCATCAATGAAAAGTTCTTGGATTGGGCTCAGGCGTAATTGATTACTCATCAAAGCCTCTTTCCCCTGCGCTTGCACTACCTTTTTACTCCGACCTTCGAGCAACTGGTGTCCTGAAGGATCAGATATAACCGGTTCTAATCGAGCATTGATTCCAGCTAAATCATCTTCAAAATATTCCTCTCCATTTGGGTAAGATAACACCAATGAAATCTGATGCGCGGCATTGGGCCATTGATAAGGTGAGGCAATCGGTTCGCACTTGTGATAGTTAAGTTGTTCCCGCGACCTTATCGACCAAGGCATTGCAAGTCATTTTCCGGTGAGTGTCGGTAACTGGTGATAGACAAAGGCCAGGGTGTAAGTGTGTCAAGCTGAGGGTTACTGGTCAAATCCCGTCACCCGCTCCAGATTCGGTTAGAGAAAAATCGCCGCGTGTCCCAGCGTTGGATGGCGACTAAAAAGAAGTAGGTGTTCTGTTAGAGAATTTGAAACTAAGCGGCCGACGAGAAACCTGCGATCATGACCTTACAGACTGAGGAAGAATGCCGCAAACCAACAGAAAGACGGAACTTTGCAACAGAAGAAACACAATAAAAATATTGACACGATCAGATGGTGTCCATAACATTCCGACCTCCTCCCAGCACGCCCAGAGCGTTGCCCAGATGATTTTCTGACATACTAAGCTGCGTCACCGCCGCTCCGCAGTTTGCCGAAGGTAGTCTTGGCGATGATTGGTTCCTTATATCTCACTTTCAGATTGCATTCTCAATTGCTTTTCCAAATTTCGCGCGACGCCGGGAGAATGTGATCGTGGTCTAATGGGATATCGATTTGTCGAAAACGCTGTCAATTCAGATCGTGCGGAAGAGATGCTTCGTCATAATGCGGCTTGTCCGTAGATTCACCAAGCCGTTCATCGTGTGTTGTTAAAAGATTTGCTGTTGCGACCGGCATACATCTTCGGTTTTCGCAACTCTTCACAATAAGCAGGGGCTCTGAACCACGGGCAATCTACCTCATGCGAAAGACTCATTCTTCCATCGCAACAGTGATAGCTATTCGTGTGGCCCACCAAACCCTGACGTTTACCTGCAAGATTTCACAGCGTGGCAAAAAATAGCGAAGAACATTAAAACGACTCCCATCGTCGTGTTTGACTCGGCATTTCCGCGTCGTCAGGTAGTCACTGCCTGGGAGCGTTTTGGATTGAAGTCACCGGTCTACGTGTCGGAAGAAGATCTCAGGCCACTTTCTAGGTTCGCTCTCTCAAGGGGCCTGCCACCAACCCGGCCGCTGGTAGTACGTACCGACACGTCGAGTACCGTGACCAACATCAGCGTTATCACGAAACCGGGTGAAGCGAAATCTACGCGTTCGAACCAAGCCGCTCAATCCTCACCAGGTAAAAGCCCGACTTATCTCAGAACGTTTCAAGATTTGGGATTGGACGTTTACGACGTCGATTCGCATAAAGGCCTTTATTACGTTTCAGAACGCCGCCGACATTCTGTGGTTGTTCTAAATGAGCGTTTTGAAATTCAAAGGGAGATTGGCGGCATTGGGTCGGCGCCTGGTCGACTCTTTAGGCCCGGAGCCGTCGATGTGTCAGAGAACGGAATTATCTATGTTCAGGATGGTGGAAACGAACGAATCCAGAGCTTCAGCATAGACGGTACCCACCTCGCAGCTTTTGAGACCGGACAATACATGGGTTTTGCGGCTGGAACTCAAGGCGAGATTTACCTGGGCCAACCGGAAAAGGGTGCGCTGATTTCGGTCTATTCCCGCGAAGGAAAGCTGCTTCGTTCTTTTGGAAAGTTGAAACTCCGCTCGGATTCACACGGTGAGGAATTCAAAGACCAAAACGAACAGCTCACCAACAGCACCAACCGAGTCAGACTCTCTGTGGATAAGGACGGAAACATCCTCGTCAGTTTCATGTTGATTCCCCTTATCCAAAAGTACACACGTAATGGTCAACTCCTCTTTGAGCAGCGGTTGGAAGGTCCGGAGATTGAGACACTGATGCAATCCAGTGGACGGCTGACTATGTCGATGGAGACGGATTCCCAGAAGAGGTCATTGCACTCGAGGCAGTGTCGCGCGCAAGCGGTGAGATCGGAGTCGTACTGATTGATCGTTCGATCTATGTTGCCGATCAAAGCGGCAAAAGATTGCGCGTTCTTCATCCGCATGTTGAAACCAATTTCACACCGGAAATGACTGGAATTACACCTGCTGGAGAGCTGATGTTAATAGCCCTCAGCCCGCGCAATTGCTACCAATTAATTGCCGACTGAGTACAGGACGTAAGCAGCCTTATTGAAAGGAGAGTTATGCCGTCGAGAATTTCCAGAAGCATGCTGGCACTTACGATCGGAGCGACATTAGCGGGTCAGCTCGCCGCCGCCCACGTTCCCCAACAAAAGAATCCGCGCCAGCGATTGGATCGGAAAGACGCGCTTAAGCAGGAGAGTGCGCAGCAGATGCTCCTCTATTTGAGAAATAGCGCCATCGAAATCGATAACGGGCCTGATCGAGTACGAGTTTTGGTGGAAGTGGCAGATGCTTTGTGGCTGGTCGATCGCGAACAAGCGCGAGAAGCCTTCAAGCAGACATTCGCTTTGGCGACAGAAGTAGATAAAAGTAAGTCGACGGGTCAAGGCGTTTCGCGTCCGACGAAGGCGCTTCAGCAGTCCGTTGTAACGAGAATAGCGCGACGCGATCCACAGCTCGCACTAAGTCTCTCGCAAACTGCTGCTGAACTTTCGACGTCAACACGCGATGGCTTTGGTGAGTTATACGGTGTCGATGGTGCACCGAGCGAGCTGTTAGTGAATGCAGCTCGAGAAGCGCTTTCGTCAAATACGAATCAAGCTCTAGAAATGGCTAAGCTCGCGACAAGGGATGGTCTTTCGCAACAGATGCGACTCTTCTTGTTGAGCCTGCGTGCCAAAGATCAAGCTGCCGCCGACTCCTTGTTCAGGTCAACCTTGCAGAGCGCCGCAGCGCGCAAGCCGAAACAACTGGTTGAAGCGCTTTTTCTTTGGGATTATGCCTTTCAGCACAAAGTAATTTACCTGGGACCAGTGGCTTGGTTTCGCGAAGCTCCTACGGAATATCCGGTGCCCGCAAACCTGAAACAGGTTGCGCTGAAGTTTGCGATCGACGCTGCACTGGAGAACACGCAGCAAACTTATCTTTCCTCAACCACAGAGTCTGAAAGACCACTCACTCTTGAGCGCTATGCCTTAGTCCATTCCCTCGTCTCACAGATCCTTCCCGATGTCGAGACGTTGATGCCGTCAGCGGCTCCCGCTCTGCTTGCTGCGCTTAACAGATTGGACCATGAATTGAAAGGACAAGGGCGCACGCCGCCTGGACCTCCTGAGCCATTGCCGCAAGCCCCGGCGGCTCAGAACAACATCGACAGACTCCTGGAACGAGCGAGAAAGGCTGCAACCGTCGAAGCCCAGGATGGCTTTTATGGTAAAGCCGCTTTGCGTTTGTATTTGATCGGGGAATACGAACGTGCCGTCGCTGTCGCTCGCAGTATCACTGATACAACACGTCAGCAGAAGCTGATGGAGCCTATTCAGTTTGATTGGGCCGGAGACTTGATCGAACGGAACAAATTAGACGCTGCCGCGGAGATCATTCAAGGAATAGGTAGCCTTGAACCACGTGTCACACTTTTGGCGAAACTCGCAGACGCGTATATCACAAACGGCAATCAATCTGTCGGGCTGCAGCTTTTGAGAGATTCTGAGGTCGCGCTCGGTAAAGCAAAGCCATCACCACATCTCGCGTCCACAATACTCGCAATTGCCGAAGCGTACCTGAAACTTAATGACCGCAATCAGGCGCAGGCAACTGTCACACTTGCCATCGAGTTGATCAACCTCAACGTTGACGGGCGGGAGTGGGACTTCTTAGGTGGATCGGACCAAACCGGTGGGCGACTTTCCGTTCAAGACGTTCAATGGACCAATCGAAAAGATGGCGGGCTTGATTCACTGACAGTTGTTTACCCGCGTCTTGCGGGTCTGCTTGATGTGTTGCCAAAGGCTTCTGAAATCGACTTTGAGGAAGCGCTGATGCTCGCACGACAAATAAAACCAAAAGGATTGAACTTCGCCGTCCAAGCTGCTTTGTGCAGGCAAACTATTGAGCGTCTCCAGCGCAAGCGCAAACCTACGCAGGACGCGGTTGCCAATAAAGTCTCGGGATAGTTCTTCGGGTCGTGAACGCTGAATAAAAACTCTCAAGTAGATGTAAACATTTAACTGAAACCGGCAGTCGCCGGAAGGAGGAAAAATGAGGAAGTTAGTACTCACCATAGCGCTTTTAGTTACAGCCGCTAACCTGGCAATTGGCGTGAGCTACGCAGCCGTTTGCCAGAGTTCGAAAGGGGCAAGGGCCTGTGGCACTACCTGCGTTGCCACCGGATCGGGAACTTGCGAGTGTACGGGAACTTGTACCAAAGAGGAGAGGGATTGGGGCCGTAACCCGTTTTTGGTAGTAAGGAGTTGCTGATTTGATTGATTTTGCGAGAATGTTTGATGGTGCCGGAGGTCGGACTCGAACCGACATGAGCAGTGAAGCTCGCCAGATTTTGAGTCTGGTGCGTATACCAATTTCGCCACTCCGGCTGAAGGGATGCACATGATAAAGCTGGTGCGTTGCGTATTGCAAATGAGAGATGAACTGGTTTAGCCGCTTCCCTTTTCCACTCAGTGCGTACTTAGTGCGCACCTGAGTAGAAGGGACAGCACAAGAATGAAAACCCGGACGGGATACGGCTACAGGGACACACAAACAGGAAATTGGTACGCTCGCATAGGCTACACAAAGAACAACGGCAAACGCTCTAGCATCAAGCGTAAAGTCACAAGCAAGGCTCACGGCAAAAAGGTACTCAAAGAACTAGTTGCTACTTTCAGAGTGGCGGAAGAAAAGCGGTAGATGCTGAAAAGCTAACGTTCATTGACCTGTGCGTCTATTAAAACGAGCATTACTTAGCACCGGTTCAGTATGCGAGCTGGAGCAAAGTCGCTGGGCTACGCTCCCTTTCGCGAACGGCAGGTAGCTATCACCGCGAGGCTTACGGCTGAACTAGCGAGCCTGTCGAAGGGTCAACGCCACACCCGGACGCGTACGTATTCGGCAGTGTCATGAACGTCAGACGGGCGTTTAGGCGCGCGTGTAAAGTGCCGGTCTTGATGAAGTGGGAAAGGAGCGCATCACGTTTCATCACCTTCGCCACATTCATGCGGTTAGGCTTGATGACTTGGGCTTCTCGCTGACAAAAATTGGCGCTCAACTAGGGCATCAAGTATTGCAGACCACGCTCCGCTATGCATCGTACCGCGCTAAGTCAGCCGTGAAAGCGTCGGTACGGCATTGAGCGCGGAAAGTGCCGAAAGCATGAAAGTGCAACCCACGCGATGATGGGCTTTACGGGAGCAAGATCCGAACCTAATATTAGTGGACCAATGAGCGCCCCTGACGATATCGCCGCTTGGATGGCGACAAACACATACAAAGACAAGATACTCCCTCACGTCTATAGATATCATCCGCGCGGAGACGAGCATTCTGTGATTCTCTGCGAGTTAGTCATGCGTGACCTACTCGAAAAGTTGTGCGACTCTCAGAGAGCATGCTCGCCGTGGCGAAGCAGCCTACGGCATTAACGTTAGACACAGGTGGGCAACAACCGGCAAAGCGAAAGCCTTAGACTTGGCGGTTGGCACTCCATCCGAGCCCGCATTAGTAGTGGAATCTCTCGGGCAGATTCGCAAAGTCCAGAATCGCAAAGTCCAGAACCGGACAAAGGGAAAACGCGGTATAGTTTTGGAAGTGCAAAATGCACTGGCGAGACTTCTAATTGCTTGTGAAGCCAAAGCGGTTATGACTGAGCATAAAAAGTCACAACCACGGGTTTTTGATGAACTGAGTTCGTCGCACGAAATTGTTCACCAAGGCGACCAAGAAACCATCGCGGCCGGTATCGTAATGGTTAACATTGCTTCAAGTTTTGTATCGCCACTACGCCAAAGGGATGCCGAGCGGCTTCACGTGTCAGCCCATAAACAACCTAGTGTTGCCGCAAGCATGATTCAACATTTACGCGGATTGCGGATTCGAGAAGATGTAGGGCAGGTAGGGTTTGACGCGTTTTGTACGTTTGTGGTTGATTGCGATAATCAAACTGGTTGCACGCTATTTACCGACAGCCCAGCGCCTCAACGGGGCGACGTTGACCATTACGATACATTCATCGAGCGCATTACGCGGTTTTATGGAGAGCGGTTTGGTAACCTTCATCAACAATAATCTCACTCTGCTCGGCCGGCGAGAACAAGCCTCTCAGCTTATCCATTTCGCTGTTTAGGCGGGCGAGCCCGTAGGTAAAATATTCGCGGTCAATCTCATTGATTATGCTATTGCGATTGGCTTTCATTGCCGCAAGGGCGGTTGAGAACGTGCCGCCAAATGGGTCAAGCACTGTATCCCCCACGAACGAGAACATGCGAATCAGTCTGTATGCTAACTCCACCGGAAACGGGGCAGGATGGTCTTTGGTCGACACGCCTTTTACGTCCGCCCAAAAAGAGCGAAACCATTTTGCATATTCATCCTTCCCGAGTTTTGAGAGTTCGCGTTGTTCATCGGTTGGCTTTCGATAGCCGCCCGCCTTCCGCAGCATGAGTAGATACTCAATATCGTTTTTTATGATGGCATTTGGCTCGTAAGGCTTTCCCAAAAAGCTTGAGCCATTTTCTACTTTATAGCTGGCGCTGGCAATCTTGTGCCACAGGATAGGAGTTAGGTAGTCAAACCCAATGTTACGCGCTCGAATCGAAATGTCCGCGTGAAGCGGGACTCACCATGTGACGACCACGTTTCGCCTTCTAGCAATGCAAACGTCCCCTACCACGCAGACAAGCCGTCCGCCGGGCACGAGTGCTCGAAAACAATGACTCCACACCCTGTCTAACTCGTCCATAAACGTAGCATAGTCCGCCACCGCGCCAAGTTGGGCATCATGCTGGTTGTATTCTTTCAGTGTCCAATATGGCGGCGACGTTACCACCAAATGAACAGACGAATCTTGAATCCAATCCAAGTCACGGGCGTCGCCTAGGTGTAGCTTGTGAAATGTTGTTAGGCTACTGTCGGCGGCGCGTTCGAGTGTTCCTAATCCCGCCGTCGCGTGTTGCTGATGCAGTTTCGCCATAGCTGAAGGGGTGACATCATAAGACCGTTTTACGCAGTTGGCAACAGGCAGTCGCGCCATCCGCAAAACGGTGCTGTTCGACGATGGTCCAGGGGATAACCCCGTTTCCCACAGCAGTTAAGCCCGAATGGTAAAAACTTGTTTGCCACTCTTGGGCAAAACGGCTAGAATGCCTGAGCCAGGTTTTGGGCCGGCCCGTCCGAGAGTCCCCAATCCTCAAACCTCTCACAAATCAGCCGAGCAATTGCAGTTGGGAATGCTCGCCGCCGTGCCCTGCCATCTTCAGGAGAGACGACAAATGCCGACAAATAAGCCCCGCATACTGATAGTTGATGATGAGCGGGAGATTACCGAGATTCTCGCCGACCTGCTGAGCGAGGACTACGAATGCCTTAAAGCGGGCTCGGCCGAACAGGCGCTCGACTGCCTGCGCGCCGCCGATTTTCATTTGGTGATAAGCGATATCACCATGCCGGGCATGAGCGGACTTGAGATGATCCCGCACGTCAAGCAGCTTTCGCCCGACACCGTCGTGGTAATGATCAGCGGCATGCAGACGGTGGAGAGCGCAATCGGCGCTCTGCGACTCGGCGCTTTTGATTATCTGATGAAACCGTTTGACCTTCGTCAGGTCGAAGCTGTAGTCAAGCGAGCACTTGAATATCACGAACTGGTAGTCGCCAAGCGACGTTACGAAAACCATCTCGAAGAGTTGGTTGAACAACGAACGAGCGAACTCGATCGTGCCCTGAATTCACTTGAAGGTTCATATCGCTCGACCCTGAAAGCCCTGACAGCCGCGCTCGAAACGCGCGACTCAGAAACGCACGGGCACTCGGAACGGGTTGTTAGTTACAGTCTGCGACTGGGGCGGGAGTACGGACTCAACAGTGATGAGATGAAGGCACTCGAGTTTGGATCGCTGTTGCACGATATTGGCAAGATTGGTGTGCCTGATTCGATCCTGCGCAAGCCCGCGAAGTTGACGGAAGAAGAGTGGGTACGAATGCGCGAACATCCGCTGCATGGTCAGCAGATCTTGCGTGGCATCGAATTTCTTCAGGGCGCGGCAAAAGTTGTTGCGCAGCATCATGAGCAGTGGGATGGCAGCGGCTATCCCAATAACCTGCGTGGCGAGGAGATTGATGTTTGCGCGCGCATCTTCTCAGTGGCGGATGCGTTTGACGCAATTACCAGCGATCGCGTCTACCGGCGCGGCAAATCGTACGAAGCCGCGGCACAGGAGCTGGACGACTGGGCCGGCCGGCAGTTCGATCCGAAAGTGGTAGAAGCGTTTCACCGCGTGCCGAAGGAAGACTGGGAGGAACTGCACCGACGATCGTTGTTGCCTAAGCCCGATCATTTTGATGTCCGGGAGCTGATGCACCGGATCGACTCGCAACTCGAGGTTGCGGGGCTGGGTCATGGGTGAATTTGTGCTTTGTACTTGGTGCTTTGTACTTTGTGTTTTGTGCTTTGTTGAAGGCACATAGTTCAAAGTACTAAGTACTAAGTACTAAGTACTAAGTACAAAGTACAAAAAAAGCTTATCATTACGGTTGAGGTGTGGGGACGACGTAGCCGCGACGTGCGTGCAAACTCAATCCCACTCTGCGTGAGGCCACTTGAATGCGTCGATACTCACCCGGCGTCGCTTCGGCCAGCGGACGCTTTGGCCGGTAAGTAACGACATATTCAGCACCGATCGCACGCGCGACTTCATTCGCCTGGGCGATCATTTCATCGCTATTAAGCGGCAGCATTAATTTGCCGCCAGTTTCTTCAGCCACGTTCTTCAGCACGGTCTGGCTCTTCTTAACATCGTTTTCATAAGCCTTTCGTTGTCGGCGCATCGCCGGATCAAAGCGAATGCCAATGCCGAACGAGGGTGAACGTGTCTGTCCGGGAGCCAGCGTGGGATCGGTGGCTGTGATCGGATCGGAACTGGGTGGGCGTGGTCCAGCGATGACGCCCGAGTCTCTCTTATCGCTCTTCTGTCGCACAAACTCGGTGTAACTGATGATGTGGACCGTCGCCCGAGCCGCGATCAGTTTCTTTACCGCCTCTTCGCGATTTGCTTTCACACCTGGCGAATCTACGCCGTCAGTGATCAGTACGACGTGTCGACTTCCTTCCGGCCGATCTTTCAGTTGCTGACTCGCATTCGCAATTGCTTCCGAGATTCGCGAGCGCTTCGCGGAAATTAGTTTGGACTTGAGCGTCTTGAGAACGGCCGACTTGTCTGTGGTCCATGGCTGGACCACCTCGGCGACGTTGCCCGACTGCATAACGGCGATCCAGGCGCCGGATTGAAGTTTGCCGATCAACTCTGCCGCGACCTGCCGTGTGAGAGCGGTGCTCTTCGCCATTCCTCCCAAACCGCTCAATTCGCCGCCTGTATCCAGGATGAACAACACGTTGGCGGAGACATGTGTGACGCTTCGAAGTTGCTGTATGACACCGTCTTCGAGCACGAGAATGTCACTGAGTTCAAGTGTCGGATCGTAGTGACCGTAGGCGTCGAATGCTTGCACCGGCAGACGAACTTCTTCGGTGAAGACCCTGACGGGTTCATCGGATTTTTGTGGCGCTGGAGACGGCGAAGGTTTTGGAGTTTGGGCGACGGTTATCGCGGCAATACCCGCGATTAATACAAGTACAAATGTGTATCTGAGCAGGAACACGGATTTAACCAATTTGATTATCCGTCCCGTTTCTACGTTGCCTTCCGCGCCTGCGCCTGAACCGCGGTAATCGCCACCGCGTCGACTATGTCGCGCGCCGTACAGCCGCGGGAAAGATCGTTCGCCGGCTTGTCCAAACCTTGAAGAATGGGCCCGATGGCCGTCGCGCCCGCCAATCTTTCCGTTAACTTGTACGCAATGTTTCCCGCCTGCAGATCCGGAAAGATCAAAACGTTAGCGCGGCCCGCAACCGACGAACCCGGCGCCTTTGATTGCGCTACGGACGCTACCAGCGCGGCGTCAGCCTGTAATTCTCCATCAACCTGCAACTCCGGTGCCCGAGCCTTCACCGTGCGCGTCGCTTCGACGACTTTGTCGATCAATTTGTGACGCGCGCTGCCTTTGGTCGAAAACGAAAGCATCGCCACACGAGGTTCAGCGCCAAGCAACGCTCGACATGAATCCGCTGCCGCGAGTGCAATCTCGGCCAGCTCGGCGGCACTTGGATCAATCACGACACCGCAATCGGCATAGATCAGCGCTCCGTCCTGGCCAAAGTCGTTACTTTGCAACGACATCAGGAAGAAACTCGAAACGAGTTTGAATCCCGATCGGACGCCGATGCAGTGCAGTGCTGCACGAACAGTGTGAGACGTGGTGTTGGTCGCACCTGCTACCGATCCGTCAGCGTGGCCCAAGCGGACCATCAAATTCCCGTAATACAAAGGATCGGAAACCTGCGTGCGTGCTTCGTCGGGCATCAGGCCTTTTGCGCGTCGCAACTCGTAAAACAACGAAACCATCTTCTCGAAATTTGCCGCACGTCGATGGTCGATGATCTCGACGCCACCGAGATCGACGCTGTTGTCGCGCGCGGCACTGCGAATGACGCTTTCATCGCCGAGCAGCGTAATGCGCGCAATGCGTTGACTCGTACATTGCGCGGCGGCGACGACCGTACGCGGATCGTTACCTTCGGGAAGAACGATGTGCTGTGGCCTGGAACCTGCGCGTTGTCGAATTCGTTCGAGAATGTCCATATGTGTGCTATTTTCCATTTTCCATTCGCCGTTTGTCATTCGCGATTGCTTACTAACTACACGACAAATGAAAACGGCAAATGGAAAATGGACAACGACTTGAGATTATGTAGGAGGATGCATGTCAGAACCAAGCTTGCGGAGCCGGATGGCAAATTTACTGTTGTTCATTCCCAACATGCTGGTTCTGTGCGGGCGTTTGATGGTTGATGCAAGAGTACCGGCGAAGGAGAGATTGCTGGTTGCCGGAGCAATCGTTTACTTCATCGTGCCGCTGGATTTCCTTCCCGACATGCTGCCGTTTGTGGGCCAGATCGACGATGCTTATTTAATCTCGATGAGTTTGTTGCGGCTGATGACTGTAACCGATCCGCGTGTCGTACGAGAACATTGGCGCGGGGGTGGGGATGTTATCGAACTGGTCGGGTCGGTCGCCATGATCGCGTCGAAGTTGTTGCCACCAAGAATCCGCCGGGTACTGACGGCACACATCGAAACTGAGCCTGTGTCGACCTCCGCCTCCGCTCAGGCCGCAAGGGTCCAATCAATCACGCCTTCGACAGATTTCGACAGGGCGTGAACTACCTCTGGATTGCTCGACTTGATCGCCCAGTATCGCGCCTGTTCCGACGTCGTGATATCGAACGCACCTTCATCGAAAGCGACGACCGCGCAGTTCAGCGATGAAGAGTCGGCGATGACGAACAACTCTCGCGCCAGCCGAAACTCCGTTTTCAATGGAATAAGCCTGATGTTGGGATGCCGTGGCGGTTTCCAATCGTCTTCACCGAAGAGATACACCGACTCAGAGATGTCCGCTATACGCATATAACGATCGATGATCGGTTGCAGTGAAGAGAACTTTTCGACCCCGGCATAAACTCGTCCGGCACGATTCGTGCGAAGCAAGACAGCATTTTCGATCATCAGGCAGGCATACTCGACGGAAGCGGTCGTTGTGTGGCAGATAAAGCTCTCCCGTTCGATGAAGTCGCGACGCGCAAGGCTCGCGATCTCACCAAGGTTTTCCGTCTCTTCGACGCCGGACAACTTGAGCGCTTGCTCGAAGATGGAGAAGTTGTTCACTTGGGGGCCCTCCTGGACCGGGCCAGACTTGTACTGAAGTTAGGCTGCAAGAGCGTTACGAATATTTCTCTTATTTGTGCTCTACACTGCCGACTCGAATGGAATGTTGACGAATGCTCACCTGCGGTCAGGTAGACTGAAGCCGGGTAAGGATCTTTTCGTGAATACCGCCGAAACCGCCATTCGACATTATCGCTACCACGTCGCCTTCACGAAGTTCCGGCAGGATGTGTCCGACGATGTCATCGGCGCCCGGCAGGGCCAGGGCAGGTTTGCCCTGTCGCGAAATGGCCTCAATTAATTCTTCGGTATCCAGCGCTCGTCCCTTTTCTGTCACCTTCTGGCTGTCAAAGACGTTCGCGACGACGACGTAATCCGCAGAGACAAACGCGTTCGCATAGTCGTCCTGGAAGACGGCGAGGCGAGACGACCACGATCGCGGTTCGAAGATGGCGATCAGACGGCGATCTTTGTAGCGCGCGCGAAGTGCACGGAGGGTCTCCCGAACCGCCGTTGGGTGATGCGCGAAATCGTCGATAACTATGACTCCGCGTTGTTCGCCCCGGACTTCAGCGCGGCGCTTAACGTTTTTGAAAGTCGTCAGCGCGCTTTGGATCCTGTCGCGAGTTATGCCCCACGCATCCGCGGCGATGATCACCGCCAGGCAGTTGAGAAGATTAAATTCTCCCAACAGCGGTGTTTGAAACTGGCCCCACAACTGCCCCTCGCGTAAAACTTCAAAACGCGAGAGCTCCCCCGAGAAATCTGCGTTATGGACCTGCCAGCGTGCGTCTTCAGCTGTGCCAAACGTCTCCAGTTGCGTAAACAACCTGGGCCCAAACGACTCAACCACCGCGCGGACATTCGGACTGTCCCACCCGGCAATCAGACGTCCATTCTCCGGCACAAGGTTCATGAAACGGCGAAAAGCCAGCTTCACCGCGTCGAGATCTTTGTAGATGTCGGCGTGATCGAATTCGATGTTGTTGACGATGGCCAGTTCCGGCAGGTAATGCATGAACTTCGGACCCTTGTCGAAATAGGCTGTGTCATACTCGTCCGCCTCGACGATGACGTAGTCACTTTGCGTCACGCGAAAGCTGGTGCCGAAATTTTGCGCCACGCCGCCGATGAGAAAGGTCGGGTCAAGTTCACCCTGATCCATTACCCAGGCGGCGATGCTGGTGGTCGTCGTCTTCCCGTGTGTGCCTGCGATGGCAAGCGAGTGCCGGCCCCGAATAAATTCCTCTTTCAGAGTTTCGGCCTGCGATCCATAAAGCACTTTTCGCTTTAACGTTTCTTCAACTTCGGGATTACCGCGCGGTATGGCGTTCCCGACGATCACACAGTCTGGCGCCGGCGTGAGGTGCTCGCGGTTGTAACCTTGCATGACGTTGATGCCGAGGTCGCGCAGCATCGTCGACATCGGCGGATAGACGTTCTCATCCGATCCGGTAACGTGATGCCCACGTGCCTGGAGCATTCCGGCGAGGGAGGCCATTGCAGTACCGCAGATGCCGATCAGATGGTAATGCATGGCGTTAATTGCTGAGGTCTCGCAATTGTTTCTCGTTCCGCGCGAGGACCATATCATGATCGACCATCAATCGTACCAGTTCATCGAATCCGACTTTCGGTTCCCAACCCAACTGTCTGCGCGCTTTGGTTGAGTCGCCCAAAAGTATGTCGACCTCGCTGGGACGGTAGTACCACGGATCGATCTCGACGTGTTCCTGCCAATCGAGATCGAGATAGCCGAAAACCTTTTCGCAAAACTCTCGCACCGAATGCGTCTCGCCCGTGGCGATCACGTAGTCGTCACTCGATTCTGCCTGCATCATCAACCACATTGCCTCGACGTAGTCCTTCGCGTATCCCCAATCGCGCTTGGCGTCGAGGTTGCCAAGAAAGAGTTTGTCCTGTAAGCCGAGCTTGATGCGCGTGGCGGCGCGGGTGATCTTGCGAGTCACGAAGGTCTCGCCGCGACGTTCGGATTCGTGATTAAAGAGAATACCGTTGCAGGCAAACATGTTGTACGCCTCGCGATAATTGACCGTCGCGTAGTACGCGAAGACTTTCGCGCAGGCGTAAGGCGAGCGTGGATGGAATGGTGTCGTTTCGCGTTGCGGAGTCTCGACCACTTTCCCGAACATCTCAGACGAAGACGCCTGGTAGAACTTTGGTTTGATTCCCGCCTCACGAATCGCTTCGAGAATACGCACAGTACCAAGTGCGGTTACGTCGGTGGTGTACTCCGGCACGTCGAAACTCACGCGTACGTGCGACTGCGCGCCGAGGTTATAGATCTCATCGGGAGCAACCTGCCGCAGGATGGTGTTGAGCGCACTCGAATCGCTCAGGTCGCCATGCACCAAAAATAGACGCGTTTTTGACTCGTGCGGATCGCGATAAATGTGGTCCAGTCGCTGGGTGTTAAATGACGAAGACCGCCGGATAATCCCATGGACTTCATAGCCCTTCTCCAGTAGTAGCTCGGCCAGATACGAGCCGTCCTGGCCGGTGATGCCTGTTATTAGTGCCCGCTTGGTCACGTTCGTGAAGTCTCCTTTTTGATCTTAGTGCTTTGTACTTTGTGCTTTGTCACAAGCGCATGATTTCGACTGTTTTTGCCCCGTTCGCCTGCGAAAAAATTACAAAGCACCAAGCACTGAGAACCAAGCTCTACCTCCAACACCGGCGAACCGGTTCAAACTCATCGAGCGCAGCGAACACGCCACGCACAAAATCTTTTGCAGTCCATCGTTCGGCGCGCGCGCGACCTTTATCAGTGAGAGAACGGCGCAAGCTCTCATCGTTAAGGCTCTTAATCGTAACGGCTATCTGACCCGGATCACGCGGATCGACGAACAACGCCGCTTCACCAAGTTGCTCGCGCGCTCCGGGAACGTCGGAAGCGATTACCGGACAACCCAGGGCAAAGGCTTCGAGTGGCGGCAAGTTTTCCGGTCCAAAAAACGTCACGTACACGAGTGCGAATGCGCCTCGATACAACGCCACCAGATCTTCCAGCGGCACGAACCCGAGAAACACGACCTCAACCGACGGCTGCAACTCCGAAGCAAATTCTCGCACATATTCTTCATTGCCTTTGTTCGATCCCACGAACACGACGTGCAAATCAACCTGATGTTCCCGCTTCACCGCCGCGGCCGCAAGCATCAGGTTCACATGGTTCTTATGAGACCAGAATTGAGCCGGATAGAACAGATAATTACTCTTGAGCCCGTACTTTTTGCGTATTGCGTCGACGTCGCTCTCTTTTGCATCCAACGCGAATGCTGGAGTCGGGTGCGGAAGTATCTTGATTCGATTACTCGTCACCTGATAGAAACGCTCGATCTCCGTGCGACCGGCGTCAGTGCCTGCGATGATGTAGGTCGCGCGCCGAAGGTATTCTCCGTAGAAAGTTTCGCGTTGTTGCCACGTCCCATCGGCACTCACTTCCGGAAACCACGGTTGCAACCGGTGCTGGAGGTCCCAAACGATCGCCATGTAGGGTAGATCGACCTGCACAGCTTCGGCGCCGACAAACCACATGAACTCAACGCCTGCTTCCTTGCAGAGTTGTTCGAGACGCGTCTGCCGTTTGCGATTCTCAACTAACGAATTCAACCCGCTTTGCGCGCGTGCGACAACACGCTGGCCCAACGTGCCTGGAAAAGCGACGGCTTCGAAACGCGGTGTGGTCAGGAAATTACGGAAAGCCTCGGGACGTCGACAAAACAAGACAAAGGAATGACTTGTCTCATCGATCAAATCGAGCAGCGCATGGAAGATGTCGGCCTGAATCGTGTAGCCGCCGCCCACCTCCGGAGAAAAGTCTTCGAGAAATACGCCGACCTTCATCTCTAATTGCGTCGCGTCACGGCGACGATGTGCCACGTGTCGTCGGAGATCGTTTCGTTGTCAGTAAAGCCTGCGAACCATTTGACGGGGGTGAAACCTGACGAGGTCAGCCACCTCATCATCTCTTGAAGCAGAAAGTAGCGGTTCACCTGCGTCTCAATAAGACTCGAATAAGTTCCATCGGCATTCAACTCGTAGATGGAATAGATGACTCGGCTGAGTTGGTTTGCGACATCCAGGCTCGTTTCAGAAATCCGCAGCACGAAGGAATCGCCGGTTTGCCATCTTCTGACACGCACCGGATCGTAATGACGAAGCATCGCAGCCGCGTGCCAGAACTCAAATACGAACAGCCCCTCGGGTCGAAGTTGTCGATGCACGCCGTTAAAGACTTTTTCGAGTGCATCGTTTGTCGCGACATAACCGATTGCGTCGAAGAGACAAATAACTGCATCGAACGGCGCTCCATCGACCTCGAGCTGCGTCATGTCCTGCAACTGAAACTCGACATCGGACGACTTCTCGCCAGCCTTTTGACGCGCACGTCGCAGCATATCTTCTGAATAGTCTGTCGCGACGATCTGCCGTTCGGGTCTTTCTAGATGGAAAGCATGAGTGCCGGTTCCGCAGGCAATCTCGAGCAATCGATTTGCGGGTCCAACGGAATACTTCGCCAGGCACTGATCCACGAACGCAGCTTCAGCCACGTATGGTTTGTCAGCATAAAAGAGGTCGTAAAGCTCGGCGTGTCTGCCTGAGTAAGAAGTCATTGTGATTTTTCATTCATCGGTTTCCATTGTTCATTTGTCATTGCTTTCCAACCGTCATGCAACGGTATCGGCTGAGGCGGACAAATGGAAAACGACAAAATGGAAAATGGAAAAAGATAAATGGAACGTTTTACAAATGTGACACCGCTTCCTTTCGACTTCCGGAAGCGAGTCTGACCACGTCAGCTATCTGTTTAATAACCGGTTCTGAAAGCGAGTAGGTGGAGGGAAGATAAAGACCCTTTTCCCACAGGCTGTCGGCGACCGGACAAGGAATTGCACGAAAGCCGGGCCGCTCTTGTAAACAGGGTTGCTGATTCATCGGACAAAAGAACGTTCGCGTATCGATGCCGGCGACGCGCAGATGATCTACTAACTCATCGCGGGTCATGCCAAATTCTGGATGGACCACAACGGCGTACATCCAGTACACGTTTCTGGCCCATTCTGCCTCGTGCGGAAGTTGAAGCCCGTCGATGTTTTTCAGAAAACTATTGTAGGTATGAGCGACGCGTCGCTTTTCGGAAATGATGTGGTCTATCTTGCGAAACTGCGCCATGCCCATGGCGGCCTGGTAACCGGTCATGCGAAAGTTGAAACCAGCTTCTTCGTGGCGGAAGCGGGGCTTTGTAAACGCAAGATTCCGGAGTAAGCGCAAACGTTCCGCGAGATCCTTGTTGTTGGTGGTGATCATTCCGCCTTCGCCGGTCGTAATGACCTTGTTGGCGTAGAAGCTGAAGCACGCCATGTCGCCGAAGCTACCGGTCATGCGTCCACGGCACGTCGCACCGTGTGACTCAGCGCAATCTTCTATCACGAGCAAATTATGCTTTCGCGTGATCTCCATGAGGCGGTCCATGTCGACCGGATGCCCGTAGAGATGTACTGGAATGATGGCTTTCGTCTTCTCGGTGATTAGCCCTTCGATCAGATCGAGATCGAGGTTCCACGTCACGTTCTCGGAATCGACGGGAACGGGAATCGCGCCGTTATGGATCACGGCAAGCGCCGTTGCGATATTGGTGCTGGAACTGACGAGCACTTCGTCACCGGCGCCGATTCCTGCTGCCGCGACCGCAATATGCAACGCGGTGCTGCCACTGCTAACCGCGACGCCATATTCGCAACCGACGTAGTTCGCAAACTCCTGCTCGAACGCGGGAATTGACTCTCCGAACGACCCGGAAATCTCACCTCGCCGCAAGGCCGCCACCACGGCTTCGATCTCTTCCTCGCCGATGATCGGTTCGAAGACCTCTATCATGAATTGTTGTTGACCTCTACGTTGATCTTGTCGTTCTCGGCGCCGAGAAAAGGACCTTGTTTGACGCTGATGCATTGCATGTCTTCCAACACGCGCACCGAATGCGTGCCGTGAATGAGCAGGATACCGTCACCTGACCGCAAGACGACTTCTCGAAACCGTTTTCCGTCTTCATCAAAAAAGTCGACGGCCACAACACCGCGCTGCACGACAAACATCTGTTGCAGATCGTTAATAGTGCGAGCGACGGGCTTGTGATAATGCGCCGCTTCGACAAAGCCGGCCTCGTGCGCCAACAGACCAAATTGAAGCGAGGATTCGTCGGGCGAGAAGAATTTTGTTATCGGCACCCGTGTGTTGGCCCAGATTATCTCGGCGTATCTGGTGCCATTGTGTTCGACGGTCTCGACTCCCGACTTTAACTGTGGTTCATCAACTGGCGTCATACGATAGCGTAATCAGGTTCAAGCGGCGGTTGATTTTGCGTCCTCAACGGAACCGGTCTGCGAGTAAGATCTCCAACTACAGTCTCGCAATCTTTTCTCTTCATTGGCGCAGCGCCAAAATGCTTCCTGGCGCACAAACGACGCGTTGCCCTGTCCCGTCCGGTAGTCGACAGCCCGCAGCTCGATGAATTTGAAATACGGTTTGAACAGCGCGTGCAGGTCGTCAGGCGAGTGGAAGAACTGCAAGTGGTCCGATCCTTCAAAACCTAGAGACTCGGAGCCGACAAACACGCCGTTGGTTTTCAAGGCCGCTTGGATCTTTGCGAGCACGAGATCGGTTGTTTCCTTGGCAAAGTGGCCGAGCGCGCCGTCCCAAACGATCACATCGTATTTTTCGCAGGGAAACGGTTCGTTGACGGCATCGAGTAGATGATACGTGATATTAGGCGCGCTATTGAACAGTTGCGCACATTCGATTGCCGAGGGCTCGATATCAACCGCGTCTACCTTTGCGCACCTGGCGCTTAGAAATCTCTTCGTGAAAAAGCCGTCACCGCATCCGATATCGAGAAGTTGATCGTTCGGTTGGACCATTTCCGAGCCGAAGAACCCGCGGTAAAATGCGTATGGACCAAGGGGGTCATCACCAAAAGCGAACTTGAAGAAGCCGATGCGTTGCGAGAAGAAGTGCGGCTCTTCGTCGCTTAATTCCCACTGCCTGCGATAAAGGCTGAAGTAGTAGCGGTTCAGCAACCTCACCAATGCGGACTCTCGTCGCGTGCCTCCCCACAATGCGGACTCTTTCAGTGACAATAATCTGAGACGAAGGTGGCGGAGGTTTCGCCTGGTTTCCGGACTTAACGCATTCTTTATCGAGCTGCTCATGCCTTTAAAAACTCAATATACCCGCTTCGTTTGGAATCGCGTAAGCGACGGTTTCCTTGTGAATTCTTGTGCCTTTTTTGTGGCTCACTTGACGAGTTCTAGACAGGCGAGTCCGCGTTCCCCGGCGGGATAGTCCTGCGGATACTCAATCGTCGAGTTCGGATCCGAGTACTTGCTCGTGTGCACATCGAAGAATTCGCAATCCCTGCATGCCTCGCGAGTGCTTCGCTGCCAGCCATCGGGATGATACTGAAAAATACTTTCTTCATTTCGCGAGGGACCGAAAGCGTCAATTAACGTGTCGACCAGCTCTGAATCAAACTGTTGAAACCAACCATGGTTCTCGTAGCGTCCAAAAGGAAACGAAATGTAGAGCACGCCGCCGGGTTTTAAAACTCGCTTCAGTTCTTTAACGGCCTGGAGAAATTCGCTCGGATCGCTTCGCTGGGCCACCTGGCCCTCAGCGTACATGGTGTTGTCCATCCCGATGTGTTCGATGGTTGAAATGCAGGCGACTGAATCAAAGCGGTCGTCGCGGAAATCCAGGTCTCGAAGGTCACCAAAAACGTACGACACGCCAAGTTTCCAGAAAGCATCGCCTTCGGGCGCCAGCGTCACAATGCTTAAATGTTTCTCCTTCAGCGCTGGTGCGGTCAGAACGAAATCGTAGTTGAAGGCAGATCCGGCATCGAGAAAACGACCGTCAGTGTTTCGCACTCTCGAAAGCACCCAAGGGATCTCGATCAGTCGCGCATCGAGGCGAAAGCCATAGCCAGGCGGCAACGATTGGCCATCTCTCAGGGTTTCGAGCAGCGAATCGTTATTTACGGCTTCGCTTAAACATTTCTCTCTGTATTCATAGTAGCCTTCGCGCCACGGCCGGCGGTTTGATTTCAAATACGATGCGAGACGCTTACGCTTGATGGCATTCCAGGCAGTTTTACCTACGGTGCCTTTAATTCGTGAGGCGATGGTAAGCACAGACGACATTTGTTCTCAGCTAATCAACCCAGGTAGCGATTCAGGATTTCAGTCAGTTCCTGCATCCTATGATAATAGGAATGTTCGCACAAGGTACGTTTTTGCCCGGCCTTGGCTATCGCTTCACGCTCCTCGTCACGTGCAAGGTAATCCTCGACAAGCTCCACGCATTCCGCGGTTGAACGATAGGCCACAACCTCAACGCCCGGTTCAAACAACTCAGGCAGATTCTTTTTCCAATCCGTCAGCAACATGGTGCCGACGCCAGTTGCTTCGTACAGTCGCATGTTCGCGGCGAACTGTTCCGCCATATCGATATGGATATTGAGCGCTATCTTTGACCGTTGAAGCTGACGATACATGTCATAGCCCCAGAGTGGCGGCTTTACATGGCCTCGCAAAGGAGAATCAGCCGGCAGCCCATCCACTCCGGCGCCCCAACACGAAAGGGGCAATCGTCGACTTAGCGCTTCGAGCAGCTCGAGTCGCTTTTGGTGATCCTTACCGACCGAGCCGATAAATGCGAGCTCAGTATCCTTTGTTTGAGCTCCTATGCGATCCAGAACTGTCCGCTCAAAACCGAGTCGCAACATCTCCGATCGCGCCCCGGCCATCCGCAGACGATCTACGAAATGCGGCGCCGCACTCACTATCAAATCAAACGGCGTCAGATCCAGATTCGGCGGGATCGGGTAGGCCATCTCGCCAACGAGAAGTCTTGTGCATTCCTTCAGCGTCCGGTGAAAGTGCGCGGGAAGATAAAGAACGTCGCAAACAAAGATAACGTCAGGCTTGAACGTTCGTGCTTGTGTGGCCACAACGTCCAGCTCCCATTGCGGAACACTCAGGCCCGGGATTCTAGGCCGCGAACGAAAACGATCTACTTCGCGCTTTAATCGTTGCTGAACCTTGAGCAGTGGCGATCTCGTCGTGTTGATTCTGAGGTTATTTTCCTGAGCCCAGCGGATTTGAATGGGTGCGGCATTCACGATGAACTGTTCGGCTTGATGGCCCAATGTCCTTAAATTGAGCGGCAGGAAGTCGGCGCGTCCGAAACCTGTGTCGTAGATCGCGCGCAGTTGTTCGCTCGAAGTTTGTTGCGCGAGACGAGGGTCGTTCTCATAAACCAGACGTAGCGACTCCTGGTAATGAGTGTCAAGAATTAGAATCCGCATCTATTTCGTCGCGACTATCAGGTTCCAGCCAAACCTCGAGGCGAGTTGTTTCTTTAAAAGCTGATCGAGAACGTCAACGCGTTTCATCAACCACGCCGGTGAAAACGCACTCTCAAATGCAGCCTCGTCAAACTTTATGCGCAGCATTGCCGCAAGGCGTCCTAGCACAGGCGCAACATAGATTCGAATCGGCAGTCCCAGCATTCCGACCCACAAATCGTTTACAAAAAAACCGATAGTCATGTCGTGCTGAAGAATTTGGAATCCACACTGCCGAAACAGTTCTTCCCATTCCGTCGGTGACTTGAATTGCAAGTGCGGCACACCCGGCACGAATGGAATACCTTTCGCCCGTTGCTTTGTGATCGAGTACTTGAAATAACGCTCAAACAAACTGAGCTTATTGGGGACGATTGAAAAGAACAGCCCGCCCTTGTCGAGTAAAGAGTGAATCTTGCAGCAATAACCGGAGGGGTCTTCGAGGTGTTCGATCACGTCGAAAGCTATCGCTAAATGAAAATCGGAACGTCCGGGTTCGTCTTTCAGTTTGTCGAGCGGCTGGGTGAAAATCTTTGGCGGGCAACGCACGGAGCCCCAGTCGTAGGAGCGGTAATATCGCTGCATCACGTTTGGATCGAGATCGACTGAGGTGACGCAGAAACCGAGTTGCGCCAGCTCGTAGGAGTCGCGCAACGATCCGGCGCCAAAATCCAATGCCTGCGGAGTCGCGACGTCCTTGCGTAGTTGTTCGAGTCGTGATGCGAACACGTCCCAACGGTACTGCACGTTTCGTGTGTTGCAACCAAAGAGCTTTGAAATGTCGTGGCGTCGATCGAAGATCAGCGGCACGGCGGAGTCAGCATCTTCGCCCGAATTTACTTCCTGAGTTAGAACTTGCGATTGTTGGCTCGCGTGTGATTTAGGACTAATCAACGTCGCGACCACGAGAAAAGGAAGAAAAACGAGGAACAGGACCAACCACGCGACGCAGACCACAAACAGCACGATTAACGCCCAGACGAGTCTGAGACTGAAGAACACAAATCGCATCTATTACGCAGGAATGTCAGCCGTCGTCATTGCATTCACAATCGACTCGAGTTGCTCCTGTGAAAGCTCCGGATACATCGGCAGGCTCACAACTTGATTGGCTACTCTTTCTGTCACAGGCAAGCTGCCTAACGCAATTCGTCGATTCTCGTATGCCGGTTGAACATGCAATGGCACCGGATAATGGATGCCGGTGGCGATGCCTTCTTCCTTCAGTTTTTTCTGCAATGCCTCTCGATCCGCCAACCTGACAACAAAAAGGTGCCAAACTGGCTCCGCGTTTGGGTTGACTGCTTGCGGTTGAAACTCACTTGCCTGCAGTGACTCGAGATAAAAGTCAGCGTGTGCTTGTCGCTTAGCATTCCATTCGTCGAGGTAGCGCAGCTTCACGCGCAGGATCGCCGCCTGCATTCCGTCGAGCCGGCTGTTAACACCTTCCATCTTGTGCGTGTACTTCTCCAACCGGCCGTGATTCGCCAGCATGCGTATGCGTTCGATCAACTCCTCATCCTGACTGACAACCGCACCCGCGTCACCAAACGCACCCAAATTCTTCCCCGGATAAAAACTGAACGTCGCCGCATCGCCGATCGATCCGACGCGCTGTCCGCGCCAGCGTCCGCCATGTGCCTGCGCGGCATCTTCGATGACTTTCAAACCGTGTTTTCGCGCGATCTCCATGATCGCGTCCATGTCGCACGACTGTCCGTAGAGATGAACCGGAACGATCGCCTTTGTTCGCGGCGTTATCGCAGGTTCGATCAATGCGGGATCCATCAGCATTGTGTCGGAAAGCACGTCGATGAAGATCGGCGTGGCGCCGGTCATGGAAATTGCTTCGGATGTAGCGATAAACGTATGGGCCACGGTGATAACTTCATCGCCTGAACCAACTCCCAGCGCTCGTAATGTTAGATAAAGCGCGTCAGTCCCATTACCAACGCCGACACACGCCTTCGCTTCGCAATACGCAGCAAACTCATTCTCAAAACGACGCACCTCGTCGCCGCCGACGAAAGCGCTTTTCGTAATGATGTTCTGAATCGCCGCGTCGATCTCGCATTTGATAGTTTGATACTGATCGAAGAGACCGACGAGCGGAATATTTTTACTCATAATTTTCTGGCCCTGATAACTAGCCGGCTCCCGAGATATTTAATAAGTGCAACTGACGAGAGCTTTTCGAGCTTGTTGATGAAATCGCGCGAAGCTGTGGAAAGATCTTTACTGAAAAGATCCGGCTGGCCCATGAGCGCACCGGCGAAGTAGTCGATCCGGAGTCCGTTTTTTTTCAGCTCTCTAGTCAGACCCGCGGGATTTTGGAAACGTCCTTTCGTGGGATTCTGAAACTTGTGCTGGTAATACTTCTTCAAACCGTATATTGAAGCCCTATTGTAAGTCAAAAGCACGAGGTCTCCGCCGGGTTTCAGGATGCGCGCAAACTCCGCCACCGATTCCCGCCAGTCGTAAACGTGTTGCAGCACGCGGGAGCAGACGATCAAGTCGTACGACTGGTCCGGGATCTCGATGCGCGACGCTTCCTGGCAAAGTTTGGTATCGAAGTTGATCCCCAGATGACGCGCGGCTTGAGTCGCCTGGTCCAGTTGCTCGGAAGAGATGTCCATGCCGGTAATGTGCGCCGCATGTGGTGCATAGATCGGCAGCAAGCGGCCGTTGCCGATGCCGACGTCCAGAGCGCGCTCGTATTTGCGACCAGCGAGCGCTTTGGCCAGCGCGGCCTTTTCGAGAGTGTCGATAACCTGGCCGCGAGCGGGTTTGAACCAACTGTCGTAGTCGGTAGCGTTCCAGGTGTCACGCTTGGATTTGGCAAACTCGTCTCGGTCCGGTTGCACGCGTTCGGTCATTCTCCAACTCCAAAGTATTGTTCGAGTGTGTCTTTATCGTCAGGCCTGATTTGCAGTTCTTTCAACTGCGGCGGATAGAAGAATTTCATGCCCTGACCCTCGCTGAGCGTCAACTCGTCGAGTTGTGCTGTTAGCTCGCCGGCGAAAGCAAACTCGCGTTTGTTGTTCTGCACAAACTCGCGAAACATACCAAAGTTTCGCATTTCGAAATCGATCTCTTCCTTAACTTCACGCGCGACCGCATCGGCCGGCGATTCATTATTCTCAATCGTTCCGCCGAAGAGCGACCAGTGTCCGGGATAACGAATGGCGGGGTTGTCGTCGCGTTGTTGCAGCAGCACCTGGCCGTCCGCGTTGATCAGGATTGCGCTGACTCCCTGGCCGTTTGTTTCTCTCAGTCGCCGCTTCAGCTCGAGATAGTGTTCAATGTCTTCCGGCTCGGAAAAATCATAACGCATTCCGCGCAGCAAATAGATCAGACCGTCTGGCATGCGGTCGAGATAATCGCGGAAGATATGTTCACGATTAGAGAACGACGGCAGGTAGTCAAGCGCCTCACGTTTGAAAAACGTGCATCCCGTTGAGTTGATCGCGAGTCCGGAAGGATTATCGTTTTCGCTGCGATAGTTGTAGACGTTAGGTTCGTAATTGCGATGCGCGGAAGTGATATACGACTTTCGATCGCGTTGCGTGTTCGGAGTAACGGTTCCAATCAGCAGAAACAAGGACTTGTTTGACTTGAAAACCTCGCGGGCTCGGACGAGATCTGCGTCGTCCGTGTAAACGTTGTCCGGACACAACACAACAAAGTCATCATCCGGATTCGCCGTCGCAATTGCGTGTGCTAGCCCAAGCGGTTGCTCCTGGAAAACAATCTCAACTCCGGAAACACGTTCGACGATCTTTTGTCCAAGATGCCCGACCACGACGACAATGCGCGACACTCCGATCGACTTCAGTGTTTCAAGGGATCGCTCGAGCAGCGTGCGCCCCTCGATTTCGATCAACGCCTTCGGCAGCGAGGCGCCGAGTTGTCCCATCCTGGAAGCTTTACCTGCTGCTGGAATTATACCGATTAGACCCATGACCTAGAGTGTGACCGCGCTACCCGACTTGAGTGCGGTTTGAGTCGCTTCCAACACTGCCACTACGTCGCGCGCGTGTTGCGGCCCAGTCAGGGGTTGCTGCCCGTCGCGCAAGCATTGGAGAAAGTGCGCGGCTTCCGTTTTGAGCGGTTCCTGAAAGGCGATCTTAGGCAACAGGATATCGCCGGTGCGGTGAATCAATTGATAATCGCCGGACTGATCGTAGTCCATCCGCTCGCCGATCTTTGGTACGCGATCCACACCCTTGTCGTAGACCTTGATCTTGTCGTCACTGACATCGTCGTAAACCACCATCTTGCGACTACCAACCAAAGTCATCTTGCGGATCTTTCCGGGGTCGAGCCAACTCACGTGAATATGGCCCGTAACGCCGCTGGCCCACTTTAGGGTCGCAAACACGACGTCTTCGATACCGGGCTGAATGTAACTGACGCCGACAGCGGAAACCGACACCGGACGTTCGTCGTTCATCAAGTACATCAGAATGCTGACGTCGTGCGGCGCCAGATTCCACCACGCATTCACGTCCGATCGCACCTGGCCCAGGTTCAAACGCTGGCTGTAGATGTAATAAAGCTGGCCCAGACTCTCGTCCGCCAGTAACTTTTTTGCGTACCGCACGGCAGCGTTGTAGAGAAACGTGTGGCCGACCATCAGCGTTTTTCCCGACGCCGCCGCCAGATTCACAAGCTCGTCCGCCTGCTCGGTGCTCGTCGCCAGGGGCTTTTCGACGAACACGTGCTTGCCGCTTTCGAGCACTTGTTTCGCAAGTGCATGATGCGAGGCGGCGGGTGTGGCGACCACCACGGCGTCAACTTCCGAATCGCTCAGCAGCGCGTCGAGCTGTGAAACGACTTCGGAGCGCGGAAAATTGGCGCGCACGTAAGCCTGGCGTTCGGGGTTGATCTCGGCGACGTATTTGACCCAGCAACCGGGTTGCGCGGAAAAGTTGCGCAACACGTTGGGGCCCCAGTAGCCACAGCCGATCTGACCGATGGTGATCTTTTCAGACATTTGATTTCACGGTTGCAGGCTCGCGACTAATAACCCGCGGATTACCTGCCACCACGATCGAGTCGTCGTCGATTACTTCGGCGCCCAGCACCGTGCGGATGCCGATGATGCAGCGATTACCAACTCGAGCGCCTTTCGTAATCGTTGCTTCCTTACCGATCCATACGTCGTCGCCGATAAACACCGGACGCGTTGCTGGTTTAACTTCTTCATAGACACCTTCTGGATAACAGTGCTCGATGCGCTTGCGTCGTTCACGCCAGTCCGTGGAGTGCGTGTTGGTGTCGTAGATGCAAACGCGATAAGAGATCATGTTGTATGAACCGATGTCAATTTGTTGTTCGCAACGGATCTCGCTGTCGTACGCGATGCCCGTGTAACGGCCGATCGTCAACGTGCCGCCGAAGCGCACGAGGATCGACGTAGACATTACATGCGCGCGGAGTTCGAGAGTGAATGTTCCGTTGTCGATGTACACCGAGCTTTGCGGCGACACCGGACTGTTTATTATCGCGCCTTCGCCGATGTGAACGAGCGAGCCGTTTGTGACCCCAAAGGACGTGTTGACCAAGCGACTGTCTTTCGAAAACACCACCGTACAGTTGTCGCCAATCGTCAAGTCCGAGTCGATTATCACGCCGGCCTCGATCGTGACGGAGGAATCGCGGCCAATCACGATGTTGCCGCTGAGCAATTTGGCGTCTTTACTGACAACGAAGCTTGCCGACGGATGCACGCGGATGCGCGTACGCCCACCGGTCAAAGTAACTAACAAACGTCTTGCGCGTTCACGACCTCGCATATACTGGTCCGTTGTCCGTTGCCAGTGGTCCGTGGTCCGTTGTCCGAAGTCGTTAGTCCAGTCGTTTCAAAGCACAACTGACCACTGACCACTGACCACTGACAACTGATTATTTCGCGCCGTTCAGCGACCACTCCTGTTCCAGCAACACACCCGAATGTGTCGGCGGCGGCATGCGTCCGGTGCCGTAAAAATCGCCGGGCTCAACCACTATCGTCACTGCCTGTTGAATCCAATCCAGAATCATTTCATTAGAACGAATGATTAATCCCGCCGTGTAATTGCCAGGCATGAGAGGCAGCTTCTTGATCTTGCAGGTAAAGTACCCGTCGCGCGCGATGGACTCAAACGTGTCTCCCGCGACTTGATTGCTGAGCATGCTAACAAACGCGCCCGAATTCGCAGCGATCCCGATCGCTACGGAAACGTTCTGCACGTTACTCGCATCGCTTGAATAGTAGATCCGGAAGTCGACCTCCTGCCCGGTCGCGAGGTACTCGAGCTCGTTGCCCTGGGCGTCAAATGTAGCGAAGTCCGTTATGCGAACTCGTCCATCGCCCTGTCGATCAGTCCGCTCGGCGAGCTTCATTTTCGTGATCTTGTGGACCTGTGAAAGATACTGTTGCACCGCCGCTTCGACACTCCCGAGTGGATACTCGACCTTTCCCTGCCAGAGCACCATCGCCTTCGTGCACAACGACGACACGGCGGCCATGTTGTGACTCACAAAGATCACCGTGCGTCCCATGCTGGCTACATCGCGCATTTTCCCCAGGCACTTCTTCTGAAACGCCGCATCGCCGACGGCTAAAACCTCGTCAACCACCAATATCTCCGGTTCGAGATGCCCCGCGACGGCAAAGGCGAGCCGCACGTACATGCCGCTGCTGTATCGCTTGACCGGTGTGTCGATAAACTTCTCGACTTCAGCAAACGCAACGATCTCGTCAAACTTCGTTTCAATCTCACGCCGCGTCATGCCGAGGATCGAACCGTTGAGATAAATGTTTTCTCGTCCCGTTAGTTCAGGATGAAACCCGGTGCCGACTTCCAGCAAACTCGCTACGCGCCCGTAAAGCTCCACTCGTCCCTCGGTCGGCTCCACGATGCGCGACAGCACTTTCAACAGAGTAGATTTGCCCGCGCCGTTGCGCCCAATGATGCCGACGACGTCGCCGGGCATCACATCGAAGCTGACCTCTTTCAGCGCCCAGAGTGCTTGCGAGTTGTTGTTGCCGCGAATATACCGCAGCGGTTTGCGCGCGACTTCCATCACCGTCTCGCGCAACGTCGAATATGCTGCTCCCGATCCACCGAGGTAGTAGAGCTTGCTCAGACCTTCTACTCTGATGATCGGTTTCATGCTTTTCCAGTCGCTTGCGAGTTGTCAGATGATGTCGGCAAAACTTCTTTCCGCCTTGCCAAAAGAATAGACCGAGTAGAACAACATCGCGATCGTCAGGACGGCAGCTACGGCGAGGGCGGGCCAATCAAAAGGAAGTCCGAAGAGTGCGGCGCGATAGCCTTCGATGATTCCAGACATCGGGTTGAGCATCAGTACCCAGCGATATTTCGCAGGAACTGACGACGAGGGAAGGATCACGGACGACACAAAGAGCCACAGTTGAATCAGAAAGGGCAGCGCAAACCGTACGTCGCGATATTTCACGTTCAGTGCTGACATCCATGTGCCGACGCCGAGGCCAAACAACGCAGTGAGCAGTACCAGGACGGGCAGGAACAGCACCTGCATCGTCAAGGTCACGCGATAGTAGATCATGAGCCCAGCCAGCAGTAGAAACGCGAGCATGAAGTCGACTAGTCCCGCCATCATCGCGGCTGCAGGAACGATCAGGCGCGGGAAGTAGACCTTGGTGATCAAATGGGCGCTGCCGACTAGACTGTTTCCGCTGGCCGAAATCGTGTTGGAAAAGAACGTCCACGGCACGAGGCCGGCGAGCGCGAATAACGGATATGGCGTCCCGGCTGAATCAACTCCAGCTACCCTGCCGAAGAAGATCGTAAAGATGATCATCATGAACAGCGGTTGAAGGATGGCCCACGCTGCTCCGAGGACTGTTTGTTTGTACCGCACCTTGACGTCACGCCAGGTCAAAAAGAACAGCAACTCCCGGTACGCCCAGATGTCTTTGAGATTGATTAGCTTCCATTTACTGCTTGCCTGAATAACAACCAGCGGCTCATCGGGCAATTGAAACGTCTTGCTCGATGCTGGAGAGTTCTCGGCGGAGATCGCTCTGGTGGCGGGGATTGTTTGCGGTGCAGTCTGCTTCATTAGACGAGCATGACAGTCTATCGACCGCGCGAAAACAGGTCAACTAGACAGATCATGAGGGTAGAGTCCTATTCTTAGATTGAGAATTTATTTTTACGGGCGTAGCGGCGGTTGTTCGGTCCATTTGAGTGTCCCCTCGGTCGCCTGCGAGCTTACGAATCTGAACCTGCTTATGCGCTGTGAGAAAAGGTATGCAGGTTGTACTGGAGAAGGCCACTATCTTAGGGCGTATCCGTGGCCGTGTCGTTAGGTCGAATCCTGCTCGGAGGAATCGAAGGCGAGGTTTACTGTGAGCAAGCCCCACCGGAATATGTCTTTACCCCGCGCCATGGTGGTTTATCTACAATTCTTTCTTACTTTTGTCCCTCAGATCCGGCGGCACTTTGTTGTAAAGTCGCCAGAATAACGCGCCGACGATTGCGATAAGGAGGGCCACAATGATTGCGCCTAAAACCCACAAACCCGTTGGATCGAAACGAAGGAACGCTAAAGTCATTTGCCGTGGATGATAGCCTACGGGAAAACCAATGTGACAACTCACGATTCTCATTTTCAGGTTACTACACTACCGCATACGCGTAGTGTCGTAATCTGAACAGTGCGATCTCATCGACTCCCTGCGTTTTCCCACCTTCAACTCAGAGAACGCCGAGAGACGCGGAGATGGCAGAGGTTAATTTCAGATAGATCCCCCACCGATATTTAGCTCTCACGGATTTGCTTCAGGCGTTCTTGAATCTGTTTTCCGATGACGTCAGGAGCGTAAAGGGTGGCGATGGTCTGTTGCGCGCGGTTGCCGAGGCGATGGCCGAATGCCGGATCATCGCGCAGCTTTCTCATCCAGCGGGAGGCTTGTTCGAGATCGGGTTCGGCCCAGTGCTGATGCGCTTTGTAAGGCCCGTAATCCTGGCCGAGTTTTACGAGCTCGTAATCGATGGCGATTGAGTTATCCGGGGTCATGTAGTCGACATTGCCCGACCAGTTCGTAATTATCGCGGGCTTACCGAGGCTCATTGCTTCGGCCGGACCCAGTCCAAAACCTTCGGAGCGATGCAGCGAGACAAAGCAGTCGCAGACATCGATTAGCGACGTTACCTCCGCACGATTCATTATGCGATCGATAACAAATACATTTTCGCGTCCAGCCAGCTCTTCGCGCACCGACTGCAACAATGGCTCGCGATAATCAGGATTATTAAATTTCATTACCAGCCCCACGCCGGCATCTGCACCATCAAACGCACGGTTGAACGCCCGCAACACACCCAATGGGTTCTTTCGCTGTAACACGCTGTTGGTGTCAAACATCGCGAGGAACAAGTAACGGCCTTCCGGTAGCCCAAATTGGCTGCGAGACAAGTCGGCGCCCTCACTCAGCAACACCACCGGCGGAATCCGAACGACCGGGACCGAAGACTTGCGCGATACGGCGTCGCCGATAAACTGCGATCCCGCCCACACTTCATCGACAAACTCAAAGTCCTTCAACCATTCATCTGGCAATTCAGGCAACTCCCAATACCAGTTGGCAATCACGTAGCGATCCCCGAGCATCGTTGCCGGCACTTGCGACCGCAGATGCAGACTTTGATCCGGATTGGTGAACACGATCGTCGTGTCGAAATCGGAGCGAGTACACTCTTTATGTCTCCACGAGAGGTCTGTATGTTGCGAGTAGTTTCCGCTTTCGATGTTGAAGACATGAAACGGAACTCCGGCTGAGTCGAGCGCCGCGGCCATCCCGCGCGCAACAACTCCCAAACCCATCTGCGCACGGATGTAGGCAATAAGATTAACGCCAGGCTGAGCGGTGACAGCACGCCGTCCAGCTTCTCGCGCAGCGCGAAAACGTTTCTTCGCTCGTACTATTCGTGCCTGTCTGGCGTTATTGATTCGGGAGTGAACGGTAACCTTAACCGGTAACGGCACCAGCGAACTGAGCGCGCGTCGTATCCCGGCGATAGTCGACGAGGTATCCAAACTAGGTTCATCCTGATTGGACGGGCAACTCGCGCGCCCGCAAGAGTTCGCGCACCGCGAAAGGATCCGGCACGACGTTGCTCGCCGAATTTCTGGCATAGTCAATAGCTTCATCGAGCTCGCGGAACACGATGCCAGTTTCAAGCGATTGCGTTGGTGAGCCCAGTTTTCTGAACGCCGAACGAGAGCGTCTGAGCCAGCTTTTAGCAGATGAGGCCAGCCCGTTATCCGAGACTCGATAGCCGTGTTGAATCAGCAAACCGCGCATCTCCGCCCGGAGTTGCGGGTCACCGACCTCGTTTATCTCTACGGCGTTTGCCGCAAGGTATTTCTGATGATCGATTTCGTAGAAACGCGGACTCCTGCTCTCCTGCTTGAAGACCAGGTATTCATTAAACACTGCGTTAACGGCGGTGTTGAGCTGGGGGATGGGAGTCGCATAGTTTCTTATTGCCTCGTCGACAGGCAGGTTTGCTGTGAAGTCAGCATTGTCGATCGTCATCTCTCCGCGCGACACGCTGGCGCCGTTGCTGCGATTCAGCGCGTAGTGAAAGATCGGTGACTTGTCGAAAAACAGAATCGACTCCTCGACGTCGAGACAACGGAAGCAGAAGTTGAAGTCGGGGGCGATCGACGCGAAAACACTACCAAATCGCTCGCGAAGCCGGTTTAAGACCGAGCGAGGCACAAGACAGTTGAGCATTCGCGGCAAACCGTGGTGCAGCATCGACTGTGAGACCAACCACGAAAAACGTTCTGACTGGACTTCCCACAATTTGCCGGTGGCCGGATATTGCTCCAGACGAACGGGCCTGACGTGATCGACGATTCGATCGTGGTTGTAGCTAATAACCTTGTTCGGATAAAGCACGACCAGATTTAGCAACTCCTTGAGAGAGCCGGTCTTGAACATCATCCGATCGGTCAGGTACGTAAAGTGGCTCGCGTTATAACTCGCGAGGGCTTGCTCGATGGCCCATTGCCAATGCGCCGGCATTGCCAGAGACCGCGGCGGCCTGATGTAACGAAGACGCCGATCGTTCAGGGCCGTGCAAAACTCGGCCAGTTCTTTCTGGTCCACCTCGGAAGTGGAATTGTCAGAGACGAGGAACTGGGTGCCGTCGCTCGGCTCGTCGAGCACTGAGCGAATCGCATTCATGGCTATGCGTGCGCGGTTACGCGTCGGGACTACGACAACCGTTCCGCAGTAACTTTCATCCTTTTCCTCACGATTCATTATCGAACCCGCCGAATGAACGCCTCTGGCCAGTAGGTAACTCTTTCGCAAATGTTGCTCTCGTTGAAGAGGAAAGGGGGTTCCTCGATGATGAATTCGGAATTTCCCGCCACAAACTCCAGCGCAGCCTGAAGCGGGTTATTCCAAGACCAATCAGGCTGAGTGCGCGGTCCACCAACGACCTGCTGCATGATTCCGTCCATCGCTACGATGTATGAGCCCGGGGACACAAGTTTCGAATAGGCGGAAAGTTCAGCTAGGACGTGCTCCTTTGTGTGACAGGAATCCAGCAGCACCAACACTCTTTCCTCCGGCCCAATGTGCGATTGCACTTCTTCTACAACACGCGAATCGGTTGAACTGCCCTCGATTAGAGTAATGAGTGAACTCAAGAAATGGGACTCAATTGCCGCGCGATTATGAGGACGAATTTCCAAGTCGACGCCGATCACCCTACCCCGATTCATAGCTTTGCAAAGGCTCGCGTGGAAGACAAGCGAGCCACCGTGGGCCACGCCCGTTTCAACGATTACGTCCGGGCGAAGTGAATAAACCAACTCCTGAAGCCGGAACATGTCTTCGGGAAGTTGAATGATCGGGCGACCGAGCCAGGTAAAAGTGTAGACATACTTGTTGTCCCACCCGACACGCAACCAAATCTCGGAAATTATGTTGAACGCTTCCCGACTGTCTAACGGGTAGGTGGTCGTTTCACCAGCGTGCTCGACACTCATTGTGCCCTGTTCAATATCGACCTTAATCATGGGACGATTCTAAATTCCGTCGGAATAAGTCTACTAGCTCCGGCAGGTCGTCTATAACGCCTGACGGGTTGAAATTAAATTCCGATCGCACACGATCGATGTTAATCGGTGGAAACGTCACCGATGGGCTTTCGGGCGCAACCTCGACGCGGCAGCCCGTAAGGTGTCGCAATGTTTCCGTTAAACGGCGGTTTGAGACATTAACGCCGCTGGCGAGATTATAGATTCGTTCCCTGCCGCTTGTTGCTATGCGAATGAGGCAGTCCACGACATCTTTGACGGAAACGTAGTCCTTGGCGGAGTCGGCGGAAGTCTGCAATACGATCTTCTTCAGCCTGATCGCGTCGTTAATAATCGAGGAAAGAAAAGTGTTCGAGGAGAAGTCGTCGCCGTATACGTTTGACATTCTCACCGCTCGAGTCGTCCGCCCGCTATTCAGCACCACAGACTCACCCATCGCTTTCGAGGCGTTATAAAGATCGCCGGGCTTGATTGGCGCGATCCGAATCGCGGTTTCCTCTTCTGTAGAGCCATCCCCCGGGTTATATAGACGCGTGGAAGATAGATAAAGCAGAGACTCAAACTCGCACTTGCGTAACACTTCTAGAAGTTTGCAAACGTGAGCTTCGACCGTGTTCAATGGACGCGATCGGAAATCCGCCGTCAAACCGATGCAGTAAATCACATGGCCCAGAGGGCCGGTGGGAAGAGCTTCGATGCGTCCGACGGCCTGATACTCCGCGCCGGTTGCCGCAAGTTGACTAACCAGCCGCGAGCCGATAAAACCCGATGCTCCCAGGACGGTAATCATGACTTGGCCAGCCGATTCATTGATAAAGGGAGGTGCAAGGCGGGATCTTTTTCGAGCAGCAGCTTTGGACTTACATTCTTCACCACGCGCAGGCCCAAGCGCTCGATCAGATTGCGATCCCTGGTTGCCAGAACATTAAATCCGTGAGGTGGTCCATCGAGATAAACACAGTCGACCGGTATCACTTCAATGGCTTCATCGGCCATTGGGTAGTTGTTATGGAAATCGCGAATAGCGAAAACGTTATAACCAAGCGCGGTGAGAGATGAGACAACTGAGGTTCGCTCTAGTCCAGCGGTCCAGTCCACAAAATTTCGGTGAATCTCAAATACGATGTTTGGTGAGTCTCGGGTAATCGTTTCGCCCGCCCCGAGTAGGGCGTTTTCTTCGCCGCCTTCAGTGTCGAGCATGATCAACCCTACCGATTCAAGGTTCTGAGAGCGTACGTAGTCGTCGATCGACACGGAATTGAAAGCGCGTGCCGGATCGAGCATTGGCACTGATGAGCCAAGCGCGAGATCGCCCTCCAGTTGCAGCGCCACGTCGCTGACGGACCACAAACCGACGCGATGAACCGCGACATTGTCCAGATTGTTAATCTTTAAGTGGTGCACCAATCGATTGAAGGAATGGCTCGACGGTTCGAATGCGTGAACAGTGCCGGCGCCCGCGATGGCGCGCGCGATAAAAGCAACGTGATCTCCGATGTACGCGCCTCCAACAATGACGTTGCGAGCGCCGATCGCCAGTGCCGTGAGAAGTTTGGTTGTTTGCGGCTCCCAGACGTGATCCGGAAGCGATTCAGTACTCAGCAGCAACGCCTTTTCGATGCGGCTATCGAGACTAACGTCGAATATCAACCCGTTCTGCAAAACCACGCGATGAGTTTTAACGTCACTCAGAAGCGCGAGAATCAGAGGCCAGCGAACCTGTTCGCGAAAGGCCGAGGGCTCGTTTGCATCCAGTTCGCCCTGCCGGAGCGCATCGAGTATCGCATTGCGCAGACGTTCATCTCTTCCAGCAACTGCGAGTGCCGGAGCGAGCAGTTCGACATCGGCGATTATTTCGGAGGACATAAACGCTCAAAGAACCTTTTGGAGTAGATGGACATCATGCAGGGAGTCGCTGCGTTCTCCGCCGGGAACGAAATCGATTACTCTGAAATTCTGCGCCATTTTCTCGTGGACATAGCCCACCGGATGAAATACTGCACAGAAGTTTGAACCCGACTGTTTTTGTTCTCTGATCACGAGTTGGCCGCGCCGAAACTGCTTCAATTCGTCGGGCGTGAGAGCGGATACGTAATTCTCGCCGTGCGTCGTGAAGTAAACATAGCCACCCGGTTTCAGCACCCGGCACAATTCGTTGATCCAGAAAAACTGTAACGGCTCGTTCAAGTGTGTAAAAACGGAGAAAGCGTAAATGAAATCGAAAGTTTGCGCTTCGTAAGGAAGTTCTCCGGAAAGCGTGTTTACGCGGAACTTGGAGAACTTCAGATGGCTCTTGCACCATTCGACAAGGGCGGGATTGTAGTCGGTTCCATGCCAGGCCGGTCCTTTCGTGGAGCTCCAATGACGCATGACGCGTCCCACGCCGCAGCCGAAATCGAGAATGGCGCCAAACTGTTCGACCTTTAGATCATGCTTCTTCAGTAATCGGCGAATGGCTTCGTTTGTGGCGCGTCCGGTTTCGAGAAACTGCTGGGGATTGCGATGGCCAGCGACCAGGTAGATCAGATCGCCGGGAGGAATAGCGGGTTCACCTCCCAACCGGTTCTTCACGCGCGTCGCATAGTACTTCGGCAGCTGCTTGTACTCATGGAAACCGACTTTCCATTCGAGTGGGACTGCGCGTTTTAGTATCTGATACAAACTCATCTCCTAAGCCTTGAAGTCGGGATAGTTTCGATCGCGCTCGTTGATGATGACGCCATCGGTAGCGGGCCACATGATCCCGAACGCGGGATCATTCCAACGAACGCCTCCTTCACTTCCGGGCGCGTAGAAGTTTGAGATCTGGTAGAACACCTCTGTGTTCTCTTCGAGTGTCTGAAAGCCGTGGGCAAACCCTTCAGGCACGTAAAGCAGACGTCGATTTTCGACAGTCAATTCTTCGCCAATCCATTGTTTGAAAGTGGAAGACTTTGGCCGCAAGTCGACGATCACGTCGTAGATCGAACCCTTAGTACAGCGAATCAGCTTTGCCTGTGCGTGAGGTGGATTTTGAAAATGCATTCCGCGAACGGTGTGGCGTTTACTGCTGAACGAAATATTGCACTCGACCATCCGCGCGTTCAGTCCGTGATTCTCAAACTCCCGCTGAGAAAAGCTACGCGCGAGAAACCCGCGGTCGTCTTCAAACTTTTCCGGCTCGATCACAAACGCGCCTTTAAGCTTCGTTTCCCTGAAAGTGATGCCCATTTTTTACACAACCTTAACGGATGGAATCGGAATGATGAAACGTCCACCGTTGTGTCGATACTGCGTTTGCTGTTCGAGAATCTCTTCCGCGAAGTTCCAGGTCAGAAGCAGCACGTAATCTGGCATATCATCCAATAGCTTCCGGGGCGGATAAATCTGCAAGTGCGTTCCGGGAGTATAAAGACCTTGTTTGACGGTGCTGCGATCGACGACATAGTCGAGCGTCTCTTTGCCAATCCCGCAGTAGTTCAGCAGCGTCGCACCTTTTGCGGAAGCGCCATAGACAGCGATGCGTTTACCCTGCGCTTTTAAGCTTCGTAGAAGTTCAACCAATTCCTCGCGCAGTCTTTCAACTCTATCCTTGAAATTTGTGTAAAAACTGAGATTGCCCGCTTCCCACATTGCTTCTTGACGGAGCATTAAATCAAGTGAAGTATCACAGTTTGTTCCGCGAGATGCGTAAACGCGCAAAGTTCCACCATGTATTGGCAGATGCTGAACGTGATTGATGTTGAGCGCATTTCGCAAAAAAAGTTTGACAAGCGCGGTCACTGAAAAGTAGCTGAGATGCTCGTGATAGATAGTGTCAAACTCGCAAGCATCGATCATGTCCTTAACGTAAGGTACTTCGATCACCGCCACGCCGTCTTTTTTCAACAGATTGTTAATGCCGCGCACGAAGCCGTTGAGATCTGGCACGTGGGCCAGGACATTGCTGGCGTGAATCACGTCGGCCTGATAACCCTGCGATCGCAAACCAGCGCTCAGTTCGTAGCCAAAGAATTCACAGATCGTCGGAATGCCGTGTTCTTCACGAGCAACTCGCGCAATGTTCGCGGCCGGCTCTATTCCTAACACCTGAACGCCGGCTTGTTTGTATTGACGAAGCAGGTAACCGTCGTTGCTCGCAACTTCGAGCACCAGACTCTCGCTACCAAGGCCATGAGTCCTGACCATCTGCGCGGCCATTTCTGACGCGTGCCGCAGCATCGTATCCGAGAAAGACGAGAGATAGAAGTATTCGCGAAAAAGTTTTTCCGGTGGAACGGTTTCCGTGATCTGGACCAACGTGCACTGCGGGCAGAGTACCAGGTCGACCGGAAATGTCTCTTCTGGTTCGGTTAATTGATCGTCGCGCAGGAGTGCGTTCGCGAGGGGCGTGCATCCGAGTGAAAGAATGTTTTTGAGATCGGTGTGTGCGCACGACCGGCAAGAATGCGGCCTGTTGTGCGTCATATGTTCTATGCTCCCAGAAGATTACGATACCAGGCGACCGTGGCGCGCAAACCTTCGTCCAAACTGAAAAGCGGACGCCACCCGAGAACCTGCCGTGCTTTTTCGGCACTCAAGTACTGTTGACGGATCTCGTTCACTGCTTCATTACGCAGCTCCGGTTCAAGGTTTGAATCCATCAATTTCAGAATGTGCTGGACGAGCTCGAGCACCGTCACCTGGATCTCGTTGGAAAAATTGAAAGCCTGGCCCTTTAGGGCCGGATTCGCCGCCAGCTTCTCCGCTAGCGACATATTTGCGACAGTCCCATCTTCCACGTAGAAGTAATCCCGAACAAATTTACCGTCCGAGCGAATCACGGGACGTTCACCGCGCAATATGGAGCGAATGGTCCCCGGAACGAGTCGGTTCCAGTTCAGATCTCCACCGCCGTACAGATTGCCGCAGCGCGTAATCGCTACCGGAAGATCGTAAGTCGCTGCGTACGCCTGTGCGATCAGATCGGCGCAGGATTTACTTACATCGTATGGGTGTCGCCCGACTAGTGGCGCATCTTCATTGTAAGGGAGTTGCTCATGCTGACCATAAGCCTTGTCAGACGATGCGACGACGATCTGTTTCACCGCGGGACTGCGGCGACACGCTTCGAGCAGCGTCCACGTGCCCCCAACATTGCTTTCGAAAGTCGATATTGGATTGCGGTTGGCAATACCGACAATGGTCTGCGCGGCGAGATGAATAACAGTGTCGATCTCATACTCACCAAGGGCGCGTTCCACCGTCTCCTGATCGCGCACGTCGCCGCGCACTATTTTTACGCGCTCAAGCAACCCGCCCTGCACAAATTCGCTTTGCGGCACCCAGTCGCGGAGGAGGCAAACGACGTCAGCCTCCGCTTTCAGCAATCGGCGCACAAGCCAACTGCCAAGGAGTCCGCTCGCGCCGGTAACAAACACCGGCCGGTCCCGCCAGAACTGCGCGTTGACTAAATCTTCTACGACCATACCTTCCACGGCGGATTGTCGCTGGTCCACAGACTCTGCAACAACCTTACCTCACGCATCGTGTCCATGCATTGCCAAAAGTCCTCGTGACGAAAAGCGACGAGTTGCTTATCGGCTGCGAGTCGTTCGAGGGCGTCTGTTTCGAGACTGCTATCGTCGTCTACAAGGTAATCAAAGACGCCCGGTTCGAACACCATGAATCCTCCGTTGATCCATCCTTCACCGATCTGCGGCTTTTCAGTGAACTCGGTCACCAGGTCGCCCGAGAACATTAGACCGCCAAAACGAGCCGGCGGACGTACCGCGGTAACTGTAGCAATGCGTCCCTGCGACTTATGAAACTCTAACAACCGCGACAGGTCTACGTTGCTGACGCCGTCGCCATACGTAACCATGAACGTCTCCTCTTTTAGCCACGGCTCGAGATGTTTTACTCGTCCCCCGGTATTGGTCTCCTGGCCCGTGTCTTTCAAATGCACGATCCAGTCTTCGCACATGCTGTCCCGGTCTTTAACTACGCCGTTGGAAAGATCCAACGTCATGCTTCCATTCAAGGCGCAATAGTCGAAGAAGTAGCGCTTGATCATCTCGCCACGATAACCCAAGGCAATGAAAAACTCTTTGAAACCGTGATGACCGTAGTGCTTCATGATGTGCCAGAGGATCGGGCGCCCACCGATTTCAACCATGGGCTTGGGTCGCAGATCGGTTTCCTCTGTCAGCCGCGTGCCTTGGCCTCCGGCAAGAACGACGACCTTCATGGTTTTGATCCTCCCGAAGGAAGCGAAGAATTTGCCGGCGTGAATTGCGATGTCCAGTTGAGCATAGGTCGAACGATACCCGGCATTGGACCACCGTAATCACCCCGCGCCGAATCTCCGTCCATGGTATCAATGACCTGGAAAGCAACGGCATCGCGCTCAAAGAAGTGAATTTTGAGTGGTTCCATCGAGCTGACGGCAGCGCCGACGATCAGCGCGCCTTCCGCAAGCAAATTCCCGGGAATCCACGCTGTGCTTACGTAGTGGCCCAAGGGTCGCGGCCTGCGACGCCACTGCGCGTCGTTTTCATTGGCGATAAAAACACAAACGCCTTCCTGATTGAAAAAATGATAGTTGGGAACCAGCACGTGACCTTCCTCAAGCACTTGAAACTCCATTTCGACGCCGATCGGACTTCTGATGTCGATGCTCTCGCGAATCTGCCCGCCCTCCGTCCTTACGCGAATCCCACGCAAGCGAACGATTTCGTTTCCGGGCGCGTCTTGAAGTTTTTTCCATTCGCGTGCCGCATTGGTCCTTGTTCCCGAGCCGAGATAGATGCCGACGGCTTCAGCCGATGGCCCATCAAACGAGATAGTGCCATCTTCGAGAAGGATAGTGCGCGGACATAGGCGCGTAATCGCCGGCATGTTATGCGAAACAAAGACCACTGTCCGGCCGGCGTGTTGCACGTCTTCCATTTTGTCGAGGCACTTACGCTGAAAGCGTGCGTCGCCGACCGCCAGCACTTCATCCACCATCAGGATGTGTGGATCCAAATGGGCGGCGACAGCGAAGGCAAGGCGCAAATACATGCCGCTCGAATAATGCTTGACCGGCGTATCGATGAATTTTTCAACTTCGGAAAAGGCCACGATTTCGTCAAACTTTTGCCGGATCTCGGCGCGCCTCATGCCCATGAGCGCGCCGTTCAGATAAATGTTTTCGCGTCCCGTCAATTCATGGTGGAAGCCGGTGCCTACTTCGAGCAAACTCGCAACCCGCCCGTAAAGATCGACACGACCCGATGACGGCGCCGTAATCCGCGACAGCACTTTGAGCAGGGTCGACTTGCCGGCGCCATTGCGGCCGATGATTCCAAGGACCTCCCCAGACGTGACTTCAAAGCTCACGTCGCGCAGGGCCATGATGCTCCCGTTTGTGTGACTTGACCTGAAGCGTTTGAAGGGAGCCCGAACGACCTCCGCCAGAGTGTCGCGAAGCGTGTTGTATGAATTCTGGTTGGAACCGAGTTGGTAATGCTTAGCGATGCTCGTGGCTCTAATAATGGGCTTCATCCGAGTAACACAGCTTACACAGATCAGGGAAAAAGAGAAATTCCCCGCACGCTCGTTTAGGGAGCATGCGGGGAAGTCGGAGTTCAGTTTGAGGAGACGACTGCTTTAGTGAATGGTAACGAGGCCACCTCCGGGCGCTCCCGGCGTGGTGTTACCAGCGTTCCTGTTCTGCCCGTCGGTTTGAATGACCGCGGTGGTGCCGGCAAAGCCGGTGGTGTTGTAGAGCACGTGATTACTCAACGCCCTCACGACTGATCCAGCAGCGGCATTAATGCCTGTATTATTATTCGAGATAACAGACTCGCTCACGGTCAATTGCGCGCCAGAGACGCTCGCGATGAGACCATTGGTGGTGTTGTCAGTGATGCGGCTGCCACGGACCGTGACGAAACTATTGGTCGCGGCATTCACGCCGGTACCATTTCCTTCAAGATTCGAATCCCGAACATTGACGACCGCGAAACCGACTGTCGCATTGGCTCTTATGCCGGTGACAGTCTTATGGATCATCGTGTCGTGCACGTTGACATTAATGGTCGCGCTGGTCGCAATTCTGATACCCATGCCGGAGGTAGATCCGTTGCCGGTGAAACCGTCAATCACGCAGTCTTCCACCCAAACATCATTGGCGGCGAGGATGCTGATGCCATTAATGCCAGTGGAGGCGCCGTTGATATCGAGACCACGAAGGCGAACTGCCTTGCGCACATCAGCTGCGTCGGTGATGTTGATATTAACGCCGTTTACCAATGAGGCGATGATCGAACCATAACCGGCGCCGTGCGTGCCGTTGATATAGATCGACTTCGTGATCGTCACTGCGCCATATCCGCCCGGATCGAGGACACTGATTTCACCGTCTTTAGCGGTTTTGGAGATCGCGCCCGCAAATGTTTTGCAAGGAGCAGTGCGGCTGCAGGGGTTTACGTCATCGCCGACGCCGGATACCCAGGTGCGGGTCGCCTGGGCTTGAGCGGCGGAGGCGACGACTAACACGAAAGTCACAGCAAACAATGCTTTGACGGTGGGGTAAAACTTATTCATTTGTACTCTCTCCTTCTATTTTTATGAGGTCCCGGGGGGTGTCCAGAACCGAGAATCCGGCGACTCGCGCACCGGGGTTACACCCATGGTGGATTGAGATATGGTGTATGGCCATAAACGTAACCGAATTTGTCTCTGACTCGTTTTCGCAGGGAACGAGCGACGTCCAAAAACGTCGCGGAGGCGCCGCTCGTTCCGCTGGTCTAACCCTACTTGAACTTGAAGTTCGCGACGTGAACGGTGCCGTCGTTCAACTTAATTATCAGTTGACGACAGGTTCCCGCCCACGAAGTTTGCGTCTTCCAGATGTAGTTGTACTGACCATCGCTGAAGGTAAGACTGCTGCCACCAGCGTTAACAGTTTCCGTAATATCCACACCTAGATCGTTGGTGCTGCAACTTAGTGAGACCGAGTACGGGTTGTTGGGCGCAAAGATGTTCAAACCCTTGTCCCCGCTCAGACTAAATTTTACCGGGACGCCTCGGCCCGCATTGACTGCGTTGAGTGTGGGCGCATTCGCTACCGGTGAGAAGAACCCTTCGAAGATGTAACGTACCGTTACATTGAATGTGCATTCGGAGTGATTTCCCGCGGCATCCGTCGCGGTGACTGTCACAGCAGTTGTGCCGACCGGGAAGACCGAACCGGAGGCGTGACTGTACGTGATAGTCGGCGAGGTTGAGCAATTGTCCGTGGCCGTCGCGGCTGGGTAAGTAACAGCCATCGACGTGTCGGGACTATTCGCCGGCAAGAATACTTCGATGTCCGACGGGCAACTGATAACCGGTGCCGTTTGATCGGCGACGGTCAGGGTTGTCGTCGTAGTCGTGGTGTTGCCGGCGCCATTGTTATTGCTGGAGCCGTCGTTCGCAGACAGCGTAATCGTGTGGGTACCTAAGCCCACCGGAGTTCCTGGCGCGGGGCTCTGGGTTACCGTGATTGGTTGCCGATCCGCGCATGCCTCGCTGCTGTCAGAACCGGAGCAGGCGCAGTTATCGGAAACCGTTGTGGTTGTCGTGAAATCAGGGATGACAGCCTGACAGCTCGCGTCAGCCGCGATGGTCTGCGGCGAGGCTGTGATCACCGGTGGCGTCACGTCGTTGACAGTCACCGTCTGTGTACACGATGCACTGCCGGTTCGTGCTGCTTCTTCGTCTTCCGGCGTCGCGAATGGTCCTGGAGCCGTGTGCGAGTAAGCGGTCCAGGTAATCGTCGTGATACCAGCTGAGAACGCGTCGTCAACAGTCTTGCGTGTGCAGACGCCGTTCGTGTCGCAGTTGTACAACGACTTGCCATCGCTGCGGACGCCGGTAACGGTTACGTTGTCACCACCGGTGGTGGGATCGGTAAGCGTTACTGAAGCTTCACAATTTGCGTTGGCGTTCGTTTCAATGCTGGCTGCACAACTGATGGTTGCTGGGTTGCCGCCCGTATCTTCAACTGTGATAGTAAAGCTACAGCTTCCGCCGCCTGTCGCGGAACTAACCGTGACGGCGGTCGTGCCGACTGGGAAGAACGAGCCTGAGGCCGGAGTCGCAGTGACTGCGCCGCAATCGCCTGAAGGCTCCCCAGCGTCGAAGGTCACGATCGCACCGCGCTCACCATTAACGGTGGTGTTCGCAGTGGCGTTGACGTTGTCCGGGCAGACGAGCGTGCAGGCAACAGGGGCACCGACGGTGACGATCGTCAACTCGCCAGTCGCGGAGTTGTCAGCAGCTCTGAGCTCGTTTGTGTCGCTGGTGACGGTGGCCGAATATTCGGTCAGAGTGTCGGCGGCAACACCGTTTGTGTGATAGACGGCGGTAAAGTTTGCCCTCGAGAAGCGCGGCAAACTGGCGATCGTGCACGTGGAATCAGTGCACGAAAAAGTCGGACCAGACTCCTGAGTCAACGACACAAAGGTTGCGGCATCCGGAGTAGAGTCTGCCAGTTCCACATTCGTGGCGGCATCAGGACCGAAGTTCGAAACACTGATCGTAAGCCTCACGGCAGTGTTTTCGTTGACCTTGCTTTCACCCGTTTCCGGAAACTTGTAGACGGAAAGATCCGCCGTTAGGAGTTCCGGATCGTGAATAGTGAATTTGGTGGTTGCGACCGGAGCGCCGTCGGTATCGATACTCGAGATCACCCACGTACCACGGTTATTGACTGTTGCGCCGCCGAGGATCGAAGTCGGCGCTAGCAGTAGAGAATCGTTTTGCGTGACGCTCGTGATCATAGTCTCACGTGCCAAAAAGCCATCGGTGTGACCCCAGACGAGACGTTCGTTGGCGCCAGTACGCGCGTTAGAAACAACTGCGCAAACGGTCTCCCCGAAATTGAAGTCCGTTTTTGGGGTTGTGCAATCTTCCGCAAAGGTGCCTATGGTTTCGCTGGCCGGCGGTGCTTGCGGAAGAAGCAGATTGAAGTAACGGCCACCCGGCAAATCGACTGGCGACGTTAGCTTTCGCAGGAGGGAATTGTCCCGGCCTGCTATTTCTGTCAGCCGTGCTTTTCCAGCCGCATTCGAGCGCATCAACTGTAACGCGGAATTCGGCCGATCATTGGACCAGTCCTTGTTCGAAAAGTTAGCTGACGTAGGGTTTGAAAACGGAGTGAGGATTGCCAAACCGATGGCAAGCAGCGCCAACATGAAGCTGAGCCGCTTCACGGGAAATCCACGAGGCTTCTGCTTACCGCCCGGTTTTAACGACATCGGTAAATTTGGAATTATCATAATCGTGATCCTTTTCACCTGAAGACTGACTTGGGTGAATCCGCAAGCACATGGCTCTGGCGATCAGTCGCAGAGTGCTACTTCTGCAGAATGACCGTCAGTGCTGCGCCGTCGCTTACGTTACCGAGAAGCCGGTTATTGCCGGACGAACGCAGGTTGACTTGCGGAGCGGCACTCACGATGGCGGTGGTGTTGTTCTCCAGCACTGAACTGGAAAGATTGATAATTCCGCTCGCTCCGACGTTAATGGCGGTGGGATTGTTGTTGAGCATCACATTATCAAAGCTCCCGGTCGGTGTGCCTGAGCCGGTGACGCTGACTCCGATGGAGCTTGCCAGATTGATGAGTGTATTGCGCACGCTGACGAAAGCGTTGTTACCAATTAGCAAACCAGTTGGTAGTCCTTCGAGTCTCACGTTATCGAGAACGCCGGCAACGAAACCCGTTGTCGTTTGCACAGTGACACCGGAGACGGCGCAAGTTTTAATGTTGGTGTCTTTCACAAACAAGTTGCCGGCAGTCGCGGTAAGGTTCACGAAAATGCCGTGACCGTTTCCCGCGCTGTTGTTCCCCATACCGGAGATGTTGCAGTTCTCAACGTGCAATGCCTTTCCGGCCAGCCAGCGAATTCCATTTAGACCACTCCCGGCGCCATTGATTGAAAGGTTGCGGATGTAGACCACATCATTTGCGCCGGCGTTGACGATGATACCGGTGACACCAGCGGACAAGATTGCGGCAAGCGTCCCGTCGCCGTTGACAGTCATGGCTTTCGTAATAGTCAAAGCACCAAAACCGCCGGGGTCGAGAGTTGAAATCTCACCAGCGGCGGCTGTTTTCGAAATTGCACCCGCGTAAGTCTTGCACGGTGCGGTGCGGCTACAGGGGTTAGCATCGTCGCCGACACCGGATACCCAAGTGCGCGTTGCCTGTGCATTGGCAATTGAGCTTATGCCGAGAGTCAGTACAACAAGCGCTAAACAGTTAACGAAAAGGCGGGCCTTACTCATTTTAAGAATCTCCTTAAGGGGTTAAAAGGATTAACACTGACGGCGAAGTGACGGAAGCGAGGTTCAAGTTATGAGACGTGCAGTCACTGAGAACAGACGTGCAGTCTGGAAGTGCTTTTCAAAAGAGCCTCTACACTTTTGAAGGCGCAGTCTTTTACTACAAGTCTTGGGCTAAGTCAACAAAATCTTGTGGAGTTTTGCCGCAAACTTAGTTGGCCGGATGCGATGCGAAAAATAGGAAGTGCGTGAGCCTTCGTAATGGTCTATTTTGTTATTGTTTATTCCAGTTTCGCTTTTGTAGGGGTACATGCGAAAAGTTTTCGTAACAGGTGGTGCCGGCTTTATTGGATCAGCTTTCATCCGGCTGGTCCTTGATGAATCTGATGACTGTTTCGTAACCAACTTCGACGCGCTTACCTACGCCGGTAATCTCGACAACCTGACGGGTCTCGACGAAAAACGTCATCACTTTATTCGTGGTGATATCGCCGATCGCGATGCCGTGATTCGCGCGCTGGACCATGACGTCGAAGCACTCGTTAATTTTGCTGCTGAATCACACGTGGACCGCAGCATAACTTCGGCTGACGATTTTCTGCGCACCAACATTATCGGAACCCAGATCCTGTTGGACGTCGCGCGCGCAAAGGGGGTGAAGCGCTTCGTTCAAGTTTCGACTGACGAAGTAATGGGCAGCTTGCCGGAGGACGACGAAAGTTTCTTTACTGAGGATTCACCTTTTGCTCCCAACAGTCCATACGCTGCTTCGAAAGCTGCGGCAGAACATCTCGTGCGCGCAGCGCATCACACCTTCGGTCTGGACACTGTCGTTACGCGCTGTGGCAATAATTATGGACCCCGGCAATTTCCCGAAAAGTTTCTGCCTTTAGCCATCGCCAATGCGATGAACAATGCAGATATTCCCGTCTACGGTGATGGTATGAACGTGCGCGACTGGATCTTTGTCGAGGACCATTGTCGCGCGATTCTGGCGCTAATGGAAAGAGGTAGACCTGGAGGCGTCTACAATATTGGCGCGCGCAATCCGCGACGAAATCTGGACGTTGTTCAGTCGCTGCTCGATGCGCTCGGCAGGCCGCACAGCTTGATTAAGTTCGTCACGGATCGTCTCGGGCACGATCGTCGTTACGCGATCGATCCGTCGCTGATCGAGTCGGAGCTCGACTGGCGTCCCCGAGAGACGTGGGAGAGTGGTTTGCAGAAGACGATCGATTGGTATCGCGACAACAGTCGTTGGTTGGAGAACACCCGGAGCGGTGCGTATCGAGATTATTACCGGCTCCAGTATGGAACTGAGGTTAACGCGCGTTGAGAATTTTAATCACTGGCGCCGGCGGCCTCGTGGGTCGTGCTCTTACGGAACATTGTCGCACGCAGGGTGACGAAGTTTTTGCTTGCGATCATAAGACGCTCGATATCGGCGATGCCGAAATGGTCGAGGCGGTAATTAACGAGCGACGTCCCGGTGCCGTGATCAACTGCGCGGCGTGGACGGATGTTGACGGTTGTGAAAGCAACCCCGACAAAGCCAGGAAGGTAAACGCGCTTGGACCAGAAAATCTTGCCCGATCCAGTCGCCGCGCCGGTGCGCTCTTGATCACTATTTCCACGGACTACGTTTTCGATGGTCTAAAAGACGACTTCTACACGCAGCGCGACCAGCCGCTACCAATAAGCGTTTACGGTCGCGCCAAACTCGATGGCGAGCGACTGGCCCAGGCAGAGAATGCGCGAACGATCGTCGTCCGAACGGGTTATATCTTTGGGCTCGGCGGAACAAATTTCCTCAGCACGGTGGTGACAAAGGCAGGTCGTGGCGAGAGGTTGAAGGTAATTAGCGACACTTATGGCACTCCCACGTACGGTCGCGATTTGGCAGCCCGCTTACGCGAACTCGCGATCATCGATCTTCCGGGCATTTACCACGTCGTCAATTCAGGTGAAGGCGCAAGTTTTGAGATGTTTACGCGCGAGGCTTTGCGATTGGCCAATCAGTCATCCGTTGTGGTTGAATCAGTGCTGACGGATTCTCTTCAACGGCCCGCTCCCCGCCCGCGAAACTCGAAACTGAAGTGCTTGCTATCGCCCGCCATCGGGCTGCTGCCCTTGCGAACGTGGCAAGAAGGTTTGGCGGATTTCGTTAGGGAAACACACATGTAAGGGTAGTGCCCTGATATGAACTCTGCGTATCTCTGCGTTCCTCTGCGTCTCGGCGGTAAATGTAGAGTAAAAAGCAATAACCGCAGAGTCGCAGAGGAACGCAGAGATACGCAGAGAAGATTTCCAAAAGTAGGGCGCACTACTCAAGTAACAGATGGCTTGCCTCACGGCGAGTCTCTGTTATTATTCTCCCTCTGATACCGCCCCCGGTTTCTGACTTTGACTTAACCACAGGACTGAAAGCCCGGAAAATAAGATGTCGCAAGATAACCGCTTAATGCCGATGCCCTCCGTCGAGCGTACCCTCGATAGACCACTCACTGATCTCGGACAACTCAGGTCCTATGGGCCAGCAGCCAGCGAGCCGAGCCAGATCCGCGATTACCTGTTCGTAGTACTGAAGCGGAAATGGCTAATTTTGAGCCTCTGCCTCGTGGTCACTTCGCTGGTCGCGATCCAGATGTTTCGCCAGCCTTCGATCTACCAGGCGGAGGCGACGATCCGGATCCAGCAAAAGATACCGAGCGTTCTTCAGACGAGAGATCTGGTTGTGGCCGGCCAGTCAGACCCAAATTTCTGGGGCACGCAGATCAAGCTGCTCGAAAGCCCGACTCTCGCACGGCAGGTCGCACTTAGTCTTGACCTGCAACACAATCCGAATTTCTTTGGCGGCCAATCGCAGGGCGGTTTTTTCGTTGCCCTCCGGCGGATGGTGTCAGGCGATGAGAGGAAGCGGAGCGGACCCTCGCCTGCCGTTGCGCCCAAGGGCCTGAGCGTAGTGGGCGAAGCACAAATGAAAGACGATCCGCTTTCGCCGGAAGAACTCGCCGCGCTCGAACCTTATGAAGACGCGATCATCGCGGGCGAGAGTATCGATGGAATCGTCGGCACAAATCTTTTCAAGATTAAGTACGTCCACACCGATCCGGAGTTGGCGCAGAAGGTTGCAAACACAATTGCCGAGGTTTTTCGTTCTAACAATATTGAGCGCGCAACCGCAAACTCGACGAAAGCGGAGGACGTGCTGGCCCGTGAGATAAATACTCAACAGGATCAGATTCGTCGCGACACCGAGGCTTTGTTCAACTACGCGCGGCAAACTGGTTTGCCGCCAACAATGGATAAGTCGCTTGACGTCGAAGGCCAACGGCTCGCTAGCCTCAGCAATCAGGTATTGGAGGCGCAAAACAAGCGACAGACTGCTCAGGCCATTTACCTGAGTGCTGCGGCCAACAAAGACCCGTTAACCGTTCCTGACGTGCAAAAGTCGGAACGCGTCGGCAACCTTCAGGATCGCATTTCAGGTCTCGAGGAACGGCTGGCTGCACTCAAAGTCACCTACACGGACGACTGGCCCGAAGTAAAGAAGGTCCGGTCGTCGATCGAACGCCTTCAAAATGAGCTTAAGAGTGAAGCCACCGAAGCGATCGGCAGCTTGAAAGCCCAGTACGAAGCCTCGCTGGAGCATGAAAAGAGTGTTCAGAGGCGATACCTGGAACAGCGTGGGATCACGGACCAGCAAAGCCGCGATCGCATCGAAATGGCGGCCTACTCGCAGAAGCTGGAAGCTGCCAAGCAGAATCTGACTATTTTGCAGCAGAAGTATCGTGAAGTGCAGATCGCTCAGGGCGACAAGGGCAGCGAAGTCAATATTGAATCGTATAGCCGCGTGCCGCGCGCGCCCGTTGGGCCACCGCGCCTGAGAAACGTGATGATCGCGTTTATTCTGTCGCTGGTTGCGGGTATCGGTCTTGCCTTCCTGCTCGACTTCCTCGACGACACGGTCAAGTCGTTGGACGACGTCGATCGCTACGTTCACCTGCCGGCTTTGGCGATGATTCCAGCGAGCCGCGGCGCTGCGAAGTTGAAGGGGCTTGCTCCGGTGAACGCCGGACCCTCGGAAACTACGGCGCTGGCGATGATCGACGACGTTCGTTCGCCGATCGCGGAGTCGTATCGCCACTTGCGCACCTCGTTGTTGCTTTCCTCTGCTGGTCAACCGCCGAAGACGATCCTTGTCACGTCGAGTCAACCGTCGGAAGGAAAAACCACGACGGCGATCAATACTGCGTTTATGTTGGCCCAGACCGGCGCTGAAGTTTTGATTATCGATTGCGACCTGCGACGGCCGCGCCTGCACACGCAGTTTGAAGTTCCGAATTCGAAGGGTTTGACGACGTGGCTTTCCGGTGAGCGAGACCTCGACGGTTTGTTGCAGGTCTTTCCGAAGACGCCGAACCTGAAGATTCTGACATCTGGTCCGGTGCCGCCGAATCCGGCCGAGTTGCTCGGTTCCGAAGAGATGCGACGATTGCTCGGCCAGCTCAGCGAACGGTTCGCTCACATCATCATCGATTCGCCGCCGGCGATTTCGTTTACCGATGCGTCTATTCTTTCGACGATGGTCGATGGTGTAATGCTGGTGGTCCATGGTGGCCGCAGTTCGCGTGCGGTTGTGCGGCGCGCGAAGCAGCAGTTGCTTGACGTTGGCGCGCACATCTTTGGCGTGGTGCTGAACAACGTCAGAATGGAGCAGCAGGACTACTACTATTCCGGTTATTACTCGAACTATTACTCGACGGAAACGGATAGTGGCCGAGGCGCCTCCGCAGGCGAAACCGCGTAGTCTGATAGCACTCGTTGAGAACTTGTAATTGCGGTTTGTGAACCTGTATGCGGTTTGCGAACCTGTAACAGCGGCTTCGCCGCCTGATGTGAGGCGGGGCTACGCCCCGCCGGAAACGACTGGAAAATATATGGGGCTGTGCCCCTGCTTTCGGGGCGCAGCCCCTTCCCTTTTAACAAAGCTCTACCGGCGAGGCATAGCCTCGCCTCACATCAGGCGGCGAAGCCGCAGCGAGAGATTCAACTAACTCTCGCGGGCCGAGCCGCAGCGACAGGTTCAACTAACTTACTTGATGCACGTTCCCCTTTTGGATCTACAGGCGCAGTATGCCTCGTTGCGAGATGAAATGCGCTTTGCGGTTGAGCGGGTGCTGGATTCGCAACGCTTCGTGCTTGGCGAGGAAGTGCGCAAGCTCGAAAGCTCGGTCGCTTCTTACACACAGACACAACACGCGATTGGCTGTGCCTCCGGATCTGACGCGTTGTTACTGGCGCTGATGGCGCTCGACATCGGCGCCGGTGATGAAGTCATCACCACACCGTTCACGTTCTTCGCCACTGTCGCTGGGATTACCCGCCTCGGCGCCCGCCCTGTTTTCGTCGATATCGATCCGGCTTACTACAACCTCGACACGTCGCAAGTGGCGGACGCCATAACTGACAAAACGAAAGCACTCCTCCCCGTCCATCTTTACGGTCAATGCACCGAAATGGACCTCCTGCTCGAAATCAGCAAACATCACGACATTCCGATTGTCGAAGACGCTGCGCAGGCAATCGGAGCGACCGATCGCGGCGACCAGGCCGGCTCGATGGGCGTAATCGGAGCTTTTAGTTTCTATCCAACGAAGAATCTGGGCGGCGCCGGCGACGGCGGCATCCTTACAACAAACGACGACGGGCTGGCCCAACGTTTAAGAAGACTCCGTACTCACGGCGGCGCGAACGAGTACGAACATTCGGAAGTAGGCATCAACAGTCGTTTGGATGAATTGCAGGCAGCGGTCCTGAACGTTAAGTTCCCACATCTCGATAGCTGGTCCAACGATCGCGCACGTAAGGCAGCGGTTTATGACGAGCAGCTTTTAGACAGCACGAGTTTCGAATTGATCCCGCCGTCATGCAGGGAAGAGGCGCGCCACATCTATCACCAGTACGTGATTCGTGTGGCGCATCATCGCGACGCTCTAATGGAACATTTGAAGCAGCATGGCGTGGGCACAAAAGTGTATTATCCAATTCCGCTGCACCGCCAGGAATGTTTCGCCTATCTCGGTTACAAGGAGGGTGAGTTTCCTGAGTCGGAAGACGCGGCACGCGAAACACTGGCATTGCCAATCTATCCAGAGCTCACTGAAACTCAACAGGCCTACGTGATCGAAACGATCAAGAGCTTCAAAGCCTGAAGGACCATACGCGCGCATGGCTTTAAAACTGAGTATCGTCACTCCCTCATACAACCAGGGCCGATTTCTCGAAGAGACGATCCTTTCCGTCTTGAAACAGGGTTACGAACCGCTCGAGTACATCGTGATCGACGGCGGCAGCACTGACGAAAGCGTCTCGATCATCAAGAAGTACGAAGATCGTCTCGCCTACTGGGTAAGCGAAAAGGATCGCGGCCAGGTCCATGCGATTAATAAAGGACTCGAAAGAGCAACTGGCGACATCTTCGCCTTTCTCAACAGCGACGATCTCTATCTTCCCGGAACGTTTGCGGCCGTAATGAACCACTTCGCCCAGCATCCGGAAAGCGAGTGGATCTGCGGCGACGCGATTATGTTTGGTGAAGGTCACGAAACGCGAATCATCCGTTCGGAAGTCCCGCAATCGGCGGCGCATTGCCTTTGCTGGGCGTACCTGGCGCCTCAACCCGCGCACTTCTGGAAACGGCAGATCGTAACGGAAGGCTTTCAGGAACGCTGGGACTACGATTTCGATCACGACATGTACGTGCGACTACTACTCGCAGGCCATACGTGTGAGTATTTGCCATTGCCTATGGCCGCGTACCGGCTGCACGAAGTGAGCAAGACGATTGCCGAAGGCCACCGGCAACTCGAAGAGTTTGATCAGATCGCCGAGTTTTACGAACCTCAATTGCAGGGCGCCGATCAACGTTGGTGCCGCGCGACGCGTTACCTGCGACTCTCATATGCTGCCAGCGAGGCTGGACGTAAATCTGAAGCGGCCAAATGGTTGACGCGCGCAGTCACCACACATCCGGAGGGACTGTTGAGCCGTCCCTTCTGGGGCTGCCTGCGTCGCGTTGCCTTACCAGCGGGTCGCTTGCCAAATTCCCCGAACAACCACTAGTCATTTGTCATTTCGGAACTTAACGAACAACTAGACTTCCCGGGTGACGTTCGACCAAATTGACCATTGAAAAATGTCAAATGATATATGGCAAATGATCAGGGGCTTGCATTTATCCCGAAGGATATTTAATGTTTCGAACGTTTTTAGGCCACTCTGCTTGGGAGACCCGCAAAGGAATGTCTGAACCTACACGTGTTTTGATCACAGGTGCTGGTGGATTTATCGGTCATCATCTGACTAAGTATCTTGTTAATCGCGGTTACTGGGTGCGCGGCGTTGACATTAAGGAACCGGAATACGAACAAACCGCAGCGCATGAGTTTCAACTTCTCGATCTATCGGTCGCCGACAACTGTTTGAAAGCAACCGAAGGCATCGATGAGGTCTACGGTCTAGCCGCAAACATGGGCGGCATCGGCTTTATCGAAACCAACAAAGCCGTCATCGTTCGCGACAATTCGCTCATCAATCTGCATTCAATCGAAGCGGCGCGAATAAATGGCGTCAAGCGTTATCTTTACACTTCGAGCGCCTGTATCTATCCCGGTTATAAACAGAAAGAAACAGACGTCACACCGCTAAGGGAAGAAGACGCCTACCCGGCCGACGCCGAAGACGGTTACGGTTGGGAAAAGCTTTACATGGAACGAGTTTGTCGTCACTACACGGAAGACTTTGGTCTCGATACGCGCGTAGTGCGGTTCCATAACATCTTCGGTCCACTCGGCACCTACGACGGTGGACGCGAGAAATCACCCGCGGCCATCTGTCGCAAGATCGCCCTGGCCAACGACATTGATGAGATCGAAGTATGGGGCGACGGTGAACAGACGCGGTCCTACTGTTACATCGACGATTGTGTTGAAGGTATCTACCGGTTGATGCGCAGCGATCATCGCGAGCCGATCAACCTGGGCCAGGACCGGATGCTCTCGATCAACGATCTGGTGGACATGGTCGCAAAGATCGCGGGCAAAAAAATCGGCAAGCGTTATGACCTCACGAAGCCGCAGGGGGTAAGAGGCCGCAACAGCGACAACACTCGCTTGCGTGAAGTGCTGAATTGGGAGCCGTCGATTTCGCTCGAAGAGGGATTGAACACCACTTATCATTGGATTGCCGGCGAACTGGAAAAGCGGAACGCGCCCGTAAACGCGCTGGCAACGAGTTAGAATCCGTGGCGTCTGCGAACACGGATCTCCTCATGAAAGTCAGCGTCATCGTCCCGGTTCGGGATGAAGAGGATTCCATTCGCGAGCTGCTCGACAGCCTGCTCGCGCAAACACGCCCGCCGGATGAGATCGTCATAACGGATGGCGGCTCCGTCGACACCACACCGCAGATCATCGAAAGCTACAAAGAAAAAGGCGCCCCTGTGAAACTCATTCGCGCGGGTGCCGCTCTGCCCGGCAGGGGACGCAACCTCGCCGCCGCCGCGGCAAAGTTTGAGTGGTTGGCGTTTACTGACGGCGGCATTCGTCTTGCCAAAGATTGGCTCGAAGCCCTGGTCCTCAAGGCCAGTGCGGACGATTCGATTGACATCGTTTACGGTTCAGTCGAACCCGTGACCGACACGTTCTTTACTGAGTGCGCGGCCATCGCTTATGTTCCGCCACCCCAGCCACAGGAAGACGTGATTGCTCGCCCGCGCTTCATTGCGTCGTCATTGCTGCGTCGCGAGGCTTGGGCCAGGGTAAATGGTTTTCCTGAGAACCTTCGCTCCGCCGAAGATTTGATCTTCATGGATCGACTGGAAAAGGCGGGTTATCGCGCTGTATTCGAACCGCGAGCGCTGGTCTACTGGCGACTAAGATCGACGTTGACGTCAACCTTCAAACGCTTCCTCGTCTACTCTCTCAACAACATCCGTGCAGGACTTTTCAATCAGTGGCAAGCGAGGATCCTGTTTCGTTACGCGATTCTGTTGTTGATACTCGTGGCTGTGCTCTTCATTGACGCCTCACTGTTTTGGGTCCCATTCGCGTTGTGGGTATTGATGCTGGTGGCGCGATCTATCGTCTCGATATGGCGCAACCGGGAGTGTTACCCCGGTTCATTTATCCGTAACCTGCGGCGTGGTCTGATGGTGATCGCCATCATTGCGGTGTTGGATACGGCGGCGATTATCGGCTGTATGCAGTGGCTGTTCCTCGACGCATTTCGCGGTGTGCGCAAGACTCCGGTGGAGGCCGGTTGATGCAGCTCAAGGGAGGGCTTGAAGGTCGACGGGTCCTGTTCATTTCTTACAACGGGATGCTAGACCCGCTGGGTCAAACCCAGGTCATTCCCTATTTGCGTGAACTGGCGAAGCGCGGAGTGCAATTTACGCTTCTGAGTTTTGAACGTGCGACCGCATTTGCAGGCGAAGGTGTTCGCCAGCGCGACGAACTCCATCGGGAACTAAGCGAACAAGGGATCGAGTGGCACTGGCTACCTTATCACCAGCGCCCGTCAGTTCCAGCAACGATCTACGACGTCATCGCCGGCATCCGCAAGGCGCGATCGTTGGTTCGCCACAACCGGATAGGGATGGTCCATGCGCGAAGTCACATTCCAGCCACCATCGCCCTCGCATTAAAGAGAAGTTTGGGAACGAAGATGATTTTCGACCTCCGCGGATTAATGGCGGAGGAATACGTCGATGCTCAACATTGGCGCAAAGACAGCGTTCCTTACCGGATTACCAAGGCCGCCGAGCGGCGCATTTTCGTGGAGACTGACGCGGTCGTAACTCTCACGGAGCGAATCTGGCCCGTCATTAAAGATTGGGAAGGCTTGCGCGGGCGCGACGTCCATCACACGGTGATCCCGTGTTGCGTGGATCTCTCGTTATTCAAGTTTAGCGAAGAGGACCGGGCGAACCGTCGTAGTGAACTCAATCTCCGCGACAAGTTCACGATCGTTTACAGCGGCTCGCTCGACGGTTGGTACCTGACGGAAAAGATGGCCGACTTCTTTGCTGTGTTCAGACGAACCAGACCCGACGCGCACATGGTTTGGCTTTCGAATGGGAGTCATGAACGCGTCAGGGAATTGATGCGGAGCCGAAATGTGCCGGCTGATCACTTCAGCGTGCTTTCGGTTCCAGCGCGCGCGGTTCCCTCTTACCTTTCCGCAGCGGATGCGGGGTTATCTTTTATCAAAAGCTGTTTCTCCAAAATCGCGTCGTCGCCAACTAAGAATGCCGAGTATCTTGCCTGCGGGTTGCCGCTGATTATCAACGCCGGTATCGGCGACTCCGATGCGCTGATCGATGAATGGAACGCTGGTGTGTTGCTCGAAGAATTCACTGCCGCGGAGTACGCGGGGATCGCAAATGCGATCGAAGCGATCGCGGCCCGGCCCGGCGCGAGGGCCAGTGCCCGCGCCGTTGCCGAACGACTTTTCGACCTGCAAACAGTGGGAGTCGAACGTTATGCAGCCCTTTACGAACGTGTATACTGACCGTGCAAAATGCGTGTTCTCGCTTTAGTTCCAGGACTTTACGACATCTCGCCTAGTCAGCGATATCGCATCGAACAGTGGGAACCTCTGCTCCGCGAACGCGGCGTCGAGATAACGTACGAACCTTTCGAATGCCCGGAACTGAACCTGCTGCTTTATCAGCAAGGCAAGCTCGCCAGAAAGATGATGCTCGTCGCTCAGGGATTCGGCCGGCGGTTCTCAGCCGTGAAAAAAGCGAAGGACTTCGACCTGGTCTATATCCTGCGCGAAGCCGCGCTGCTTGGCCCACCCGTGTTTGAACGCATGGTCCATAAAACGGGCGTGCCCATCGTTTTCGACTTCGACGACGCGATCTTCGTCTCCTATCGCAGCCCGACAAATGGTTATTTGAGCTATCTGAAGTTTGCTTCGAAGACCAAAACGATATGCCAGCTAGCGTCGCACGTCATGGCGGGTAATCCATACCTGGCGGACTATGCGAAGCAGGTCAACGATCGCGTCACCGTGATTCCAACGACGATCGATACGCAACGTTACCAGGTCCCATCGTCGAGAATATCAATCGGTCCGCTCGTGATCGGTTGGACCGGCAGTCACAGCACGGTCCAACATCTCGATACGCTGCGCGGCGTGCTGAAAAAACTGGCGGCGCAAGACAAGTTTCGTTTGCGAGTGATCGGCACACCCGTGTACGACTGTCCTCCGATTGACGTTGAAGCGATGCGCTGGCGCGCCAAAACCGAAGTAGATGACTTGAGTCCAATCGATATTGGTGTCATGCCTTTGCCGGAGGACAGGTGGAGCAAGGGAAAGTGCGGCGCCAAGGCGTTACAGTTTATGGGTATGGGCATTCCGACCGTTTGCTCTCCCGTCGGCGTTAACTCAGAAATCATTCAGGACGGAGAGAACGGTTTTCTTGCGCGCACTGAGGACGAGTGGATTGATAAACTAAGTCGTCTTTTGCGATCAGCCGAATTGCGACGGCGCCTTGGACAAGCTGGGCGTACGACCGTCGAGCAGAAGTATTCAGCCATTTCGCAGGCGCCGCGCGTTTACGAGATTTTTAAATCCGTGTTAACTAAGACCTAAGAATGCAGAGAACAAGCAGATCGCGTTTAGTCGTCATGGGTCTGTTCGCGTTTCTGCCTTCGTTTCTAAAGAAGGCTTTTTATCGATGGTTTTTTGGTTACCGGATCGGCAAACGAGTTCGCATTGGCTTGAGCATCATCGATGCGGGCGAGTGTGAGATTGAGGACGACGTTTCGATTGGACATCTGAATGTGGTCACGCGCGTGCAGAAGTTGATTGTCAAAGACCACGTCCGCATCGGTCATTTGAACATTATTCGCGGTGGTGACCTCGTAAGTCTGGGGCGATACTCGGAAATTATCCGGCTTAACGAGATCAACTCGATTCCCGATCCGGAGGTGGTGAACCCGATCGATCCGACCCTAATTCTCGGCGATGGCAGCATCGTGACGACCGGGCATAAAATAGATTTCACCGATCGGGTCGAAATCGGCCGGCGCGTGATCCTTGGCGGGCGCAACTCCTCGTTGTGGACGCACAATCGACAGCGAACGATGCCGATCACGATCGGGCCGATGGTTTATATCGGTTCCGAGATCCGGATGGCGCCGGGCAGCGCGATCCCCGCGAGATGTATTGTCGGAATCGGATCGGTAATTACCGCGCGGCTCGAAGAAGAGGGTAAACTGGTCGCCGGAGTCCCGGCCAAAACTATCAAGGATTTAAGCAGCGAGGACCAGTTTCTCATCGAGCGGAAAACGCGCGCTGATCTGCCGGACGAGATCTGATCGGCTTGTTATGAAGCTTGTTGTGAACTTAGGGCAGTTATGAACACGATTCTGATCGCTTTGACGCTGGCTATTGGCGTCGCCGTCATTTATCTGATCCCCGGTCACGCTTCGGGTGCGCTGACGTTCTGCGCCCTTGTCTCGGTGCCGACCTTTTGGGTTATGGCTCGCGGCGAGGAAAAGACGTTTCTGTTTCGCCTTTTTCTCGTCGCGCTCATGGCGAGGATCATCATCGCGTCAATCATCTATCTCGGAAACATGCAAGAATTTTTCGGCGGCGACGCGAACACCTATCACCTCTTTGGCGAGTCGCTCAACCAGTCGTGGCACGGCGACGACTATCACTCGAGCCGTTATAAAGCCTTCATCCAATCAGGCGCAGGCGCCTGGGGAATGCTTTACGTCGTTGCCGGCGTTTACGAGGTGCTTGGCTCCAACATGTACGCCATCCAACTCATCAACGCCTCGATTGGAGCATCTACTGCCATCGTCGTGTTTTACGTTTCGAAGGCGCTCTTTGACAACACGCGCGTCGCGAAACTGGCGGCGCTGCTGGTTGCCTTTTTCCCATCGCTTATTTTGTGGTCTTCACAGGCGTTGAAAGACGCGCTAATCATCCTCGCGCTGGCGTTGTGCATTCTGGCGACGATGCGACTGATGGAGAAGATCACCGTCAAGTATATTCTGGTGTTGGGTGTTTGTTTGGCCGCGCTGCTGAGCCTTCGTTTCTACATCTTCTACATGATGGCGGCCGCGGTTGGCGGCAGTTTCATTATCGGAATGAAATCGGCTGACGCAAGGAATTTTCTCCAACGTTTCGTCGCGATTGGGGTGATTGGAATGGCGTTCACGTGGTTTGGCGTGATTCGTTTCGCTGCGGTGCAGTTTGAAAAGTACGGCAATCTCCAGATGGTCCAGATGAGCCGAATTGACCAGGCGCGCAACGCGGGATCGGGTTTTGGTAAAGACGTCGACGTGCAAACGACCGAGGGTGCTTTAACGGTGATACCGATGGGTCTTCTTTACCTGTTGTTTGCACCGTTTCCGTGGCAACTTGCTTCACTGCGACAGAGCATCGCATTGCCGGAGATGTTGATCTGGTGGGCGGTGTTTCCTTTGCTGGTGCTGGGCTGGTGGTTTGCTATGAAGCATCGACTGCGACAGGTCGCGCCGATCGTGTTGTTTACGACGATGTTGACGTTGGCTTATGCGGTGTTTCAGGGAAACGTCGGTACGGCTTACCGGCAGCGATCTCAGTTGCTGGTCTTTTATTTCATCTTCGTGGCAGTTGGCGCAGTTCTTATGCTTGAGAAGCAAGAGGACAGGCGCCTTAAAGCGAAGTTAGCCAAACAGGAGCTGGCGGATCTTCAGGCCGCGCGCATTTTGGCGCGCCGCAAAGGCAGCAAGTCGGGCTCGCACTCCGCTGAGTCAAATCCTATTTGAGAAAGCCGCGATCTACGAGGTAGCCGATGATCAGCCGCGCATTCTCTTCGGCCGAGTTGCTGGTGGTTTCCAGTTCGAGTTCAGGTTGAACGGGCGGCTCGTAAGGATCATCGATCCCTGTGAAGTTTTTTAGTTCGCCTCGCCTGGCCTTCAAGTACATCCCTTTTACATCACGTCGTTCACACTCTTCGATTGGCGTATTAACAAACACTTCGACAAAACGATCGGCGCCGATCATGTTTCGCACGTCGTTACGCGTCGCCCGATAGGGACTCACGGCGGCGCAGATCACCGTCCCCTGGTGTTTGACGATCTCGGAAGCGACAAACCCGATCCGCCGAATGTTCATGTCGCGATCTTCCTTGCTGAAGCCAAGCCCCCGCGAGAGATGATTGCGAACGACGTCGCCATCGAGCAGTGTCACCTGCCGTCCAAATTCCTGAAGCAACACTGTCAGAATCTCGGCTGTCGTCGATTTTCCCGCCGCGCTGAGACCGGTGAACCAGACGCAGAAACCCTGCTTGTGCCGCGGCGGATACGTTTCGGCAATGGCAGCACTGACTTCCGGTCGCGCGAACCAGGAAGGCAGTTCAGCGCCGCCATCGCGATACCACTCGCGCACGCGAGTGCCGGAAAGCTGGGCCGTGATTGCATGCGCCGCGATGTTGTTAACATCTTCGTAGCGATCTTCCGCCGGAAGATAGACAAATTCTCCAAACGACAAAGCCTTCACGCCAAGCTCGTCCTCGAAACTTTCAACTAGCTCCTGTGCAGCGTATGGTCCATAGAACGGTTTGCCGGTTGAATCGTTTCCCGGGCTCGCGTGATCGCGTCCGATGATCATGTGGTTGGCGCCGTAGTTACGTCTTATCAGTGCGTGCCAGAGTGCTTCGCGTGGGCCAGCGAGACGCATCGCGAGGGGAAGCAACGCGAGCAGGATTCGATCCGGATTGTAGTAATTGTGCGCCAGTGCCTTGTAAGTGCGGACCCGCGTGAAGTAGTCAATGTCACCCGGTTTTGTCATACCGACAACGGGGTGCAGCAACAACACACCGTCTACCTTTTCGATAGCGCGGCGAGTCAGCTCTTCATGCGCTCGGTGTAACGGGTTGCGTGTTTGAAAAGCGACGACGTTTTTGCGGCCCATGCGTTCCAGGCGCTGGCGAGTGTCCGCTGGCGTGAGACGGAGTTCGCGAAAGTCGTAGCGGGCGGGAAGTTTCAGCACCTTCAGCGGCCCGGAAATGTTGCGCCGTCCCCAGCTGTGCATCTCCGCCACCAGCGGATGGCGAGCGTCTTCTGTGCCAAATACTTGCCGGCACGTTAATGGGAGATCCCATTCGTAGATCTCTTCGATCCTTATCACTGCGAGAATCTCGTTGCGTGCGTCCAGCAGCGCGACCTCGCGATCCAAGGCAACGGATTCGTCATCGGCGATTGGCAGCGTGACAGGGATTGGAAACAGCTCGCCGGAGGCAAGTCGCATTTCCTCAAGGACGCGCGCGTAATCCGCGGAACTCATAAAACGGTCGAGGGGATGGAAAGCCCCGGTAGCGAGCATTTCGAGGTCGCAAATTGCCCGTTCGGAAAGTTTAATCGTGGGAAGTTCTTTGGCTCTGGCCAGAGTTTCAGCGAGATCGGTAAACACGGATTTAGCAGATTAACACAGGCCAATGTAATATACCTGAGCAAAATATGTGTGGAATCACAGGGTTCGTTCGAAACG